>OGYL01002299.1_pt1 | contig 13585 bp, 8 predicted proteins | sample 1576541 | NCBI WGS metagenome assembly OGYL01 (sample SAMEA3541551, study PRJEB24748) | human gut metagenome | biome: human gut; feature: human-associated habitat; material: faeces | place: China | collected 2012 | reverse complement strand
TGGGATATGCTACAGACCTTCACAGAGAAGCATTGATCGCAACAGGTGTGGTACTGTTCGTATTTATTCTGATGATCAACCTGTTATTTTCCGTATTAAAAAGAAGGAGGGCTGATTAATGGATGTTGAAATGAAAATCCAAGAACCGATCAATAAGGTTACAAGAAAACAAAAATTAAAAAACTACAGTAAGCATCCGGGTTCTTTCCTTCTTGCATTACTTACAAAGCTGGCAATTTTACTGACGGTTTTAGCACTGGGCTTTATCCTGATCTACATTTTAGTAAAAGGAATCCCAAACCTAAGCACAGACCTTTTTGCACTCAAGTATACGACCGAAAATGTGTCCATGCTTCCTGCAATTATAAACACACTGATGATTACCTTACTTTCCTTATGTATAGCAGGACCGATTGGAATTTTTTCAGCGATATATTTAGTAGAGTATGCAAAAAAAGGAAACAAACTAGTGGGAGTGGTTCGCGTTACGGCGGAAACACTGACAGGAATTCCATCCATAGTTTACGGACTGTTCGGAATGTTGTTTTTTGTTACAACGTTAAAATGCGGTTATTCCCTTCTGGCAGGAGCGCTGACCTTATCCATTATGGTGCTTCCGGTCATTATGCGAACAACGGAAGAGGCATTGTTAGCAGTTCCTAACTCCTTCCGTGAAGGAAGTTTTGGACTTGGAGCAGGAAAACTGCGTACCATATTTAAAATCGTTCTTCCGTCAGCAGTACCGGGAATTTTAGCAGGAGTCATTCTTGCGATCGGACGTATGGTAGGTGAAACAGCAGCGCTGATCTATACGGCAGGTACGGTTGCAGAGATTCCTTCGAGCATCATGAGTTCGGGAAGAACACTTGCAATCCATATGTACAGTCTTTCAAAAGAGGGACTTTACACAAATCAGGCATATGCAACAGCGGTCGTATTACTGATCGTTGTAGTTCTGATCAATATGCTTTCTAATTTTGTGGCAAAAAAATTTACGAAAAAATAGGAGGAGCAGATGGGAAACAAATTTGAAATCAAAGATCTCAATCTGTATTATGGCGATTACCACGCGTTAAAAAATATCAACATGAATCTGGCTGAGAACGAGATCACAGCCTTTATCGGACCTTCCGGATGTGGAAAATCCACATTTCTTCGATTGTTTAATCGTATGAATGATTTGATTCCCGATACACGGTTGAATGGAGAAATCTTGATCGATGGGAAAAATATTTATGATAAGGATATACAGGTCGATGAATTGCGGAAAAATGTAGGAATGGTTTTTCAGAGACCCAATCCCTTTCCGAAAAGTATATTCGAGAATGTTGCTTATGGGTTGCGTGTCAACGGAGTAAAGGATAAAGAATTTATTCGGAATCGCGTAGAGGAAACATTGAAAGGTGCAGCTTTGTGGAATGAAGTGAAAGATAAGTTGAAAGAATCGGCTTTTGCTCTTTCGGGAGGACAGCAGCAGCGGTTGTGCATTGCACGTGCTATGGCAGTTTCTCCTTCAGTTTTATTGATGGATGAACCTGCATCTGCCCTTGACCCGATCTCTACGGCAAAAGTAGAAGAGTTGATTCATGAACTGAAAAACGATTATACGATTGTTATCGTCACACATAATATGCAACAAGCATCGCGTATCAGTGATAAAACCGCTTTCTTTTATATGGGAGAGATGGTTGAGTATGACGATACTAAAAAGATATTTACAAATCCGGGTAAAGAGGCCACGCAAAATTATATTACCGGTCGCTTTGGTTGATATTATTAGAAATAGATAAGGTTATGGTCGAATTTATAGAATCGAAGTTAGTCCGTCTTCGCAAAGAAGTGGATGAAATGTGGGAGCTGGTAAGAACGCAGATTGATAAATCTGGAAATGCAGTGCAAAATTTGAATAGGGAAGATGCACAGACAGTCATTGTAAGAGAAAAACATGTCAATGCCTTTGAATTGAAAATAGACAGTGATATAGAGGATATAATTGCTTTATATAGTCCGGTGGCAGTAGACCTTCGGCTCGTTCTGGCAATGCTGAAGATCAATTCGAACCTGGAACGAATCGGAGATTTTGCAGAAGGAATAGCTCGGTTTGTAATTCATTGTCCTGAACCGTTAAATGAAGCATTGATGGAAAGATTGCAGTTAAAGACGATGTTTATGACTGTTCTTGATATGTTGGATATGGCTAAACGAGCTTTGGATGAGGAAAATCCGGATTTGGCTACATCTGTTCTTGCTAAAGACAATTTATTAGATGATATAAATTCGGCGGTAACGCCTATTCTTGCCGATTATTTGGGAGAACATCCGGATGATCGGTTGACTTGTCTGAATTTGGTCAGTGTATTTCGTAAGTTGGAACGTGCGGGAGATCATATTACGAATATGGCAGAAGAGATAATCTTTTTTGTAAATGCAAAAGTATTGAAACATCAGGGAAATACGGACGAACATTATATTTGATTTGCCCAAAAAAATATATTTAAGGGGGAATGAGCGATTTTAACATAGTTCATTCCCCTGTTTTTTTATAATTATACCTAGGCATGTTATAGTTTTCTTGAGAAATTGAGTCGTTACTTTTTTGATTTTACCATATTTCCGATATTAAGCTATTTATTAATTTTCAATTAAGTTCGTTTTCCGAAAATTGTTAAGCGGTCATTCCTATATTTGTTTATATAAAGACACATTTTATATATTAATCATTAACTTTTAAAATCATGAATGCAAAAAGAATTACCGTATTTGTTTTGTGTGTTATCGTTTCGATCGGAATGTTACGAGCTGCAACGAATAATGAGAATCAAGAAAGAGATACTGACCGTACGGAATGGACTGTAACGGCATCTAATTATAAGTATGATTTTCAAAATCCTTCTAAAACTGTCGATGGTGATCTCGATTCTCGTTGGACATTGGGAAAACCGCAAGTTGCGGGAGATTGGATTATTGTCGATATGAAGACTCCTCAGAAATTTAGTGTGATCGAATTACAGCAAGGCCGTAGTGCAAATGATTTCCCTCGAGGTTATGCCGTGTATCTTTCTAAAGATGGAAAAGATTGGGGAAATCCAGTTATTACGGGAGAAGGGATTAAAGGAGATGCAACGGTAATAACTTTTCCTTCATCTGTCGAAACGAGATATATAAAGATCGCATTGACTAAAGATGTTTCGACTTGGTGGAGTATTCACGAATTTCTTGTAAAATAATGTAATGATTTTATGGCAGAATAAAATTGGAATAAGATCATGAATAAATTATTATCGATAAAGCAGATAGCTATTATTGCCGGAGCATATCTTTTATGTAGTTGTCCGGTAAAAGCCGATATTCGTATGCCACGAATTTTTGGCGACCATATGGTATTGCAGCAGGACTCGCAATTATCTATATGGGGATGGGCCGATCCCGGAGAAAAGGTGGTCGTGACTCTTGCCGGAAAAAAAGGAAAGGCGGTTGCCGGACAGGATGGTAAATGGAAAGTTTCTTTGAAACCCATAAAAACGAAATCGAAAGGGCAGACCCTCACGATAAAAGGAAATAATAAAATTATATATGAGGACGTATTGGTCGGAGACGTGTGGGTCGCTTCGGGACAGTCTAATATGGAATGGGGTATTAATAAAAATCATTATAAAAAAGATGTAGATGCTTCGGCAGATTCCTTGTTGCGGCTATTTTTTGTCCCGAGAAATACCTCGCTTGATCCTCTGTCCGATATTTATATGCCCGAAGATACCCAAAACCCCGAATGGGCTGCAAAATGGGTTTTATGTACACCTGAGGCATTGAGGAAAATAAACGGACAGGGATTTGCAAGTGCTGCTTATTATTTTGCCCGGGACATTCGTCAAGCGAATGACCGTCCTTTGGGAATAATACAAAGTGCATGGGGAGGTACACGTGCTGAGGCTTGGACGAGTCTGTCTGCTTTGAAAGCCGAACCTAAGTTGAAACGTTATGTCGATCTTTATGAAAAAAATGTCAGGATAAATCCTGAAGTTGTCGCTAATTATAAACAGAGGAAAGCCGAGTTTGACGTAGCGATAAAAAAGTGGAATAATACTGTGGGTAAAGAGTGGGACAAGGCACAAAAGGAATGGGCTATTGAGGTAAAGAAGGCTCAGGCGGCCGGACTTCCTATTCCTGAAAAACCGAAACCGAGTTCTCCCCGTCCTTCAGATCCGCCTAAACCGAATGGAGGAAATAACGGACCGACCAATCTGTTCAATGCGATGATCAATCCCTTAATTCCTTTGTCGATAAAAGGAGTGATATGGTATCAGGGAGAATTCAATTCCGGAGGATCAGGGAAAGAATATGCTACGCTGTTCCCTTGTCTGATAAACGATTGGAGGCAAAAATGGGGAATAGGAGATTTCCCTTTTATATACGTACAGTTGCCGAATTTCGGACCTGTCGATCAGAAACCTTCAGAAGAAGGACAAGGCTGGCGTTGGGTGCGTGAAGGACAATTAAAAGCTCTTGCTTTGCCCAATACGGCTATGGCTGTGACTATCGATGTCGGTGATCCTTTCGATCTGCATCCGATCGATAAATATGACGTAGGACATCGTTTGGCATTAGCAGCAAGAAAATTAGCATACGGCGAAAAGATAATTGCTTCTGGTCCATTATACCAAAGCATGACGATAGAGGGGGATAAGGCGATTATTCATTTCAGTAATTGCGGAAGCGGATTGACAATAGCATCTTCTCCCTATACACCTAAAGGAGAAAAGCCTAAAAATTCCGAGAAACTTACCGGGTTCTGCATTGCCGGAGAAGACCGTAAATTTGTTTGGGCTGATGCCGTGATCGATGGAGATCAAGTGATTGTCTCGAGCCCGAAGGTGCTGAAACCTGTTGCTGTGCGTTATGGATTTTCCAACAGTCCGGTTTGTAACCTGTACAATAAAGAGTTGCTTCCGGCATCTCCTTTCCGTACGGACAATTGGGAAAAATAATTAGAATAGCGATTATTGAGGTTTTACCAACCCGATAATCGCTATTTGTTTTTTATTGTTTTATAAGATTGATTACTGATAGATGTGAATAATAAGAATAGATAGTGGTAATATAGACAGAGGTTCAGCTTGTATTTGCATTTTTTTCGCTGGTATATGAATTGTTATTACGTTGAAAAATTTTGATTATAAGCATTTTTAATTTTTTCAAAATCTTCCCCCATATCAATTGCATTAAATTGTGCTGTTTATTTTTAATGCTCTTTTTTGAATTTAGTTTATTGAAGGTAGTAGCAGGTATAAAAAATCCCCCGCAGAAGGGCGAGGGAACCTAATGTTTTCACAACGGAATGATCCTTATTGTGATTTGCTTCATTTTAGTATGACAAAAGTATAAAATAAATGGTTTATGTGCAAATATTTTTAAAATAAAATTTTTATATTTGGGAAAGTTAAAACAAATATATCATGAAAAAGATTTTAGGTCTGGATTTGGGTTCGAACAGTATAGGGTGGGCATTGGTAAATGAAGCTGAAAATAGTGATGAGGCATCATCGATCATTAAGTTGGGTGTGCGAGTGAATCCTTTGACTGTCGATGAAATGCAAAATTTTGAGAAAGGGAAAAGTATTACTACTAATGCGGACAGGACTCTTAAAAGAAGTATGCGCCGTAATTTGCAGCGGTATAAATTGCGGCGCGATGCATTAATAAAGCTTTTAAAAAAAGTTGGGTTTATAACGGATGGTACTATTCTTTCGGAGCAAGGAAACAGAACGACATTTGAGACTTATCGTTTAAGGGCGAAAGCTCCCGATGAAGAAATCTCTTTACAGGAACTTGCACGTGTGTTGTTGATGATCAACAAAAAAAGGGGATATAAAAGCAGTCGAAAAATAAAAGAAAAAGAGGCCGGAACTTTGATTGACGGAATGGAGGTTGCTAAAAAATTGTATGATGAGGATTTAACTCCCGGGCAACTTTGTCTACAGCTACTCGAATCGGGTAAAAAGTCTTTGCCTGATTTTTATAGTTCCGATTTGCAGGAAGAGTTTGATAGAATATGGAACTTCCAAAAACAGTTTAACCCGAAAGCCTTTTGTGATACCGCCAAAGAAGAAATCAAAGGAAAGAATAAAAGCCAGACATGGGCTATTCTGGCGAAATACTTTATTTGGACGGATGAAATGGTTGTTTGGAATGAAAAAGAGTCCAAAACAGAACGTGTGGAAAAAGAATGTAAACTCGTCGGTCTTAAACGGACTGTCAAAAAGGAGGAACAAAGAAAAGAGGACTATCGTTGGCGTGTACAAGCTCTTACGGAGCAGCTCGACTTGGAAAAAGTTGCAGTGGTGTTGCAGGAAATTAATGGACAGATAAGTACTTCAAGCGGTTATTTAGGAGCAATTAGCGACCGGAGCAAGGTCCTTTATTTTAATCGTCAGACGGTAGGTCAATATCAAATGGCTGAACTGGAAAAGAATCCCAATACAAGTCTGCGTAACATGGTGTTCTACCGGCAGGATTATTTGGATGAGTTTGATAAAATTTGGGAAAAGCAGGCGGAATTCCATAAGGAGTTGACCGTGGAGCTGAAAAAAGAAATTCGTGATATTATTATCTTTTACCAAAGACGCTTGAAAAGCCAAAAAGGTTTGATCGGTTTTTGTGAATTTGAAAACCGAGAAATTATGGTGGAGAAAAATGGCAAGATGCAAGCTAAGGTGGTGGGATGTAAAGTCATACCTCGTTCACATCCTTTATTTCAAGAATTCAAAATATGGCAGACATTGAATAATGTAGAAGTATTTGCCGGTGAAAAAAAGTGTAAGCGAAAGAGAACGGATGCTTTCCCCGGATTGTTTGACGGTACGGAGGATACTTTGATGGTAGAAGGATGGCGATATTTATATCAAGAAGAAAAAGAGATATTGGCTAAGGAACTCTCCGTAAAAAAGAGCCTTAAAAAAGAATGTATTTTAAAACTTCTGTTCGACAATCCTCAGGATTTGGATATGAATTTCGAACAGATAGAAGGAAATGATACGGGGAATGTCCTCTTTTCGGCATACAGCAAAATGATCGAGAAGTATGGCTATGAACCGTTGGATTTTGGAAAACCGACAGATGAGATAATAGAACGGTTGCAAGATATCTTTACCGATCTGGGATGGAATACAGATTTGCTTTTCGTAGATTTGAATAAAGAGGGTAAAGATTTGGAGAAGCAGCCTTATTTCAAGCTTTGGCATTTATTATATTCATTTGAGGGAGACAATACACCGACCGGAAACGGAAAGTTGGTTGAAAAGCTTATGGAGCTTTGCCATGTGGGCAAAGAGTGTGCCTTAGAACTTGTGAATATTTCATTCCAAAACGATTATGGAAGCCTGAGTGCTAAAGCTATTAAAAAGATTTTGCCTTATTTGAAAGAAGGCAACCGATATGATGTGGCATGTGGATATGCAGGCTATCGCCATTCCAAATCTTCTCTGATTAAAGAAGAGATAGAAAATAAAGTATTGAAAGATAAACTGGATATTCTTCCTAAAAACAGCTTGCGTAATCCGGTAGTTGAAAAGATTTTGAATCAAATGGTGAATGTGATTAACGCAATCATTGACACTTATGGAAAACCTGATGAAATTCGAGTAGAATTAGCGCGTGAATTGAAGAAAAGTGCTAAGGAACGGGAAGAACTGACTAAAGCTATTGCAAAAAGTACCCGTGAACATGAAGAAATACGTAAAGTCTTGCAGGAAGAATTCGGCATGATAAATGTGAGCCGTAATGACATTATTCGCTATAAACTTTATGAGGAATTGAAGGATAACGGATATAAAACGTTGTATTCCAATCAGTATATACCCAAAGAAAAAGTGTTCAGTAAAGAGATAGATATAGAACACATTATTCCGCAAGCTCGGCTTTTCGATGATTCATTGTCGAATAAGACATTGGAGTATAAAGCGATTAACATTGAGAAAGGAAATAAAACAGCTTATGACTTCGTAAAGGAGAAATATGGAGAAAAAGGCTTGCAACAATATCTTAATCGTTGCGAAAGTTTGTTTAAAGGTCATAGAACAAAACTCCGGAAATTGAAAATGGAGCAGGAAAATATTCCGGAAGGATTTATTGATCGGGATTTGAGAAACACACAATATATAGCTAAAAAGGCTCTCGCTATGCTGAATGAGATTTGTCGCAGAGTAGTAGCTACCACCGGTTCTATAACAGATAGATTGCGAGAGGATTGGCAGCTTGTGGATGTATTGAAAGAATTGAACTTGCCTAAATATGAGACTTTGGGTTTGGTAGAAGTGTATGAAGATAAGGATGGACGAAAAATTAAAAGAATAAAGGACTGGACAAAAAGAAATGATCATCGGCATCATGCCATGGATGCTTTAACCGTAGCTTTTACCAAAGATGTGTTTATTCAATACTTTAACAACAAAAATGCGGCATGGCAGGCTGACTGCAAAGAGCACTCCGATATAATAGGTATAAAGACTCGTTATTTTGAAAATGGAAGGGCTTTGCCTCCTATGCCGTTAGTGCGGTTTCGTGCAGAAGCGAAAAGTCATTTGGAAACTTTGTTGGTATCTATCAAGGCTAAAAATAAAGTAGTTACTAATAATGTGAATTGTACAAAAAGAAAGGGCGGAGAAAATAAGAAGTTACAACAATCCCCACGAGGACAATTGCATTTAGAAACTATCTACGGTAGCCATAGACAATATGTTACGAAAGAGGAAAAAGTGAATGCTTCTTTTGACTCCTCTAAAATTGCGACAGTGTGCAAACCGGCTTATCGGAATGCTTTGCTTGAACGGTTGGCGGCTTTTGGTAACGATCCCAAGAAAGTGTTTACCGGTAAAAACTCGTTGGAAAAAAATCCGGTTTACCTTGATAGGGAACAAACGGCACGAGTACCGGAGAGAGTACGAACGGTTGAGTTGGAAACTGTCTATACCATACGTAAACCTGTCGATCCGAATTTAAGTGTAGACAAGGTGGTTGATGCAAAAGTTCGTTCTATTTTGGAGCAACGTTTGAGAGAATATGATGGAGAAGCCAAGAGAGCATTTGTTAACTTAGATGAGAATCCTATATGGCTGAATGAGGAGAAAGGAATAGCTATCAAGCGAGTGACTATTCGAGGTATTAATAAAGTGCAATCATTGCATGGTAAGAAAGATAAAAACGGAAATCTGATTTTAGATGAAACAGGAAAGAAAATCCCTGTGGATTTTGTGAATACAGGCAATAATCATCACGTGGCTATTTATCGAAAACCTGTTTTAGATAAGACAGGACAAGAGATGCTTGATGCTGAAGGTAATCCTGTGTATGAACTTGACGAAGTCGTGGTTTCTTTCTTTGAAGCTGTCACACGGGTGAATTTAGGTTTGCCCGTCATAGATAAGAATTATAACAAAAGTGAGGGCTGGCAGTTTATGTTTACGATGAAACAGAACGAGTATTTTGTGTTCCCTAATGAGAAAACCGGATTCGACCCGAAAGAAGTGGATTTGTTGAATCCGGAAAATTATGCGGTGATCAGTCCTAATTTATTTAGAGTACAGAAGATTTCGACAAAAAATTATATGTTTAGACATCATCTGGAAACTACTGTCATTGATAATAAACCTTTAAGAAAAATTACATGGGAGCTTATTCAAACGCCTAATAAGTTGGATGGTATAGTTAAAGTCCGAGTAAATCATATAGGGCAGATTGTCTCAGTAGGAGAATATTAAAAATAGATTATTTATGAGGAATTCCTTAGGGCCTGTCTCAATTTTGCTTGGGTTGGGTTTGAGAGTGCTTTTCGAGGATGTTTTTCTGATTTTATGAGGAGGATAGCGGGATATCTGACGAGTGAAAACGGGGAAGAAGACCGGAAGAAAACACAAAAATAACCTGATAGTATTTTTATTGGAAAGTTTAGACAGCTCTTAGAAACTTAATGACTAAAATCTGTGTATTATGATTAAGAAAACACTTTATTTTGGAAACCCTGCCTATCTGTCACTAAGAAATGCCCAATTAATAATAAGATTACCGGAAGTTGTTGATAATAACACTCTTCCTGAATATTTTAAACAAGTATCAGAAGTGTCCAAACCGATAGAGGATATCGGTGTTATAGTATTGGATCATAAACAGATAACTATCACTTCAGGGGTATTGGAGGCATTCCTTGAAAATAATTGTGCTGTTCTGACATGTGACAGTAAAAGTATGCCGGTAGGTTTATTACTTCCTCTACATGGAAATACTACACAGAACGAGAGGTTTAGGCAGCAGTTGGATGCTTCTCTGCCATTGTCGAAACAACTTTGGCAGCAGACGGTAAAAGCTAAGATAGAGAATCAGGCAGCTGTGTTAAAAGAGTGTACCGGAGAAGAGATAAAGTGTATGAGAGTGTGGGCGGCCAATGTGAGAAGTGGAGATCCGGATAATCAAGAAGCTCGTGCTGCAGCTTATTATTGGAAAAACTTGTTTCGGATAGAAGGTTTTACAAGAGATAGGGACGGTATTCCGCCTAATAATTTATTGAATTATGGTTACGCTATTTTACGTGCTGTTGTTGCTCGTGGGTTAGTGGCAAGTGGGCTTTTACCTACTTTGGGAATACATCACCACAACCGCTATAATGCTTATTGCTTGGCAGATGATATTATGGAGCCATATCGTCCCTATGTAGATCGGTTAGTTTATGACATGGTTAAACAAGGAGCAAATTATGCTGAGTTGACAAAAGATTTGAAAGTCCGGTTACTTACTATTCCTACATTGGAAACCACCATTGCCGGAAAACGAAGTCCGTTAATGGTCGCAGTCGGACAAACTACGGCATCTTTGTATAAGTGCTTTAGTGGAGAATTGCGTAAAATATCCTATCCGGAAATTTGATGGACCGATTTAGTGAATATCGTGTTATGTGGGTACTTGTACTATTTGATTTGCCTACTGAAACGAAAAAGGATAAAAAGGCATATACAGATTTTAGGAAGAATCTGCAAAAGGATGGCTTTACAATGTTTCAATTTTCCATTTATGTTCGTCATTGCGCCAGTAGCGAAAATGCAGAAGTACATATAAAAAGAGTTAAGTCTTTTCTCCCGGAGCATGGGAATGTAGGAATTATGTGTATTACAGATAAGCAATTCGGAAATATTGAACTTTTCTATGGTAAGAAAACAATGTCGGTGAATACTCCGGGTCAGCAATTAGAACTGTTCTAAAAAGAAAAATCCTGCCATTGTGCAGGATTTTTCATAGGAAACAACATCGTTTTTTTTATTCTGATTTGTTCTGTAAGTCATTAATTAATAAAATCTTACAAAGATCATGATGTTTCCGATACTTCAAAGATACTAAAATGAAAGCAAATCACAACCTGTTGCAAAGGTAGTTATAAGTATTATTATGATGTTTCCGATACTTCAAAGATACTAAAATGAAAGCAAATCACAACTTCCTCCTGCTGCTTCTTTTTGGGAATAGGGATGTTTCCGATACTTCAAAGATACTAAAATGAAAGCAAATCACAACAAGAAAAAGGTACTCCCAAACGTGATGCCTGATGTTTCCGATACTTCAAAGATACTAAAATGAAAGCAAATCACAACCCGACATAAGGTGAACCTATAGGTTACCGCGATGTTTCCGATACTTCAAAGATACTAAAATGAAAGCAAATCACAACTGTTAAATTAAGCAACCCATGAATGGGGATGATGTTTCCGATACTTCAAAGATACTAAAATGAAAGCAAATCACAACTGTTAAATTAAGCAACCCATGAATGGGGTCGATGTTTCCGATACTTCAAAGATACTAAAATGAAAGCAAATCACAACTTCAGACAAGAGGGAATTTTACAATGCCTGGATGTTTCCGATACTTCAAAGATACTAAAATGAAAGCAAATCACAACTAAACCGGCTGAAATGGGGCAGGAGCTTTTTGATGTTTCCGATACTTCAAAGATACTAAAATGAAAGCAAATCACAACCCGTGATTACGATATCCAGTAACCCGACTTGATGTTTCCGATACTTCAAAGATACTAAAATGAAAGCAAATCACAACTTAATGCAGGTGATGATCTTAACGGAACGTGATGTTTCCGATACTTCAAAGATACTAAAATGAAAGCAAATCACAACTTGGACAGGTCAGACGACTAATGGTGTAAGATGTTTCCGATACTTCAAAGATACTAAAATGAAAGCAAATCACAACAAATAATAAATAATCCTTTTTGTTAGTTGCGATGTTTCCGATACTTCAAAGATACTAAAATGAAAGCAAATCACAACTTGTAGCTCTTCATGCTTTTATACGTAAGCGATGTTTCCGATACTTCAAAGATACTAAAATGAAAGCAAATCACAACTTCCTTGTTCGAATAGTCCGAAAGATCGAGATGTTTCCGATACTTCAAAGATACTAAAATGAAAGCAAATCACAACGGACAGATCGTTTATGATGTCAGTGTTAAGGATGTTTCCGATACTTCAAAGATACTAAAATGAAAGCAAATCACAACTTCTTTTTGACATTTACCCCAAAAACATATGATGTTTCCGATACTTCAAAGATACTAAAATGAAAGCAAATCACAACTTTTGCAGAGTTCCGCTTCTGTCTTTACTAGATGTTTCCGATACTTCAAAGATACTAAAATGAAAGCAAATCACAACAATGGGAACAAAGCCTATATGTCCGAATTCGATGTTTCCGATACTTCAAAGATACTAAAATGAAAGCAAATCACAACTAAAGTGATCTTAAATCCATATTTTGAACAGATGTTTCCGATACTTCAAAGATACTAAAATGAAAGCAAATCACAACCGGATGTAATGGCGGAAGATCTTATTTGTTGATGTTTCCGATACTTCAAAGATACTAAAATGAAAGCAAATCACAACCAAATATAGGCATTCTTTTTCGACGCCTTTTCCTTGTCAGTAACTTCAGAGAAGGACACCTTAAGCAAGCAATCTAAGTCAAATGTTTCAATAACCGAATTAGATGTATTTAAAACATCAGTTTGACATTTGAATAGTCAGCTAATAATTTTAGGGCTACGTTTGGCAATACAGCATTATCTTCAACATATGTGTTCAATAATTACAAAGGAACCTGAGGAGACACAACGAGTTCGGCGGACGTTAGTGTTTATTGCACTATTAAAGATGGCGCTCTAACCATTTCGAAACCCTCAAAGGAAATTAAATTCAAGAAAGGTATAGCCGAATAAAATCTACTATAGTGTTTGAGACGCCTGGATAAATAGATCTATTCCCCGGTACTACTTAGGTTTACCGTTTTTGCCAGTTGCACAGTCATGTTTTGAATGCAGTAAACATGTTCCTTCTGCATCGTGTCTCGTATTGGTAGACCTGTTCCTTGCGTCCAATCTACGCATGTTGAGACGATAATGTTACTATGTTTGAAGAAATAGGCGAAAGCCCTAGTATTTAAGGCGCTTTTTTGAAATTTTGAGTAAAAATATAAATTCAAATTTTTTGAATTTTTTTTCAAAATCGATTTTTGACTCCGAGAACTGAAAAAT
>OGYL01002296.1_pt1 | contig 13599 bp, 10 predicted proteins | sample 1576541 | NCBI WGS metagenome assembly OGYL01 (sample SAMEA3541551, study PRJEB24748) | human gut metagenome | biome: human gut; feature: human-associated habitat; material: faeces | place: China | collected 2012 | reverse complement strand
TGATTCATTTCACAGAATCGACCATCAGATATTCCTCTCACTATGGCAATGGGCATACATTGATTTATTCAAAGATTGCACAGATGAATCAGGCAACCAAGTCGATTAGCGACAATTATATGACGATAACGGAGAAGACAGGAGAGATGGAGTCAGATTTTATATTGCTTCAGTATAAGCTGGCTCGCTATGTAACTGCATTTGATGACGATGATTTAAAACAGTTATCAAAGGATATTAAAGAAGCTACAGCACGCATGGATAAGAATATTTCTGTTATTGCAGAGAAGAGTTCTGACGGTGGTGAAGCCGATGCTGTAAAAGACTATAAGGCTGCGTATGCAACATTTAGTGAGTCTTACCAGAAATCGAAAAAGGCAATTGATGATTATGAACTGAATGGCATGAAGAATTTGAATGAAGCGGTAGAGCCTATCTACAAGAAATTCCAGAGTGCTATTGATGATATGCAGAAGGTGAACAGCCAGAAAGTAGAGGATTCGCAGGGAGCACTTAGTGCAGCTGCATCACAGAGTACATTAGCATTTGTTGTTTTGATTGCTTTGTTGGTTGTTTCTATTGTATTCTGTATTTTAATGGTTGTAGCAACAATCCTTCGTCCAACCAAACATGCAATTCGTCACTTGAACGGTATTGTACGAAGTATTGAACAAGACCACGGTGACCTTACATCCCAGATTCAGGTAAAAACAAAAGATGAAGTGGGAACTTTGGTTGTTGGAATTAATAAGTTCATTGATTTGCTCCGCGACATTATTATGGAAATCAAATCCGATGCCGTTGAGCTGCAGGGCAATGTAGAGCAGGTGTTTAATGGTGTAAATACATCGAATGGCGATATCAAACTGGTATCTGAGGTAATGGAAAAACTTTCTGCCGGAATGGAAGAGGTAGCAAACCACGCCGACCATCTGAATGACCAGGCAGGACGTGTTTATGAAGCAATGGAGCATATTGCCGGTGAGGCAAATAATGGTTCTGATTTTGCACCTCCTCCACAGAATAAGATTTGGCTGTCTTTGTCAAATGTCAAAGATCGAAGATTAACAAAGTAGTCAAAGCCAGATGACGTGACCGGTCCAAGGTATCCGCCATAATACGTGCGCGGATGTGATTCTATTTTCGAAATGGCTGTTTTTGCAATGGCGGTAGGCAAACCGCAAAGGGCAGGGGTGGGATGCAGCTCACTGACCAGCAATTCAGCGGCATTCATAGAGACAACGTTTGCGGCAAACCTATTGCAAAGGTGTGCCACGCGTCCGGCTGTCAACGTCGTTCTTGGAAATTTTGTGCATGTTATGCCGTTTCTGAGAAATATGTCCTCTATGTAGTCGGCCACATATCCCTGTTCTTGAATCTCTTTTATGCCCCATTCTTTGTCGTTGTCAGCAGCAAGTCTTGTTCCCGCCAACGCCATAGTGTAGAACTGGGAACCATGAAAGCGAGCCAATGTCTCAGGCGAAGCGCCAGCCCATGCTCCTGTTTCTTGAGCATTGAAGATGAAGATAAAAGCCTGAGGGTATTTTTCTGCCATCTGCTGAAAGGCCAATCCCCAATCAATTGTTGGATATTCGCATTTGATTACTTTGGAGAGTACGATTTTTTCAAGAGAGCCATTTCGCAATGCTTTCATGCATTGCTGAAAAGAAGAAGCATATTCTTTGCGTGTTGTTTCTGAAAAATCACAGATGGATTCGGTTGACGCCTTGATGCAAAAATCAGTCCCGCAATTGCAGAAATCGTAAGCATTCAGACCCTTGTGGATGAATACGCTTGGGTGTCGGAAATCATCGAATGGCGAGACTTTAAAACCTTCAGATTTGCATGTCTGGCTGGTTATAGGTGCCGAAAAATGGTAAAGCCTATCGTCTGGGAGACGATAGGCGTAGAATGTGATATTGTTTTTTATAGCTTTATTTATGGCTTTCCGCAATGTCTCCATCAGAAGTCTTTCAGTTTTGCCATTAGCTCGAAAGGTAGAGCGTCAGTAATCTCAACATCATAGAAATTTCCGACTGTCAACCGGTCATCCTTGTCAATCAGCACTTCAGGATCAACCTCTGGAGAGTCAAACTCTGTACGACCGACAAAATAGTCGGGCTCTTCACGGTCGATGACAACAGTCATTGTCTTGCCGATTTTAGATTGGTTGGATTCCAAGGCCACATCTTCCTGTATTGCCATAATTTTTTCAAGGCGACTTTCCTTAACTTCTTGCGGAATGCTGTCTGAGAAATTTTTGGCAGCATATGTGTCGTCTTCTTCGCAATAGGCGAAAGCTCCCATACGCTCGAATTTCGCCTCTCTGACAAACTCTTTAAGCTCATTAAACGCTTCCTCTGTTTCTCCAGGGAAGCCCACCATCAGAGTGGTGCGAATGTGTATCCCCGGCACTTTTTCACGAATGGTGCGTATTAGCGAGAGAGTTTCCTCTTTTGTGATGTGGCGGCGCATATTCTTCAATACATCGTTGTTGATGTGCTGAAGGGCGATGTCAAGGTAGTTGCACACATTGGAATGTCTTGCCATTACGTCCAAAATCTCATACGGGAATTCGGAAGGGTAGGCATAGTGCAGCCTAATCCATTTGACTCCGTCAATTTCCGCCATCCTGTCGATAAGTTCCGGAAGGGCAAGCCGCTTGTATATGTCAAGACCGTAGGACGACAAGTCCTGGGCAATGACGTTGAATTCTTTTACTCCTTTTTCCACCAACATTCTTACCTCTTCAAGGATTTCTTCAATAGGACGCGACTTGTATCTGCCAGTAATCAGAGGAATTGCACAGAATGCACAAAAACGATTGCAGCCCTCGGCAATTTTGAGATATGTGTAATGAGAGGGGGTGGTTATGACTCTATCGTAAGGCATTGTCGCGGGATTGCGCTTGATTATGTCGGATACAATGTTTACCCAATCAAACTTGCCATAGACTCTGTCTATTTCAGGAATCTCGGCCAATAAGTCGTCGCGATATCTTTCAGACAAGCATCCCATAACATAGAGCTCCTTTATGCGACCTTCGTTCTTGGCCTCGGCATAGGTCAATATCGTGTTTATTGATTCTTCTTTGGCATCGCCGATAAATCCGCATGTGTTTATGATAACTATGTCGCCATCTACGTTGTCTGAATTGTGGAATGCTTGAAAACCAGAAAGCTCCAATTGCTTAAGAAGGCGTTCTGAATCTACGAGATTTTTTGAGCATCCAAGCGAAATGACATCTATACGTTTTTTATTCATTTCAAACCGTTCTGATTAAGAAAACAAAGAATCAACAAATTCTTTTTTGCGGAAAATCTGCAAATCCTCGAGTCCCTCACCAAGACCGATATATTTGACTGGAATCTTAAACTGGTCGCTTATGCCAATCACTACGCCACCTTTGGCGGTGCCATCGAGTTTGGTTATAGCCAATTCGTTTACCTCTGTCGCAGCAACAAATTGTTTTGCTTGTTCAAATGCATTTTGCCCAGTAGAGCCGTCAAGCACCAGAAGCACTTCGTGAGGTGCGTCGGGAACAACTTTCTGCATAACATTTTTAATTTTCGAGAGCTCTTTCATCAATCCCACTTTGTTGTGCAAGCGTCCGGCTGTGTCGATTATCACAACATCTGCACCGGAGGCTTTGGCCGAGCTTACGGTGTCAAACGCGACCGACGCAGGGTCAGAGCCCATTTGCTGCTTGACAACAGGCACATCTACCCGTTCGCCCCATATCTGCAATTGTTCAATGGCTGCCGCACGGAATGTGTCGGCGGCTCCCAAAACGACTTTGTTGCCCGCCTTCTTGAACTGGTATGCAAGTTTTCCGATAGTAGTCGTTTTTCCAACCCCGTTTACGCCCACAACCATTATTACATATGGCTTTTTGTCGGACGGAACGGAAAAGTCGGGAGTGTCGGCATTGTTGTTTTCCGCAAGCATTTCTGTTATTTCATCACGAAGCAGCGTATTCAGCTCCGATGTCGATACGTATTTATCGCGTGCAGCGCGTTTCTGCAGTCGGTCTATAATCTTGAGAGTCGTTTCCACACCAACATCAGATGTTATAAACACCTCTTCCAGATTGTCCAGAAAATCATCATCGATTTTGGACCTGCCGGCAACCGCCCGCTTAAGCTTGTCAAACAAACCTTGCTTGGTCTTTTCCAAGCCTTTGTCCAACGTTTCTTTCTTTTCCTTGCTGAAGAAATTAAAAAATCCCATATATATTACGTTTTTTATTCAGATTATATTAGCGGCCGCCCTGTATGTTTGTTGCGGTCTGCTTTATTTGCTTACGTGCCAATTGCAGTTTGCGAGCAAATTTAAGTCTCATATTAGCGGCGTCATGGGCTGCCGTTATTGCGGTTGCATAATTGACAACATTCTTAATAGCGCTCTTTTCCTTCTGTGAAAGCACTTGTTTGTAACTCTTTGAACCGTTGACAAATTTAATAGTTATTGGAAGTGCTGTATTCTGAGCGATGAAAGAAAGAAAATCCCCACATTCCTGAGCGTTGAACGTGACAAGCTCAACATTCTGTCCATTGTCGTTATAACGGTAGTTTCTTGAGTTTGAGGGTGGTACGTTGCCAGTGGCGACGTTGGCGGTGTCGGCTATGGCGCAAATCCGCGTATGTCTGATGCGATGACCTCTCAATGAAGACAGGAGGGAAATGTCTCCGTGTTCTGCAACCCTGGCAACAATTCCTGTTACAGAAGGGATTCCGTCGTCGGGCATAGTTTTGTCAACAAAATATCCTTCTACCATATCTGCACTATTTACAAACTTAAGATTGTGCTTTATAGAGTCTGCCGCAGCCATACTTTGCTCAAGGACTTTCTCGTTTGCAATGCTGTCTGCCAAAGTCCTCTTTTCTGTAATCATAGTTTGTATATGCATTGCTTTACGTTGCACATCGATCAAACCAGGATATGTTTTCATCAAAGAATCAATCATCAACATCGCATTGTCGTAGTCCTTTCCGGCATACATACTTTTTATTTCCGACATTATTTGTTCTGCTTTCTCCGAATCCTCTGCCTGCTTGCTGTTGCCACAGGAAAACGAACAAAACAGGCATGCTGAAAGTAGCGTATATTGAAATATATGTTTAATTGTTGCGTCTAACATCTTTTACTCCTTTTATTGCTGTTATTTTCTTTATCAGATTATTGAGTGAAACAGTGTCGTTGACTCCGACGACAAGACGCCCTTGAAACAATCCGTCGTTCGAGTCGATGGCAATGCTACGCAAAGATACACTTTTTTCTTTAGTTATTAAAGACGTTATGTTGTTAACAATGCCAATGTCATCATTGCCAATGATGCTTAACGGCACTGCAAATTGGTTGCCGCCGACAATTTCACTCCATGCAGCCTTGATGGTGCGGTATGGATAGCGGTTCATCAGATGGCGTGCATTGGGGCAGCCGCGCTTATGGATTTTTATGGCGCCGTCGCTTGCTATAAATCCCATAATATCGTCACCTTGAATAGGCATACAGCATTTTGAAAGCTTGAAATTTATTCCCTTTATGCCTTCTCCAATAATCACCACGTCGCTGGATTCGGAGCTTGACAGTGTAGGCGGTTGCATAACAAATTCTTGCGCGGAGCGACTGGATGCAATCTGTTGGGTCTCGTCTTCTTTTTCTTTTAAAGCGACATAATTGTCCACAATTTGCCCGATGTCAAGTTTTTCACTTGATATCTCGTTATAGAAGTCTGTGGCGGTTTTGTATCCAAGCCGTTTTATTACTTTTGTCAGAATGGCTTCTTCTATTTCGATTTTCCGATTCTTGAAACGTCGTTGGAGCAATTCCTTGGCAAACTCCGCTGAACGGTTGCTTATTTCGTTAAGCGATTGGCGGATTTTATTTTTTGCCTTGGAGGTCGTCACTATGGAAAGCCATTGCTGCTTTGGCTGCTGTGTGGATGATGTCAGGACTTCGACGGTGTCGCCGTTTTTCAACTCATAATTAATCTTATGTGTTTTGCCGTTGACTTTCCCGCCAATGCAGGTGCAGCCAATCTTTGAATGTATGGCGAATGCAAAGTCAAGAATTGTGGCTCCAAGAGGCAGTCTGAACAAGTCGCCCTTAGGAGTAAATATAAATACTTCCTTATCGTAGACGTCCATATTCATCTTTTTCATTATTTCGGGAGTGTCTTTTCCCGATGTTTCAAGAAGATCGCGAACGTTTGCCATCCAATCATCGAGACTTTTCTCGCTCTTCACACCTTTATACTTGAAATGGGCAGCCAAACCCTTCTCTGCAATTTCATCCATACGCTGCGTGCGTATTTGAACCTCCACCCAGCGTTGGCCTGGACCGGTTACCGTAGTATGCAGCGATTCGTATCCGTTCGATTTTGGAATAGATATCCAATCCTTCAATCTCGAAGGGTTTGGCTTGAACATGTCTGTCACAATGGCAAAGGCTTTCCAACAGTCGCTTCTCTCGTTTTTAAGAGGGGTGTCGATAATGATTCGTATGGCAAACAGATCATAGATGTCTTTGAGTTCCGCATTCTGTTTCCTCATCTTGTTCCAAATGGAATAGATGGACTTGGTGCGCCCTTTTATCTCAAATTTGAAGCCGTCATCCTCAAGCTTCTTTTTAATCGGAGCGATAAACTCGGCAATATATTTGTCTCGTTCCTGCTTTGACTCATTGAGCTTATGGGCGATTTGTGTATATAAATCTCTGTTTGTGTATTTCAGAGACATGTCTTCTAATTCCGACTTGATTTTATAAAGGCCCAAGCGGTGTGCCAATGGGGCATAAAGATAGAGAGACTCCGATGCGATGTCAAACACGAACTTCTGATTGGGATGGTGGTTGATTGCTTTCATCAACGCAAGACGATCGACAATCATTATTATAATCACACGGATATTTTCAGCAAATGCCATCATAAGTTTGCTGAAATTCTCATCGCGTTGTGTTGTCTGTTTCTTGTAAAGATCAGCAACGTTCTTCAGTCCATGTATAATCGAGCGGACGTCATCTCCGAATTCCGCCTTGACATCCTCAAGGGAAAAGTAGTCGTCGGAACATATTTGATAAAGCAATGTGGCTATAATCATATTCCTGTCGGCTCCCACATATCGGGATAGGAGCAGTGCTGTGTTCAAGTGTCTGACCGACGGATTTATCCCATATTTGTCACGGTGGGCTTTGCCTGCCGCAATCCCGCCCTTTATAATGTCTTCAATTCTTCGGATCTCTGGATACGATAAATCATCGGCAAGCGCTATTCTTAACTCTCGAAAGGCACTGATTACAAATTTCCGCTCTTTGTCTGTATAATATGTTTCCATCATCTTTATTTCCATAAAGTTTTCCAAACTTACGAATTTTTTGTCAATTTATAGCCTTTGTTACGGTAAAAATTAGTAAGTTTGAGTGCCTAATATAACAATTTATTCAAAACTATGTTTACAGAACACGATTTACAACAAATTAAAGACCATAGCTTGAGCGTGGAACAAATTGAAAGGCAGTTAGATGCGTTCAAAAAAGGGTTCCCTTTTCTTAAATTGTCGGCAGCAGCGACGGTGGGTAATGGGATTTTGCGCTTAGGCGCGGCCGAGGAGGAAAAATTCATTAACGAATGGGAGAGTTACTTGGCTGCGGGCGGACATATCTTGAAATTTGTGCCGGCATCGGGTGCGGCAAGTAGAATGTTTAAGAATCTTTTCTCCTTCGTTGATGGTGACAGGGATGTCCCAACCGACAGCTTTATGAAGAATTTCTTCGATGAGATTCATAAATTTGCTTTCTATGACAGGCTGAATGCAAAACTGGAGGAAACCGAGGGCGCGACAATCGATCAATTGATGAAAGACGGGAAATACAAAACCATCGTTTCTTGTCTTTTGATGCCGAAAGGTTTGAACTACGGAAGTCTTCCAAAAGCGATGCTCGATTTTCACAAGGTCGGCTCGGAAGTGCATACTGCCATGGAAGAGCATCTTGAGGAAGGCGCTCAATATGCTAAAAATTCCTCGAACGAGGTGAATCTGCATTTTACTGTATCGGAGGAGCACAAGTCACTTTTCGACGATAAACTGAAAGAAGCTATGCCTGTGATGGCATCAAAATTCGGATGTGAGTACAACGTGACTTTGTCAACACAAAAACCTTCCACCGACACGATTGCCGTCAACAAAGACAATACACCTTTCCGAGAGAACGGAGAATTATTGTTTCGTCCAGGAGGGCATGGTGCATTGATAGAAAATCTTAACGATGTAGACACAGATGTCGTATTTATTAAGAATATTGACAATGTGGTGCCAAGCACTTCGAGGAAAGCGACAATTAGATATAAGAAAATTATTGGAGGTGTTCTTGTTGAAGTGCAGAAAAAAATTGCTGAATATCTTGAACTCCTTGACAGCGGAAAATACACAATGGAGCAAGTGCTTGAGATTGTAAGATTCCTACAGCGCAGATTGTGCGTCAGATATGAAAACGTAAAACACCTTGAAGACTCTGAACTGGTCGTGTATTTGAAGCACAAATTGAACAGACCTATCCGCGTTTGCGGTGTGGTTAAAAACGAAGGAGAACCAGGCGGCGGCCCTTATATCGCATTCAGCCAAGATGGCACAACGGCTCCGCAGATTCTCGAAAGCTCACAGATAGACACTAATAATTCAGAATCTATGGAACTGATGAGAGGCGCTACGCATTTCAACCCGGTAGATCTTGTTTGCTTTATAAGAGACTATAAAGGGAATAAGTTTGACTTGACAAAATTCGTGGACCACAATACTGGGTTCATCTCCGAAAAGTCAAAATCCGGACACGAGATAAAGGCGTTAGAGCTGCCTGGATTGTGGAACGGAGCGATGAGTGACTGGAACACCGTTTTTGTAGAGGTCCCGGTAGAAACATTTAATCCGGTGAAAACTGTAAACGATTTGCTTCGTCCTGCACACCAAGCATAAACTTTGCTTAATGTGGTGAATTTCACTGATATAAAAAAATCTCAGCAAAAGTATGTTGTAAAGCATATAAAATAAATGGCATAAAATTTGGCGAGACTACAAATAATGCCTAAATTTATGACATCGAATTAAACAACAGAATTTTTAACATTAAAAATTATAGTATCATGACGAAGACTATTTCTTTTAACGAGTTGAGAAAAATCAAAGATTGCTTGCCAGACGGTTCTATGCACAAAATTGCAGACCGTCTGAACATCAACGTGCAAACAGTGAGAAACTATTTTGGTGGCACTAATTATTCCTTCGGAAAGAACTGTGGGCTTCACATTGAGCCAGGTCCTGATGGGGGAATCGTTGTTTTGGACGACACCACAATATATGATATGGCATTGGATATTTTGCGTGAGCAAGAATAGTACAAACAGGAAATAAATTCCACGACAAAAAATATGGTTGCTTTCTAATTCAGAAGGCAACCTATTTTTTTCTTAAGAAAAGGACAGAACTAAAAGGCAACGAGGATATCGCTAATGATTTCCTCGTTGCCTTTTTCCTTATTAACGCGAGTTAGGGATAAGACTGGCCAGGCAACTATAATTGATTGCCTGACCAGTTCGTTTTCTTATGAATTACGTATCTCTATTTAAGATTTATAAAGATCTAGCGTTATCTCCATTGATGGAAATGTTTCCTATTATGTAAATAACGAAGATTCTGACCATTCATATAAGCTTCTTTTTCAAAGGAGATGTGTTTTAATCATTTCTATTTATTGCACCAATATTTTCACAACGTCTGTTCCGGATTTCACTAAATATACTCCTGCCGGCAGTGAGACATTGACAATGCCTGATCCTGAATGCACCAAAGTGCCGGATATTGAATAAATGCGAATAACCGATGCCGCTGTGGCATAAAGACATCCATGATTGCACTCAACGTGTAGTTCTGTCGGCGCTTTGCCAACCGACACACCAGATGTCTGCCCAGGCTCCATCTCTACAAATGTCAATTCGCTGAACGTACTCCATTTGCTCCGATAGTCTTCCGACGTGCCATATGGTACAAATACCTTTGCCGTATAGCCAGAAGAGAAGGCATAATTACTAATTTTGGGAGGAGTTACCGCATCGATATGTATTTCAGCATTGTTCGCAATGTCGCGGAATGCGTCATCCCAAATCTCAATCACACCATTGCCCAAATTAATGCTTTTTAAATTTACACAATGATCAAACGTTTCTCTATAGATATTTTTGACAGCGTTAGGGATTGCAACCTGCTCAAACTTGGCATACTTAAATGCACCTGCACCAATCTCCGTTACGTTGCCGGGAATTGTCAAGGATTTACATCCTAATCCATATTTATATCCGTTATTGGGATTGCTACCGGAAAACGCTGAAGGCCAGATTGTTTTAACAGATTCAGGTATAGTTAGACTTTTTATGTAGTTGGGACAATCGCTGACATTTCCAAAAATGCTGGTACACTGATCCATATAGCTAAAGTCGATGTTTTTGTCATTGTAATTCTCGTCATACAATTGACCAATTGCAGTGACTTTAAATTCATATCCATAAGTGTCCTTTACCACTGATGGGATTACAATCTCAGTATCGTTATTGTCTATGTTCAATTGCATCAAACGCGCTTCATTATCATTACTTTGCTTAAAGTAAAGCGTATATCCAGTGTGATTTTCTTTGAAGTCGTAGTTTTCAACAACTCCTGCCAATAAAGTAGGGCTCGACATGGTCAAAGCCAGTACCATTAATGATAATCGATTCATTATTCCTATATTGTCATTATTGTTTAAGAAATTATTGCAAATTTAGCATAAAAAACTCGGCATTCTTCAATTGCGGCAATATTTTTTATCCACAATCGCAATATTGTCCTAAACGATTTTTAGGTACGATGAATATGAAGTTGTTATAGATAACAACCCTTTCAAAGCTTTTGTCCCTATTTATTCCTCTTCTGCCAGCTCTGGCGGAGGTGTAAATGGCTCGTTCAACACTTGTTGAGTTCAATATTCGTGAATATGCTCAATCTAAGTGATACGACAAGATTGGCAAGCCCCCATTTGTACTTTACAACGTGCTTTAGCCAGCAGGGTAGTAGCATCGTTGACAAAGCAGTCCATATCTGCGTCTCAACAGTATTGCGCGATATTCCAATGAAACTCTTTATTTTCAACAACTGCTTAATGTTTCTGAAGAATATCTCAATCATCCATCTTGCCTTGTAGAGTTGCGCGATTGTGGGAGCAGACAACTTGAAGTTGTTAGTGAGCAACTGTACCACATAGCCATGTTCGTCATTCCTGATAGCTATGCGTCTGAGCGGTTTGGTGTATTTTTTCTTTGTCTGTTCACCTGTCAGCTCAATAATCTCGTCGATGAGCACATTTTGCACCCTCGTTTCGGGCAATAAACGTTCTTCTATTTGTGAGTGCAGGTTGTCTCTGTGTCTGACAACAAAAAACACATTTCTGTTGTCTCAATTGTCAAGAAGGGAGAAATGGCAATAGCCACGATCTGCAATGACTACAGAATGAGGTGAAACGGGAATATCCAAAGCGCCCCTATTGCCACCGCATTTGCCATCGGTAATGTTTACGAATACAGGAAGAGGACTGTCCCTTTCTTTGTTGTGTAATGTGCCATTCGTAGAGCGACATATCAGCGTGATGGTAGATGAACCCAGCCATTTGGTTGGCATCTTGAAACGGAATTTGGTGCGTTGCCATATCGCCTGCTGTCCAAAATGAGTATGCGCAAAGAAAATGAAAGATTTTGAGATCCTAAAATTTAGGATGAAGAACATCAGAAAAACTAAACAACCATTCAGTTAATGCAAATTAGGTTGTCGGATTCTGAGTAATTATTAAAGGACCTGCAGAAATTTAAAATCTGAAGGCCTCTAACATTTAACAGAGAAAGGTTAAGTGCTTGGAAATTAAAAGTTTTTGAAATGTGGTAGGGGAGAATTGGTGGAGCCAAAACTGGGAGGGAATAGGATAGTGGATAATTTGAGGCGATTTGATGTGTTGTTACATCTTGATGATTTCATTTCTTAAATTAAAATTTGAAAAAGCATAGCAGTGATACTCAAAAGCCAATTGGGAGCAGATGGATAATGTGCATGATTTGGGAAGATGAAATGGATATACAATAGCGTGGAAACAAATTTTAGCTATTATCATAATATATTATAAATCAGAATATGTATAGAGTAAAACCAAAAGTAAAGATTTAGTATACGGAAAGATTGTTATCAGATAATTGTTATCAAGAATAGCCATATGTAATAATTTGGTTTACAATAAATAAATAATATAAATATGAAGCATTTGTTTATGTCGCGCTGATTATGCTGTTGCGCCGATTTGTATATTGGAACAGTTAGATTTGTGATTCTAAATTTAAGAAACTAAATCCTGAATTTGGATTTTAAAACAGTTTTTTCTACCTTTGTATTTAGAAAATTGAACAATAATGAACGAATCAGACAACATAATAGACCGGATAAATTCATTTATAGAAGAACGCAATTTGACTCGATCTCAATTTGCGGATGCCTGTGGCATACCACGTCCTACAATTTCACAAATGTTGAGTGGAAAAAACAAAAAAATTGGTGACGATGTGATTTCTGTTATTCATAAAACATATCCGGAAATTCCAATGATGTGGCTATTGTTTGGCGAAGGCGAAAAACCTAAGTTTTGCGCGTCTGATCAAGCGTGTGAGAATCTATTATTCCCGCATGACAGTCCAAATCCTGTGGAAAATGAGATTCTCAAGGGTGTAGAGTCGAGGTCAATTGCTCAGAATATGCCTATTGTCAACCAGTTGCCGCAAGAAAAGAAGATTTCAAAGATTGTCGTGTTTTTTACAGATAACAGTTTTGAGGAGTATTATCTGAAAAAATAGCTTAAAACGTCTCTGTTTTTATCCTTCACGCATGGCTGTATTTTGAAGGCGGAATCTCTTAGATTGGTATTTGCTTTAACGCTTCCATTTGTAAATCTTGCCATGTGCGATATGGCTCGGATGAGGTTCAATGCCCTCCAATGCTTATTTGGCATAAGCCGAGAGGCAGCTTATGCCGCTGAGTTTGTATTCTAGTTTTTTACGAGGCAGATATAGCCGCTCCAGTTTGATGTGTTATAAAACCGCTGGTGTTTAGAAGTCGGCTACATGCTGGCATGTTGAATATGTCTCATTTGTTCTAAAAAAAGGTGTATTTTTCCAGCTCTTCGTTTTTCCTATAATTTGTATTATGATAAATAGTGTACGGGTGATATGATGTTTTTGGAAGAACTTGTCATTGTCGGTAATCATAGGCAAGTTCAGCCTCAGCTCTCCATTCGTTAGCACGTTTTAGCTGTTCTTCGTCATACTTCAAATCATCCCGTTGTCTGTTAAGTTGGTCAGATATAGCATCTACATCGTGTTGCAATGCACGTAAAGCATCATTGCGCGTTGTTGTATTCTGAATAGCATACGTCCTGCCGATACCTTCCACCTCGGTCACATAAGTACCAAACTCTTCCGTTCGGTCTGTCTATGACTCTCTGCATCTCTTCCGAATCAGTCACCACGTCAAGTCCACCCTT
>OGYL01002289.1_pt1 | contig 13619 bp, 12 predicted proteins | sample 1576541 | NCBI WGS metagenome assembly OGYL01 (sample SAMEA3541551, study PRJEB24748) | human gut metagenome | biome: human gut; feature: human-associated habitat; material: faeces | place: China | collected 2012 | reverse complement strand
GCCAAAAGAAACTGTCGGAAATGAAAAACGACTTCATCAACAACATGACCCACGAGTTCAAGACCCCCATCTCCACCATCTCCCTGGCCGCGCAGATGCTTGACGACAAGTCGGTGAGCAAGTCGCCGACAATGCTCGCCCACTGCTCGCGCATCATCAACGAGGAGACGAAACGCCTGAGGGTACTGGTGGAGCAGATCCTGGTACTCTCCATGTTCGACAACGCCCAGATCCGCGTCAACATCAAGGATGTGGACGCCAACTCCGTCATCGCCAGCGTGGTCGACAACTTCAAGATCAAGGCCGAGAAATTCGGCGGAAGCGTCACGGCCGACCTCCGCGCCACGGACGCCCAGGTGGCCGTGGACGCGCTACACTTCACCAACGTCATATACTCGCTGCTCGACAACGCCGTCAAGTACCGCAAGGAGGATGAGCCGCCAGTGCTCAAAGTCTCCACCTACGACAAGGACGGAGAGCTGCAGATCAGCATCGCGGACAACGGCATCGGCATCCGCGCCCAGGACCAGAAGCGCATCTTCGACCGCTTCTACCGCGTCGGCACCGGCAACCGCCACGACGTCAAGGGCTACGGCATCGGCCTGGCCTACGTGCGCCAGGTCGTACAGCAGGTCGGCGGCAAGATCCGCGTCGAGAGCGAACTCGGCAAAGGCACCACCTTCGTCATCACCCTGCCGCTCGTACCCGCCGACGGACAAGCCCCACAGACAGGGGATGACACGTGAACAAAATAACCTTTTTTCACATTAATATAATACAGATTTCCAAAGAAATTCAAAACACACCATAATGGACGACAAACTTAAAATACTACTCTGCGAGGACGACGAGAACCTGGGTATGCTCCTGCGGGAATTCCTCCAGGCCAAGGGCTTCAGCGCCGACCTATACCCCGACGGGGACGCAGGATACAAGGCCTTTCTGAAAGGCAAATACGACCTGTGCGTGCTCGACGTGATGATGCCCCGCAAGGACGGCTTCACCCTCGCCAAGGAGATCCGGGCCGTCAACGGCGAGGTGCCCATCATCTTCCTCACCGCCAAGCAGCTCAAGGACGACGTGCTCGAAGGCTTCAAGCTCGGAGCCGACGACTACATCACCAAGCCCTTCTCCATGGAAGAGCTGGTGTTCCGCATCGGTGCCATCCTGCGCCGCGTCCGCGGCAAGCAGAACCGCGAGATCACCATGTACAAGCTCGGCAAGTTCACCTTCGACACACAGAAGCAGGTGCTCATCGCCGACGACAAGACCACCAAGCTCACCACCAAGGAGAGCGAGCTCCTCGCACTGCTATGCGCACACCGCAACCAGATTCTCGAGCGCAACTACGCCCTCAAGGCCATCTGGATCGACGACAACTATTTCAACGCCCGCTCCATGGACGTCTACATCACCAAGCTGCGCAAGCACCTCAAGCCCGACCCCGCCATCGAGATCATCAACATCCACGGCAAGGGTTACAAGCTCATCGCGCCCGAAGTCCACATGGCCGCCGAAGGCAAGTGACATAAAAATAAGACATCAGATACCGGGGAGGGCATGTCAAGACCGTAAGCTATCGGTCAAACCACCTTTCAGACGCCCGACCCCGGTATTTGCTCTTTTTGTATCTTTGCACCATGTTGAAAGCATTGTTTTTTCTCTACCAGTGGCTCATCGCCGCACCCATCCTGCTGGTAATCACCCTCCTAACCGCCCTGGCCACCATCATCGGCACGGCCCTGGGCAGCCATGTCGTGTTCGCCTACTGGCCCGCCCACATCTGGTCGCGCTGCGTGTGCTTCTTCTTCTGCGTGGGCGTAAAAGTAACGGGCCGCGAGAACCTCGACCCCGGGCAGAGCTATGTCTTCGTGGCCAACCACCAGGGAGCCTTCGACATCTGGGCCATACTCGGATACCTCAACCACAACTTCAAGTGGCTCATGAAGAAGGAGCTCGAGAGCATACCACTGGTAGGCTACGCCTGCCGCCGCGCCGGATACGTGTTCGTCGACGACTCCTCCATCCACGGCATCAAGGACACCATCGCCGAGTCCGAGAAGCGTCTCAAGAATGGCATGAGCGTGGTCATCTTCCCGGAAGGCTCACGCTCCTGGGACGGACGGCTGACACCATTCAAGCGCGGCGCTTTCATGCTCGCCGGCGAGTTCAAGCTCCCCGTGGCCATTCATCGTATCAAAGGCAGTAATTCCTTCAATGATCGAAAGAGGACATGGTAAAATCATCAACATCTGCTCAATGATGTCAGAATTAGGCCGTGAGACAGTATCAGCTTACGCTGCTGCTAAGGGTGGTCTTAAGATGCTTACAAGAAATATCTGTTCTGAGTATGGTAAGTACAATATCCAGTGTAATGGTATTGGACCTGGTTACATCGAGACACCTCAGACAGCTCCATTAAGAGAGAGACAGCCAGATGGATCAAGACATCCATTCGACTCATTCATCGTTGCAAAGACACCAGCAGAGAGATGGTTAAAGCCAGAAGAATTAGCTGGTCCAGCTGTATTCCTTGCTTCAGAAGCATCAGATGCAGTTAACGGACACATCCTCTATGTAGATGGTGGTATCCTCGCATACATCGGCAAGCAGCCACAGTAATCGCGAACATAGATTAGCGGTGCAGATAACAATAAAGGGCTTGAGACAAGTTTACTTGTGCTCAAGCCCTTTTTGTTATCTATAGCGCATGGAATGCGCGTACAACTTGGTTGAAAACCAAGTTGTACATACACCGCGAACTACAAGCGCAGTGCGCGAATGATAGAAGAACCAGAGTGCAAGTTTACTTGTAACTCTGGTTCTTTTGTTATTCGCATAGAGCGCGACAGCACGTGTGTCCTGACCTGCGGTCAGGACACGGCACTGCGCGAAAGTAGTGGGACGCACCTGTTTCGTCCACCAATTCCCAGCCTCAAGAGCGAAGCGATTGTAGGCGTCCGTTCCGGCACAGAGGAATTCTAACATATGTGGAGGTCTAAAAAACTTCATATTTATCCAAGATAGACATGATTCATGATAATTAAATTCAATATTCGAACGTGATACCTATAAGTAGTCGTATTTTTTATCTTCTTATAGGCAGAAAACAAGAAAGTCTACAATGATAGATTTACAATTTGCCTATCAAATTATATTAAAACTAATCCTTATAGGAACACTACGCATGAATTCCGCTTTTTAGACTAATTACCAATTGTAAAATACCTATTAATCAAGATATATTTATGAATTTATAGGATAGCAACACGAAACAATCCTGCTCAACCTATAAAAACACCACTTGTAATTATCATAATCAATGCTAAAATCAAGTGTGAGGAGATAGTGCAAAATAACGCAGGAATGGAGATCACAATGTCATTATTTAAGAGAAATGCAACCAAAAAAGAAATAGAATCATCATTGAATGAAATCCAGATAAATCTTGAGAATAATTATAAGGATCTTGCTATTAAGGCATTCAAAGATTCATCAGAATTAATTGAAAAGTATCACAACACTGCAGTAATTAATGAAAAAACATACATAAAATATAAGCAGCAGTTGGATGAATTCTCAAAGAGAATGGTTGGGTATAGTCACAGACTGAATGTAAAGTATTGATGATGGAACTATTTGTTAAAAAAGTGGACTTTATTTCCCAAGCCCGTGCACCAGTGCGAAATATTACATGTTGAAATATATCCATATATATGCTATATTATATATATATATTTGTAACTTTTTAAAATGCAGTTGCAAAGGGGGGATTTGCATGAAGAAAGCGTTGATACTTGGAACAGCTATTATTTGTTTTGTTGCAATGACAGGTTGTAAAACAAAGCCACCGAAGGTTGCACATCCATATGTAAAGGAATATGTAGCCAGTTATAAGACAGGCAGTGTTAATGTTAAGGATTTTCTTGAACATGGAGAAGAATTTGCAATTGGGGCAGATGAAAATGGAAAAGCGGTATTTAAAGACCCTCAGAAAGCATTTGAGGCGTTAGTAAGGGATTATTCAGATGGTATTAATCTGATTAGGGATGAGTACAAGCTTGGACCAATTACTCCAAGAAATTTTTATGATTATATGACATATGGCTGGCAGGTTAATACTGGCACAGAAGAAAGCAAGAATCAGGCTGCTTTTGTGACTCAGGTTTTAGATATATATGAGAATAGTTATGATTTTGATAAATAGAATATGTTTTAATATAATAACCGCACCGTCATAAGACGGTGCGGTTATTCGTTAATCCACAACCCTCACAGTACTAATAACGGGCTGCTTACTTTTATCTGTAATCACACCATTCTGATTAGTATCAGTGCAGTCTTTGCATATCTTATCGACAATGTCCATGCCGCTTGTGACTGTTCCGAAAGCTGCGTATTGACCGTCAAGACTTGTTGTATCCTTCTGCATGATAAAGAACTGTGAACTTGCAGAATTGTTAGCAGAAGAACGTGCCATAGATATAGTGCCTCTTACATGACTTATATTATTTTGGACGCCATTTGACTTGAATTCTCCTTTGATTTTCTCAGAAGAGCCACCGGTTCCGTCACCATTAGGGTCGCCGCCCTGAATCATAAATCCATCAATTACACGATGAAAAGTCAGACCATTATAGAATCCTGAATTAGCAAGATTAATAAAATTAGTAACAGTAACCGGCGCTGTGTCTGCGTCAAGTTCTGCCTCAATTGTTCCATAGCTGTTGACTTCTATGGCAACATGGTGTTTTCCGGATAACAGATTCTGGGTATCATCCGATGATGAATTACTGGATGCCTTTTGTCCACAGGCAGTCATGCTGAATAAAATACATAACAGGGGTATGCTTAATAATAAATGCTTTTTCTTCATTTTAACAGGTTCCTTTCTGAATGTATAGAATATAGTATACCATTATCAGCCGATATGTAAAATATTAATATAAATTTGACTATCAAAATTTCTATGCATGTGATATAATTATCAAAGATTTCACAATATATGAGGGGAGATTAATTTAATGAAACTTGAAGTAAAAAATCTTACCAAGTCATTTGGCGAGAAAGAAGTCCTTCACGGTATTTCATTTGATGTGGAAGGCGGCAAGGCACTAGGTCTTCTTGGACGTAATGGTGCAGGAAAGACTACAACTATAAGAATTATTATGGATGTATTTCATGCTAATTCAGGAGAAATATTTCTTGATGGTAAAAAGTTTAATCCAAATGAGCATTTGATAGGGTATCTGCCGGAAGAGAGAGGATTATATCCTAAGAAAAAAGTATCAGAACAGCTTGTGTATCTTGGCAGGTTAAGAGGTCTGTCTAAGGCAGAGGCTAAGAAGAATACTGATAAATGGCTTAAAAGACTGCAGGTATCACAGTATACAGATGTGAAGTTAGAGACACTCAGCAAAGGCAACCAGCAGAAGGTCCAGCTTGCATCAACACTTGTCTGTGAGCCTGAGATTGTTATATTAGATGAGCCATTCAGTGGACTTGACCCGGTTAATTCCAAGATATTACAGGATGTTGTAACAGAATTGATAGAAGAAGGAAGAATAGTTATATTCTCAAGTCATCAGATGAGCTATGTGGAGGAGTTCTGTGAGGATATAGCAATAATTAATAACGGTGAGATTGCATTATCAGGTGATATTGCAGATATTAAGGCTGAATATGGAAAGAATCAGCTTATAATATCGGCTGTTGGAATGGGAGCAGAAGAACTGGCAGAAAAGTTAAAGACAAGCTGTGCAGATACATTATCTGTAACCGGAATACATAAAGATGGTGTTATAGTAAAGAATATTCATGAGCTTTCTGGAAATGCACTTATTAAAGAAATTATGAATGCTGATATAGAGATAGCATCATTTGACAGCTACAGACCATCGCTTAATGATATATTTGTAAAAGCTGTAGGGGGTGACAGATAATGAAGAAGTTCGGAGTAATATTCCAGTATGAGATTATGAATTATATCAAGAATAAAAGCTTTATGATTTCTACAATTGTTATAGCTGTTCTTGCTGCAGTGATACTGTTTCTTCCAAGTGTATTTGATATGTCAGGAATTCTTGGAATTAATAAAGATGATACTGATAATACCGCTGATAATACGGAGATTACTGATGTTATCATAATCTGTGATGAAAAAGACATATTTGCTGGAACGGGAATTGTAGAAGGTGTATTAAATGATGTGAAGATTGAAAATGTTTCTTCAAGAGATGCACTTGTAGATAAGATTGAAAATGATGAAAATGTCATTGCTGGTTTTGTTGTAAAGAATGCAACAGATTTTGAATATGTCGTTAATAATAGTGATATGTTTGATGATATGACGCAGAGATTTACATATGCAATGCAGCTGCTAAGCCAGTATAACTATTGTAAGGAGAATAATCTGGATATGGCAGAGATTGAAAATGCTTTTAATCCGGTTATCAATTCCGAGACAACTGTACTTGGAAAAGACATGATGAGTAATTACTGGTATTGTTATGCACTTATAATTATTGTGTTCATGGTTATCATTCTGTATGGAGTAATGGTAGCAACTTCTGTAACACAGGAGAAATCAAACAGAACAATTGAACTTCTTGTAACCAGTGCTGATACTAACAGCCTTTTCTTTGGAAAGGTTCTGGCAGGTACATCTGCAGCACTTTTACAGGTTGGAATTATATTTGCAGTAATACTTGGAAGCTATAAGATTAACAGAGACTCATGGGGTGGATTATTTGATAAAATATTTAATATTCCTTCAGATGTGCTTATAACATTTGCATTCTTCGGACTTGGAGGGCTGCTGTTCTATGTATTCATATATGGTGCAATGGGAGCGCTTGTGTCTAAGACAGAGGATATTAACAAAAGTGCCGGAAGTGTACAGTTTGTTATTATGATTGTATATTTTATAGGATTATCCCAGCTTAATAATGTAGATGGAATTCTTATGAAGGTTCTTTCATTCCTGCCAATAAGCTCATACAGTGCAATGTTTGCAAGAGTGGCACTTGGAAATGTGAGTTTTGCTGAGATAGCTGTATCGTTTGTTATTCTTATTGTAAGTACAATAGCAGTTGGAATATTAGGCTCTAAGATATACAGAATGGGAACATTAAGATATGGCAATCCAATTACATTAAGAAATGCATTTAAGAATCTTAAGCATGAATAAAAAGAGGGCGGCAAACCTGTAATGGTGAGCCGCCTTTAATAATGCGTTATTATAATTTAACTGTTTCGCCGCCTTTTACTTCAACAATAGTACTATTATTTACTGCAAGCCATACTGATTTAACAGAAGGATTATGAACATATTCGTTATCAGCAAAGAATTCAAGCCTATCAAACAATTCGTTGTATTCAACGATATCAGAATTGGTTGCATACCAGATATCATCACGGTTGGCAATCATTTCACAGAATTCCTCAATGATTTCCCAATTATTGTTTCTTTCAAATTCAAAGCTGTGTCCCCAGACATACATCATGTAAAGATACTGCTTTTTAGTAAGTGCCATGAACTTCTTGCCAAAATCAATAAGGTTATGATTGTGATGACATGTTGGAACCCAGCACATATAGTCTTCAGGCATAGAGAATCCGTTCTCATCCCCTATAAGTATAGGACCCTCGGCATTAGCAGCATAGGCTTCTGCAGCTTTAGTGGCAGCGTATTTATCATTAGTAACTCTTGCATATTTGATGCCGACTGATTTAGCAATATCAATTATACGGTTATCGTAAGAACCATTAGGATATGCAAGACCATATATTGGACGTTTGAATATTTTTTCAAGATTATCCTTATCATCGAGAATTTCTCTAAGGGCATTATAATTGTTAAGTCTAATCATTGTAGGATGTGTAAATGTATGGACAGCAATATCATGTCCTTTATAAAGCTCAGGCCATTCCTCCTGAGGAATTCTTATGGCAGGGTCAATAATACCTGTATTAAGATTAAAGGTTGCTTTAAGATTAAATTTGTTAAAAAGCTTTACAAGTCGTCTGTCCTCAATTTTACCATCATCATAACTGAAAGTAAGAACTTTGAATTTGCCACCTGGGAATACCTTATATACTTTATTCATAGTTGTTGTCTCCATATTATATAACTAGTTTAAAATCAACGTTCATATTATATACCACAATTATTTTTATGTCATTCTTTTTTTATAATTAATTAGAACAAATCAGAATGATTAAAATGTTTATTGAAATATTTTATTGATTATGTCGAGTACATGAACTTTTTTTGGAATACTCTGATTTGCTTTAAGACTGATGCTGCGGATTGGTTCATTGTTTACATATATATTAATTGCTCCATATATTTGTGACGAATTGACAGGTGCAGAAAGCACTTCAGGAATATCTGCCCGTATAGTTACAGAATCATCTTCACAGACAAGAAATTCTATTGAACAGTCAGGTATAAGCTCACAGAAACTATTTTTTCCTTTGGATACAGGAACGTAAAATGTGTATTCATTATTAAAATATTTCTGTCGGCTGTATTGCTTTCCAAGGGCTATAAGATAACGGGCATCACTCCATTTGTAATTCTTATTTGGTGGCCAGCCACATGCAAGCAGGGCAATACACAGTGTCCGGTCTTTGTCTTTGTATGCACATACATAGCAGTATCCGGCTTTGTTAGTGAAACCTGTTTTTCCAGAGATAATTCCTTCATCAGGATTTAAAATCCTGTTTTTGTTGTTAAGCTGGTAATGGTATCTGCCTGTTGTGTCTGAAAATGTTTTAGAAACAGTCTGTGTTATATATAAAAAATCCTCATTATTAATACAATATGCCATGGTTTTTGCAAGGTCATATGCTGTTGTATGATGAAAACTATAATTATCCTCGGCATCAAGACCATTAGGTGTTATGTAATATGTGTCAGATAAGAGAATATCATCCGCTTTTTCATTCATAAGGCCGGTAAATATATGTACAAGTATTTCACTTTGTTCATGGTTAATCTCAGAAAGAACTGAGGAATCGTAATTATAATTATTGATAAATGGAGTTTCAGACCTTAAAGAAGGATTTTTACATAGTAAGTAATAAGCAGTATTTTCAGCAATTATTACAGCTGAATCATTATGTGATTCAAGCATAAGTGAGTAGTATAGGTCGTTAATTATGAATTGTTCACCAGTTACGGCATTAAGCTGTACATCAGGCATGGAAGCTGCGTAGGCGGAAGTTGTTGCGACAAAATTCTTGTCACAGTTTTCCAAAGCAATAATAAGAGTCATAATTTTAGTTGTGCTTGCCATGCTTACAGCCGTTGTTTCATTGCTTCCAGAAAGTATTCTGCCTGAATCAGCATCAATAAGAACAGAGTATTTTGAATAAAGGCCTGCTGCCTGAGTTGTTATGGGACAGAATATGCAACAAACCAACAACGATAATACTGGTATAATTAATAAAAAGTTTTTAAATGATTTCATAGAAATTTAATAAAATATCTTTCTATGATTATATTAAAATGCTTTGAAATTATGAGTGCTATAAGGTATTATTATATATAGATTAATATGTGATTTAATACTGTCTGGAATAAAAAAGGAGAAACTATGGCATATATAGAATTTAAAAATGTAAAGAAAATATACAAAATGGGTGATGTAAAGATAAGAGCATTGAATGGAGTGGATTTTAAGATTGATAAAGGCGAATTTGCTGTTGTATTAGGACCTAGTGGTGCAGGAAAGAGTACTATTCTTAACATCCTTGGAGGAATGGATACATGTACTACCGGGGAAATAACTGTTGATGGTAAAAGAATTGACAAGTATAGTTCGAGACAGCTTACAGCATACAGAAGATATGATATCGGATTCGTATTCCAGTTCTATAATCTTGTACAGAATCTTACTGTCAAAGAAAATGTTGAACTGGCAACGCAGATATGTAAAGAGCCTCTTGATATTGTTAAGACAATAGAAGCTGTGGGATTATCTGACAGAATAGGAAATTTTCCGTCACAGTTATCAGGTGGTGAACAGCAGAGAGTTGCCATTGCAAGAGCACTTGCAAAGAATCCTAAGATGCTTTTATGCGATGAACCTACAGGAGCGCTTGATATTAATACAGGAAAAACCATTCTTAAGCTTTTAAGTGATATGTGTAAGAAGAATGGAATTACTGTTGTTGTTATAACACATAATCAGGCAATTTCAGCAATGGGAGATAAAGTTATTAAGATAAAGAATGGTATCGTTGACAGTGTTGTTATTAATGACAATCCTGTTTCAGTAGACGAGATAGACTGGTAATACTATGGAGGCTTGTACAATATGGGAAAATCAGTGTGGAAAGATCTCTTTCGTGAGATTAAGAGAACATTTGGAAGATTTATAGCTATATTTGCAATTGTTGCTATTGGAGTAGCATTTTTTGCAGGAGTAACAGCATCTTCTAATGATATGAAGAATTCAACGGATAACTATTATGATGATTATAATATGAGTGATTTAAGACTTTTATCATCAATAGGTTTTAATGAAGATGATATTAAAGCTATAAGAGCAGTTGATGGTGTTAAGGGAGTGTATCCTGCATATTCACAGGATGCAGTTATCAGGAAAGACAGCATAGAGACCGCTGTACATATAATGTCAGTACCTGATAATACAGACAGGAATAATGAGAATTACATTAACCAGTTACGAATCAAGGAAGGACGGCTTCCTGAAAATAGCGGTGAATGTGTTGTAAGATATGAAGATACCAAGGATAATTTTTCTATAGGAGATACAATCAAGCTTTCATCCGGAACACAGGATGATATTAATGACAGTCTTAAAGATTCAGAGTATACGGTTGTAGGAACAGTATATACACCATATTATGTTTCTTATGACCTTGGAACTACTAATGTTGGAAGCGGCAGGATTAATTATCTTATGTATATTACGGAAGATGAATTCATGTCCGATTATTTCAATGAAGTATTTGCGACAGTTGATGGAGCAAAGGAATTGGATACATATGGAACTGAATATAAAGATCTCGTTAAAGAAACGGCTGACAGAATAGATAATATTTCACAGAGCAGAATTAATGTAAGAAAAGATGACATACAGGATGTATATGAAGATTCAGTAAATGAGGCAAAAGAGGCTGCCAAAGCGGCTATATACGACCATGTTGTAGAATCACTTACAGAACAGTACAGTAATTATTTTGTAGGAATGGATGTTTCAGCTATTATTGAGCCATATATCCAGCCGGCATATGAGAAAGCACTTGCTGATTATGATTTTAGCAGCATTGAGACGCAGGCTAAGGAAGATTTTGAATCTAAATATGGTGACAGCGATGACTGGAAATGGTATGAGCTTACAAGACAGGAACAGTATTCTTTTAAAGATTATGAATCCAGTGCAGACAGGATGAAAGCCATTGCCACGGTATTTCCAATATTCTTTATAGTTGTATCTGCCCTTGTCTGTCTTACAACAATGACAAGAATGGTAGCAGAAGAAAGGGGACTTATAGGAACATATAAAGCACTAGGATACAGCAAAAAGGTGATTGCATTCAAATATATAGCATATGCATTAATTGCTTCGGTTACTGGAGGAATAGCAGGCTGTATCATAGGTCTTAAACTGTTTCCGCTTGTAATATATAATTCTTGGAATATAATATACCAGCTTCCGCCAATAGTGTACGACAGCCACATATTTCTTTCAATTATAGCCATTACAACCATGGTTTTAGTAACAGTTATAGCAGCTCTTTTTTCATGCTACAGTGAGTTAGAAGAGGTTCCATCAGAGCTTATGCGTCCGAAAGCACCTAAGAGCGGTAAGAAAATCCTTCTTGAGCATATTACATTTATATGGAAACACATGTCATTCACAATGAAGGTTACTATGCGTAATCTGTTCCTGTATAAGAAGAGATTTCTTATGACTGTTGTAGGGATTGCAGGCTGTACGGCACTTATGACAGCAGGCTTTGGTATTAAGAACAGTATAGAATGTCTTATTCATAACCAGTACGGTGAGCTTATACATTATGACAGTGTTGCCACATTTACAGATGGGATTACACAGGAGGACATGGATACTCTTGAAGGTGACCTGTCAGCAGACGGACACATTGATGATTTTCTATTAAACTGTGGTTATTCTGATGATGTTAAGAGCAGTGAAGATACAGAGACAGCAGAATATGTCATAGTTGACGATAAGAATGCATTTAAAGATTATGTGACATTAAGAACAAGAAGAAAGCATAATGATGTGGTTCTTGAAGATTCAGGCGTTGTTATCACTGAAAAGCTATCTAAAGATTTAGGGGTAAAGAAAGGTGATAAGATTACAGTAACATCATCCGCTGGAAAGCAGACAGAGGCTGTTGTATCAGGTATTACAGAAATGTATGTTAATCATTATGTATATATAAGTACAGAATATTATAATGAACTTTTTGGAAATGTTCCTGATAACAACAGGGTGCTTATAAAGATTAACGGAGATGTAAGCGAAACTGAAAGTTATATGGGCGATGAATATCTTACAAGAGATTATATTAAGGGTGTGAGTTTCCTTAATGCTAATGTTACACGATTTGAAAATATGATACAGTCACTTGACCTGGTAACATGGGTACTTATAATATCAGCGGGGCTGCTTGCATTCGTTGTGTTATATAATCTTACAAATGTTAATATATCAGAGAGAAGAAGAGAAATTGCAACTATTAAGGTACTTGGTTTCTTTGACCCGGAGGTAGGCATGTATGTGTACCGTGAGAATATATTCCTTACATTAATCGGTGGTGTGTTCGGACTATTATTAGGAAGACTTCTTCACATATACATAATGCTTACTGTTGAGATGGATGCAATAATGTTTGGATATGCTATTAAACCGACAACATATATATATTCATATCTTATCACACTGATTTTCTCAGTTGTAGTTAATCTGGCCATGTATGGAAAGTTAAAGAAGCTTCCTATGGTCGAATCTTTAAAGTCAGTAGAATAAAACGGACAGCCCTTTCATATATTGTGAAAAACAATAGTGAAGGGGCTTTTTTTGTATGACGAATCACTCTATAAAATTCTTCCGGATGAATTAATTAAAGATATTGGAATATATGCAGGATTTCAGCATGTCAGGGAAATCCGTCTGCGTACAGGAAGACTGCCTGCTGCCATATGTGATAATGGTGAACATAGAGGTGCGGTTCCTGTAGATGAACATATGATAACAAGGATACTGTCAATAGCAACTAATTATTCATCTTATGCATATGAATCCTGCATGGCAAATGGATTTCTGACAATCAAAGGCGGACACAGAATAGGACTTGGCGGACAGGTTATATGGGAGAATGGTAAGGTAAAGAATTTCTTACATGTGACATTCATGTGTATAAGAATTGCTAAACAGATGAAGGGCTGCGCTGATAATATAATGGATGAGCTTTTAAAAGACGGGTTAAAGCATACTATTATAATATCACCGCCGGGCTTTGGAAAAACAACACTGCTTAGAGACATTATAAGACAGTTATCTGATATATATAGAAAAAATGTGGTTTTAATTGACGAACGATGTGAAATAGCGGCA
>OGYL01002286.1_pt1 | contig 13626 bp, 10 predicted proteins | sample 1576541 | NCBI WGS metagenome assembly OGYL01 (sample SAMEA3541551, study PRJEB24748) | human gut metagenome | biome: human gut; feature: human-associated habitat; material: faeces | place: China | collected 2012 | reverse complement strand
ATAGCACTCAGAGACCTCCGGCAGCTCCGCCAGCGCATCCACGACGGTATCGACAAGCTGCTTCAGCGGCTTCTTGAGATAGCCATACTGTTTCTTTCCAGTAGTCGTTTCCAGTGCCTGCACAAGCTGATGCATGTTGTCCTCGATGATCGGGCTGTCACATTCAAGCAAAATTCAATCTTTCCATGGTACCGTAGAAAGAAAGGAAAATTATTCCTACAATACCTATTGACATGATAGGAATTAAGGGGTATGATAAACGAAAGTCAAGGGAGGCGGAAACATGAAGCGAAAATTATTTTCAATGGTAAAGAAAATAGCGGTACTGTCCATGGCGGCAATTCTGTTGATTGGATGTACCGGATGCGGAAGCAAAAAAAGTCATGTACGGACAATCACCAACGTCTCCTACGATCCGACAAGAGAATTTTATGAAGCATATAATCCTCTGTTTGAGAAATATTATAAGGAAAAAACGGGAAAAGAAGTGAATATTATTCAATCCCACGGAGGTTCCGGTGCACAGGCGCGTTCCGTTGTGGAGGGATGCAATGCTGATGTCGTTACACTGGCACTTGAGCATGATATCACACTGATCGAGCAGACCGGACTGATTGAAAAAGGCTGGGAACAGGAATTTGCCGATGACAGTTCCCCATACACTTCGACGATTGTTTTCCTCGTCCGGAAAGGCAATCCGAAACAGATCAAAGACTGGGACGATCTGGTGAATAAAAAGGTCGAGATCATCACCCCGGACCCAAAGAGCAGTGGTGGTGCCTGCTGGAACTTTTTAGCAGCACTTTCCTATATAAAGGAGCAGACCGATGATGAGAAGGAACAGAAAGCATTTCTGCAGAAACTTTACTCGCAGGTTTCCGTCATGGATTCCGGAGCGCGCGGTTCCACAACCACGTTTGTGGAAAACCAGAAAGGGGATGTACTGATCGCGTGGGAAAATGAGGCAATTACCACGATGAAAAGTTATCCGGATGAATATGAGATGATTACGCCGAGTGTCAGTATTCTGGCACAGCCGAGTGTGGCGATTGTGGATGACAACGCAGATGCCAACGGCACGCAGGAAGTGAGCCGCGAGTACCTGAATTATCTGTACACCGATGATGCGCAGCGGCTGGCGGCAGAGTATGGTTACCGTCCGAGCAATGAATCAATCCTGAAAGAATTTTCCGACCGTTTTGACCTGAATGTGAAATTATATACGATCAAAGATTACGGCGGCTGGAACGAAGCATATAAGAACTATTTTGACGATGGAGCAATGTTTGATGAAATCTACGGCAACGAATAAGACAAAAAAAGTACGTGTGATACCGGGGTATCACCTCACATTGGGAATTACAGTGACAATGCTTTCCCTGATTGTGCTGATCCCGCTGGCATCTGTGATGGTTTCCGCATTAAAACTGCGTCCGGCAGAGTTCTGGTCCCTGATCACGAAGCCGACCGTGCGGCATGCATTTGCGACCAGCATCGGATGTTCGTTTATTGCGGCACTTATAAACAGTGTGTTCGGTGTGATCATTGCCTGGGTGCTTGTAAGGTATGAGTTTCCGGGAAAACGTATCCTCGATGGCTGTATTGAGCTTCCGTTTGCACTGCCGACTTCGGTAGCAGGTATCACACTTTCCAAAATGTATTCCGAAAACGGAATCCTTGGGGCTCCGCTTGCAAAACTTGGCATCAAAGTATCCTACACACATCTGGGACTGGTCATTGCACTGGTGTTTGTCGGAATTCCGTTTGTCATCCGTGCCGTGCAGCCGGTGCTTGAAAAACTCGACGGACAGTATGAGGAAGCGGCATTTATGCTTGGAGCCAACCGGTTTCAGACCTTCCGCAGAGTGCTTCTGCCGGAGATGATGCCCCCGGTTTTAACCGGATTTGGGCTTGCCTTTGCCAGAGGGATTGGTGAGTACGGAAGTGTCATTTACATATCCGGAAACAGTGCAAGGGAACATACGCAGGTGATCTCCTATGTGATCATGCAGAAGCTTGGGTATATTGATTATGCGAGTGCCACGGCAATCGCGCTGGTAATGTTGATTTTATCGTTTGTTTTACTGCTTGCTGTGAATATCGTACAGATGAAACAGGCAGCCAGAACCAACAATGTGTAAGTACAACGGGAAACCAGCCAGTTTGTTTTAAGAAAGGAAGTTCGTTTTTATGGAACAAAAGAAAAGTACGAAATACATCTTAATAGCCATCAGCGTTCTTTTCATATTTGTTATGCTGATTCTTCCCCTGTTTTCGATTCTCTTCAGTGCATTGAAAGAAGGATTTGCTTTTTACATACAGGCGGTCACAACCGAATATGTGCGTTCGGCTCTTTTGGTTACATTGCTTGCAACTGTGATCGCGGTAGTTGTCAATACGTTTTTCGGAATCATGGCGGCATGGCTTCTGACAAAGTTTTCTTTCCGTGGGAAACAGGTGCTTGCCACGCTGATCGATATCCCGTTTTCGATCTCTCCCGTCATTGTAGGTCTTGCCTTTTTGATGACCTTCGGACGACTCGGCTGGACGTATCCGGCAATCCGGGCGATTAACCAGTTTTTCGGAACAAACATCCGCATTACGTTTGCGTTACCGGGTGTGGTGCTTGCCACAATTTTTGTCACTTTCCCGTTTGTATCGCGTGAGATCATCCCGATCTTAAATGCACAGGGCAAAGACGAAGAAGAGGCTGCAGCATTGATGGGAGCCGGGGGATTTACGATTTTCCGGAAAATTACCCTTCCCCAGATGAAATGGGGACTGATCTATGGTATCATTTTATGTACGGCGCGTGCGTTAGGCGAGTTTGGAGCAGTCAATGCACTCTCAAAGACCAGAGGGCAGACATTTACCCTGCCGCTGGAGATTGATGCCTTATATATGTCGGGGACAGATACTTCCATCACCTCCGCGTTTGCGGTATCTTCCATTCTGGTCATTATTGCGGTGATCGTGCTGATACTTAGAAACATTTTTGAATACAGAAGCAAAAACAGTAAAGGCATACAGTAAGGAGTCAGGCTATGTACGTGGAAATGAGAGATATTTGTAAAAATTACGGAAACTTCCGGGCTTCCGACCATGTCAGCTTTGGCATTGAAAAAGGAAAATTAGTCGCACTGCTTGTATCCTCGACGAGCTGCGCCCGCTGCCGAGATTGCAGCGCATGAACGAGATTCTGCGCCGCGAGATCGAAGTTACCGCCATGGAGCAGGACATTGAAAGCAAGGTCCGCTCCCGCGTCGGAAAAATTCAGAAGGATTTTGTCCTGCGCGAGCAGATCAAGGTCTTACAGAACGAGATCGGTGAGGGCGGGGAGGACGAAGAACTCGACGAGTACCGCGAGAAGATCAGCAAGGCGCACCTGAGCGAAGAAGTGAAGCGCAAGCTGCTGAAAGATGTGGACAAGCTCGCCAAGCAGCCGTTCGGCAGCGCCGAGGCGAGTGTGCTGCGCAACTATCTCGACACCTGCATGGAAATGCCCTGGGGCGAGGAGACGAAGGAGCGCGCCAGCGTAGACGCCGCGCGCAAGATTCTTGACCGCGACCACTACGGCTTGCAGAAGGTCAAGGAGCGCATTTTAGAGTTCATCGCCGTGCGCCAGCTCAACCCCAAGGCGAAGGGGCAGATTTTATGTCTCGTCGGCCCTCCGGGCGTCGGCAAGACGTCGATCGCGCTGTCGGTCGCCAAGGCGATGAACCGCAAGGTCGCGCGGCTGTCGCTCGGCGGCGTGCGTGACGAGGCGGATATCCGCGGCCATCGCAAGACCTACATCGGCGCGATGCCCGGCCGCATCATCGAGGCTATCTCCCGCAGCGGCTCGATGAATCCGCTGCTCGTGCTCGACGAGGTCGACAAGATGGGAAGCGACGGGCGCGGCGACCCCGCGAGCGCACTTCTCGAAGTGCTCGACAGCGAGCAGAACTACGCCTTCCGCGACCACTATCTTGAAATTCCCGTCGATCTGAGCCGCGTGATGTTCATTATGACGGCCAACACGCTCGACACCATTCCGCGCCCGCTGCTCGACCGCATGGAGATCATTGAAATCCCCAGCTACACGGACGAGGAGAAGGTGCAGATCGCGCAACGGCACCTGCTGCCCAAGGAGCGTCAGGCCCACGGGCTGACGGCCTCGAGCCTGCGCGTGGACGAGAGCGCCATCCGCGCGGCCATCGCGCTCTACACGCGCGAGAGCGGCGTGCGCTCGCTTGAGCGTCAGCTCGGCAAGATCTGCCGCAAGGCGGCAATGCAGCTTGCCACAAGCGATGTAAAGCGAGTCACCGTGACAGAGAAGAACATCAAGGACTTCCTCGGTGCGCCGCGTGCTGCACAGGAGAAGATTCCCGAAAAGGACCTTGTCGGCGTGGTGAACGGCCTTGCGTGGACCGAGGTGGGCGGCGAAATTCTGCTCGTCGAGGTCGGCGTGATGGATGGCAGCGGCAAGGTCGAGCTCACGGGCAACCTGGGCGACGTGATGCAGGAGAGCTGCCGCGCGGCACTCTCGTGCCTGCGCCAGCGGGCGCAGGAGCTCGGCATCGCGCCGGACTTCTACAAGACGAAGGACATCCATATCCACTTCCCTGAGGGGGCCATCCCCAAGGACGGACCCAGCGCCGGTATCGCCATCGCGACAGCGGTGCTCTCCGCGCTGACGGGGCAGGCGGTACACCGCGATGTCGCCATGACGGGCGAGATCACGCTGCGTGGCCGTGTGCTCGCCATCGGGGGCTTGCGCGAAAAGACAATGGGCGCGCTGCGCGCGGGCGTACATACGGTCATTCTCCCGAAGGAGAATGAAAAGGACCTCGACGAGATCGACCCGCTGGTGCGCGAAAAGCTGCGCTTTGTACCGGTCGAGACGGTGGACGCCGTCTTTGCCGAGGCGCTCGTGCTGCCCGAAAAATGCACCGCTGCCGCGCACGAGAGCTATCTTCCTCCCGTGCAGGAGAGCGCGCATGGCACGCTGCGTGCGGGCGAAATGAGCTGAAAGGAAACGAAAACCATGGCGATCAACTTCAACAAGGTCGAATTCATCCTCTCGGCGGCGTCGGAAAAGCAGTTCGTGCGCGACGGGATGCCGCAGCTCGCGTTTGCGGGGCGGTCGAACGTCGGCAAATCGTCCGTCATCAACCGGCTCGTCAACCGCAAGAACTTTGCCCGCGTGGGCGCGTCCCCGGGCAAGACCTCGCAGATCAACTACTTTAAGATCGACGGCAAGCTCTACCTCGTCGACCTGCCGGGCTACGGCTACGCCAAGGTCTCCAAGACCGAGCGCGACCGCTGGGGCAAGCTGATGGAAAACTATTTCCAGTCTGCGGGGCTCATTCACCTCGGTGTGCAGATCGTCGACGCGCGGCACAAGCCGACGGCGGACGACGTGACGATGCACGACTACTTCGTGCAGACGGGCTGTCCCGTCGTGATCGTGGCGAACAAGCTCGACAAGCTCAAAGCGCGCGAGATCGAGCCGAATCTTGCCCAAATTCGCGAGACGCTGAGTTTGCGCGACGATGAGCTCGTCATTCCGTTCTCTGCCGAAAAGGGCACGGGCAAGGAGCAGCTGATCGCGGCGATCCTCGACCATTTGAACGACTGAAAAGGAATAATGCTTCACAGAAAAGCCTCTGTATGGGTTGACCATACAGAGGCTTTTTATCGTATTTCCCGGGGAATCAGCGGCGCAGCGTCAAAAGCGCGGTGCAGTGGGAGAAGGATTCAAACGTCAGCGTGGGGAAGTGGGGACGGAGTTCGCCGTAGACGAAGTAAATTTCATCTGAGTCCCAATCCTCGCATGCCGCAGTTCGACACGCTTCGAGCTCTTCGCGCGTGCGGAAGGCGACGTCGCCGATGAAAAGACAGCCGTCCTGCTTCAAAAGCGGCAGGAGTGTGCGCAGAAAGCCGATTTTCTGCGTGTCCGTCAGGTGGTGGAGCGAGTAGGTCGCGACGATGGCGTCGTACTGCTGTGCGCAAAGCTCGGGCACAAGGCCTTTGGAAAAATCGCCCTGATAGAGCCGTGCGTCCGGCATTTTTGCCTGCGCCAGTTCGATCATGCGCGCGGAAAAGTCCTGCCCATAGATGCGGCAGCCCTGTTCGTAGAGCCGCGAGGTCAGTATGCCCGTGCCGAAGCCGATATCCAGCACATCACGCCCGCTCTGCGCGAGCACGCGCTGATAGAGCGCGTTCATCATGGCACGGTAGCCCGCAAAGGGGTAGCGGTCGTTCTCGTCGGAGAGGCCGACGCTCTTGTCATAGCCGTCGGCCCAGAGGTCGAAGCCGGTATTGTTCAGCATGTCAGTCCTCCTTTTCGTTCAGCGGGGGAAGTCCCAGCTCATAGAACGCCACGGCGCTCGCTGCGGCGACATTGAGCGAGTCGACGCCGTGGTACATCGGGATCCTGACCGTGTAGTCGCAGCTCGCGATGGTCGAGGACGCGAGCCCGTCACCCTCCGTGCCCATGACGATGGCAAGCTTTTCTTCGGCGGCAAGGCGCGGATCGTCGAGCCGTACGGAGTCGTTGCGCAGTGCCATCGCGACGGTACGGAAGCCGAGATCGCGCAGCAGCTGCGTCCAGTCGCCGTTTTCGGGCAGGTATGTCCACGGGATGAGGAACACGTTTCCCATGCTGACGCGCGAGGCGCGGCGATAGAGCGGATCACTGCCCGCGGTCGTGAGCAGCACCGCGTCCATGCCGAGCGCGGCGGCGGAGCGGAAGATCGCGCCGATGTTCGTCGGATTCATCACGTTTTCGAGCACGACGAGGCGCCGCGCATCGCGGCAGACGTCCTCGACGCTTTGGAGCTTCGGCCGCCGCATGGCGCAGAGCATGCCGCGCGTCAGGTGAAAGCCGGTGAGCTGTGTCAGCACGGATTCATCAGCGGTGTAAACCGGAATATCTTGACAGCAGCGGGCGAGAATTTCGCGCCCCTTGCCCTGCGTATGCTGCCGCTCCATCAGAAACGACACCGGCTTACAGCCCGCATCAAGCGCACGGCCGATGACGAGCGGACTTTCCGCGACGAAGAGCGCGTTGTCGGGGTCCGCGCGATTGAGCAGTTGGTTTTCGGTCAGGCGCGCGTAGACGTCGAGCGCGGGATCGGAAAAATCGTGGATTTCGATGATGTTTGCCATAGGTCTTCCTTTTTAAGATTCTAAGATGTTCAGCAGTGCGGCGACGTCCGGCAGAACGAACGTCGGCTGCGGGTCAGCGGTGGGGAGGTCTTCTTCCTTCGTCTCGCCAGAGAGGACGAGCAGTGTGTCGATGCCCGCGTTCGCGCCGCTGGCGATATCCGTGTAGATGCGGTCGCCCACGAGCAGTGTTTCCCGCGCGGAAACGCTCGCCTCAAGCATTGCGAGCTGCGGCATCAGCGGTTCGGGCTTGCCGATGACGACGGGGCGGCGGGAGGTCGCGCGCCAGAGCATTTCGCACACGCTCCCGCAGTCGGGCACGAAGCCGTAGGCCGTGGGGCAGACCCAGTCGGGATTGGTCGCAAGGTAGGGGATGCCTTGTCCGAGCAGGATGCAGGCATCCTCCAGCTTTTGAAAGGTCAGCTCGGTGTCGAAGCCCATCAGGAGTGTGTTCGCGTCCTCACGCCGTTCTGCGACGGTAAAGCCAGCCGCGCGGAGCTGTGATTTCATCGACTCCGTACCGCAGACGTAATAGCGTCGGTCTTCTCCGCCGTGCTCGCGGAGATAGTGAATCAGCGCGTCGACCGAGGTGAGAAAATCGACCGCCTCCGTCGCGACGCCGAGGCGCGTGAACTTCTCGACGTAGGCCGCTACGCTGCGCGAGGAGTTGTTTGTCAGAAAGCGGTACTGCCCGCCGCGTGCGCGGATGGCAGAGAGCAGCTCGCGGACGCTGGGAAAAAGCCGGTCGCCCAAGTACAGCGTGCCGTCGAGGTCGAAAAGAAAGAGCTTTTTGCGCTGAAGAAGATTATGGTCAACCATCAGTCACGCCTTCTTTTTGCTGTCGATCGCAATGAAGAAGAATGAGCTCACCGCCAGAAGATAGGGGTAGAAGAGGTTTGGGATGATGTCGAACGCGGAGATGGCGTAGCCCAGTTCATGCGCCGCGGAGATGGCAACGAGCATCTGCGCGCCGTAGGGGATGATGCCCTGGAAGATGCAGGAGAACGTGTCGAGGATCGACGCGGCCTTGCGCGGGGTGATGCCGTACTCCTCGCTCATCTCCTTGGCGATGGGGTTCGCCATAACGATCGCAACGGTGTTGTTCGCGGTGGCAATGTCCATCGCGCCGACGAGAAGGCCCATGCCGATCTGGCCGCCGCGCTTGCCGCGAAACGCCTTTTTGATCCAGCCGAGCAGCGCTTCAAAGCCGCCGTACTCACGGATCAGCGCACAGATGGCGGAAACTAAGATCGCGACCATCGAGGTTTCAAACATCCCGGCCGCGCCGCTGCCCATGTTTTCGAGCAGGGCCTTGACTGCGAGGATGCCGGTCTGCCCCGTCGCGCCGGTCGCGAGCGCGATGACCGCGCCGGATACGATACCGATGAGCAGCACGACAAAGACGTTGATACCGATGATACCGCCGATGAGCACGAGCACATAGGGGATGATCTGAATGAGATTGTAGGCAGGGATGGGCGCGGGGTGCACGTCCGCATTCAGCGTCAGCACGAGGATGAGTGCGAGCGACGCGAGCGCGGCGGGGAAGGCGATGTGGAAATTTTCGCGGAATTTGTCCTTCATCGCGCAGCCCTGCCCGTTGCAGGCAGCGATGGTTGTGTCGGAAATGAAGCTCAGATTGTCACCGAACATTGCCCCGCCCATGACGGACGCGACACACAGCGGCAGGGAATAGCCGCTCGCCGCGGCGATGGGGATGGCGATGGGCGTGATGAGCGTGATGGTGCCGACGCTCGTGCCCATCGCGGTGGAGACAAAGCAGCTTACGACGAACAGCACCGCCACGGCGAATTTCGACGGGATGATCGAGAGCATGAAGTACGCAACGCTCTCCGCACTCGAGCGGCCCACGACGCCGACGAACATACCCGCGGCTAAGAAGATGAGCAGCATCGTGATGATGTTCTTATCGCCCACACCATGGCCCATCAGCGTGAGCTTTTCGTCGAACGACAGCGCGCGGTTCTGGCAGCAGGCTACGAGCAGCGCAATGAGGAAGATGACGACGATGGGGATGGAATAAAATCCCATCGGGATTTTGAGCACGTACTCAAAGATCAGGCCGAGGCCCAGATACAGGACAAGGAACACTAAGATCGGCAGCAGCGCCGCGGGATTGGCTTTTTTCGACATGGGACGATTCTCTCTTTCTCCAAACATAAAAAAAGCTCCTGCGCGGAGCTTTTTGTGCGATATGAATTATTATAAGGAGGGAATAGATGCTTGTCAAGTAAGACTTAACTAAATTTGAGCGCAAAAGGGCTTGACAGAAATGCTCTAATCTGTTAGTGTACAAATATACTCTAACAGATTAGAGAGGGAACAAGATGGAAACGCCGAAAATTTTTGAAAGCGAATACCGCTTTTGCCAAATTCTGTGGGCACACGAGCCGGTCAGGAGCCGCGAACTTGTCGCCCTCTGCGCCGAGCACCTGGGCTGGAAACCGACGACGACCTACACGGTCATCAAACGGCTCTCTGAGCGCGGGGTGCTGAAAAACGAGAATACTGTCGTCACGTCGCTCATCGCACAGGACGAGGCGCAGACCGCCGAGATCGACGAGCTGCTCGACAAGCGCTTCGACGGCTCGCTGCCCGCGTTCGTCGCCGCGTTTACAAAGTCGAGCCACGTGAGCGACAAAGAGCTTGACGAGGTGCAGAAAATGATCGACCTTTATCGAAAGGAGAATCATCATGGATGACGTCTTTTTGAAGCTCGTGAACCTCAGCATCAGCGCAAGCTGGCTCATTCTGGCGGTGCTCGTGCTGCGGGTTGTCCTCAAAAAAGCGCCGAAGTGGGTCATGCCGCTTCTCTGGGGTGTGGTCGCGCTGCGGCTTGTCTGCCTGTTTTCGATTGAAAGCGCGCTCTCGCTCATCCCGAGCGCCGAGACCATCCCGAGCGAGATCGTGACCGAAACGCGCGAGCCGGTGCTCTACGAGCAGGCGACGCTCGATATCGTCACGAATCCGACGCTGCCTTCGGCGGCGGAGGTCCCCGTCGGCGTGAGCCGCCAGCAGGCGCAGGTGGACTTCAACATCTATAGCGTCCTCTGGTTCGCCGGTATGGCGGCGCTGCTCGTCCACGCGCTCGTGAGCGCGGGAAAGCTGAAAAGAAAGCTCGCAACGGCGATTTTGCTGCGAGATAACATCTACGAGAGCGAATTTGTCGATTCGCCGTTTGTCTTCGGCGTGGTGAAGCCGAACATTTATCTTCCCATGCACATGGACGAGGGGACGGCGGCGTATGTCATCGCGCACGAGCGCGCGCACCTTGCCCGCCGCGACCACTGGTGGAAGGTGCTGGGCTACCTCGTGCTCGCGCTGCACTGGTTCAACCCGCTGGTGTGGGTCGCCTACATCCTCTTCTGCCGCGACATCGAGCTCGCGTGCGATGAAAAAGTCGTCAAGGGGCTGGACGGCGCGGCACGCGCGGACTATTCACAGGCGCTATTATCCTGCGCCGCGCCGAAAAGAGCCGTCGCGGCCTGCCCGCTGGCATTCGGCGAGGGGAACATCAAAACGCGCGTGAAAAGCGCGCTGCACTACAAAAAGCCCGCGTTTTGGGTCGCCGCCGCGGCGGTGCTCGCGGTCGTGATCGTGGCCGTGTGCTTTTTGACGAATCCGAAGTCGGAGCGCGGCAGCCTTGTCTGGGCGCAGAAGCTGAATGCGGCGGACGTTGCGTCGATCGAGCTCTACGTTCCGGCGGAAGGGAAGGCGCGGCAGTATAAAAAACTCGGTACGGAAGAAATGGCACAGGCAGTCGAACTGATCAACAGCAGCCGCGGCACATATATCGAAAAACCGGAGACGGTTTACGGCGGCTTGCCGGTGTGGTTCCTCCTCACGATGGACGACGGCACGGTGCATGCTGTCGGCAGCGTAGTGGGCCATTATCTGATCATCGACGGCGATACTTTTGATGCGGACGTCGAGAATCAGGCGGAATGGGAAAACTATGTGCTAAAGGGCGATTCGGCAAGTCCAATCGAAATGGCAGACCGGCTGTCGTATGCACTCTATGGGATGACAACGGGGGTGTATACGCTCGGCGAGGCCGTTTTCGAGGATTCCGTCTGGGAAACCAGCTATGAGGAGACCTTTGCCAACACGAAGTCCACGCCCGAGCTGTGGCTTTCCTCCGCACTTGGCACGGACATGACCGGTATTCTGTACGGTACAGTGACGGCGGCGAGAGGATACAGCTACCGCTTTTCGGAGTGGGAAGAGATCGACCTGACCGTGAGCAACTTCGACTGGCTGTTCCGCAGCGGAAGCGGCGAAGATTGGGACGGTACGAGCGCCGCGAGGCTGCGCCGCGAAAACGCCCATGCCTGGCGCGGCACGAGAACGGGCGAGGACGTCAATGCGACAGTGCCGATGGCGGAGATCAGGCGTCAGGACGAGCTCACGGCGATGGACCAGTGGCTCTTATTGCAGCAGAAGGACGGCAGTCTTTACCTCGTGATGGGCTATCGCAGCGGGGGACTTCCCTACAGCGGGGCGCATCCCTACCGCTGGATCGTCCGCCTGGACGGCGGCGCGACCGAGCTGACCCGCGCTGACCTGAACGGCGACGGGATCGAGGAAGTGATCTCCTATACCGGCACTTCCACGCAGGAGCCGTACCGGCTGCGGGTGAGCAATCAGAGCGGCGAAGAGCTCTGGAGCGCGGAGCTGGGGCTGGCGCACGTGGGCTGGAGCAGCTATTTCCTCTATCGCGACAGCGTCAAGACGGCGCTGCTGCGCTACGAGCCGACGATGTATCAGGGCGAGGCATCGTATTCCTACGAGCTCTTTATGCTCAGTGAAAACGGGACGACCACGCTGGCGGAGAATTCGGTGAGCTTCAGCGTAAATTCCGATTCCGCCGATTCATGGCCCGCCGAGGCGCGGAAATTCGCGGACGAGGTCAACAGGCTTTTAGACAAGAGCGAGCTGCTGTTCTCCACGCTGAACGCCGAGCTGCATTCCTACGGCGACGGCACGGTCATCCGCTGCACAGAGCCGTCGGAGAGCGACGGAAGCAGGGCGCTGGCGTCCGCCGACCTCGACAACGACGGCAGGGCAGAGCAGATCATCTGCGAGAAAGCGTTCGGCGGCTATGAGCTGTGCGTCGTCGACGACAACGGCGAGGAGCTGATGCGCGACCGCATGTGGGAGGGCGACGTCTACTTCCTCTGCCGCGAAAACGGACGCGACATGCTGCTGCAATACAGCTTGTTCGAGGGCAAAAATCAAGACGCGATCAGCTATTGTGACTACTACTACGGCCTTCACACCTTTGACGGCGGCAAACTGAACATCGTGGAAAACAACAACACGAGCATTTATCTGAACTGGGACGGAACGCAGAACGGCGATTGGGGCGAATCGCAGCAGGCATTCGCAGCGCGCGTCAATGAGCTGATCGACCAGAGCGAATTTCTCATTGCCCAACAGGACGGCGAGCTCATTTTGACGAGCGAGGTGCAGCGCTGGTACTGCGTATCGCCGAAAACGATCAGAGTGGCAATGGATGACACAACGATCTATATCGACAGAAAAAGCTGGGACTTTGCCGAACAGTACCCGTCGCTCAAAGGGTTTGAGGACATTGGGACCGCAGGCAACTACTTTGTGGCGTTCGGTAGCCTGGGGGAGAAAAACGACCTCTACGTGGTTTTCAATTTCGTGGCCGGCACGCTGCTCAAGACCTTCCCCGGCAACAACCTCATCTGGCAAGGAGATGACCTTTCCACCGCCGTCTACTCCTACCGGTCGGACGTCTACGCGCTCAACGGAACGAAGCTCGCCGCGCTCGAACTCGCGAGCGGCGAGGAGATCAGCGGCCTCGCCTTTGCGCCCGACGGCGTGTCGATCATTGCGACGGTCTCCGGCAAGAGCGGCGAGCGTAAGGTGACGGTCACGCGCGAGGGCAGCGCGTAGCAGACCTCGCTCACCGACTGGACGGAGGGCGACGGCGTGGAGCGCACGTACTTCGCCCCTGTCGGGATCGAGGGGAACAAGACATTTCTGGCGACGGTCGGCGTGAGCTACCGGCTGGAACAGCAGTCGGACGGCACATCCCGCATCGCGGAGATCACAGGCGCGCAGGGGCTCACGCTGCCGCGCTATCGCCGCGGCTGGGTCAGCGTGGACGAAAAGGCAGGCGTCCTGGACGCCGTGATCGCGGACGACGGCAAGAGCGCCGACGTGACGGTGCAGTATTACGCGAGCCTTGGCGGGTCGGGGTACCAGCCGTACACGGCGATGGTTCATATTGTCGTACCGTAGGGTGCGAAGGGGACCCCACACCGTGTGGGGATGCGACAAGGGGGGATGTTCTCTTTCCTCGGAAAGAGAACATCCCCCCTTTCACCCCCCAAGAGAAAGGGACGAGGGGCCTTCCCCCTCGACCCCGCACATTGGCAGTCTCGATCTTGAAGAGCTGCTCAGCCTGCGGAATCGGGTGCGGTG
>OGYL01002285.1_pt1 | contig 13627 bp, 10 predicted proteins | sample 1576541 | NCBI WGS metagenome assembly OGYL01 (sample SAMEA3541551, study PRJEB24748) | human gut metagenome | biome: human gut; feature: human-associated habitat; material: faeces | place: China | collected 2012 | reverse complement strand
TGTGACCAGAAACCTGTCGGTATGGGAGTCGGGCTGATAGGGCGTGTAGATCCTAATCAGGGCATTTGGTTACAGATTGATCCGAGTCGGACGCAACCGATAGCGCTGGCAAAGGAATTGTCGGATATTTATGGTATCCCCTGCCATATAGATAATGATGTGAAAAGTGCCACTCGCGCTGAACGTGTCTGGGGATTCGGACAAATTTCCAAAAACTTCATATACGTAAATGTAGGTACAGGCATTGCCGTGGGTACGGTGATAAATGGGAGACAAATCCGTGGCAGCCATTTCAATGCCGGCGAAGTGGGACACGTGCGTGTAGGTGTGAACATAGGCATTAAATGCGGTTGTGGACGGATGGACTGTGTGGAGGCGATTGCTGCCGGCATAGGTTTTGACAATTGTGCCCGTCTGCTCCGCAACCAGTATGAGACCGGCCTGCATATTCCGGCTGAAAAAGGGGAACGGGTGATTGTGAGTGAGGTGTTTGCACTTAGTCAGAAAGGTGACCCTCTCTGTACGGTGCTGGTGGAGAATGCAGCTGAGGCGCTTGCCAATCTTATCATGAATCTGGTACGTGTGATTGACCCGGACACGGTGGTGTTGGGTGGAGGCATTGTGGCCGACGGGTATATGCACGAGAAGATTCTGGAGAAACTTCATCCTACGACCATGCGTTTTGTCAGCAACGGGGTTGTCATTACGAAACTGAATCCCGGATTTATCGGGCTTCTGGGGGCCGGCGCGGTGGCGATGAATATGTGATTAGGAATTAATGATTAAGAATATGAAAATAACAATAACAAAGAATGAAAAGGAGTTTGACTGCACGGCTGCATGGCGCATCATCGGGCAGATGTTGAATGAACCGGAGAGTGTGATAGGACTTTCGACGGGACGTACTACCGGTAATCTTCATCGGTTGGTGGGAGAAATCTATACTAAATATCCGTTTAAGGTGGATACCGTTACTTTCTTCGGATTGGATGAGGTAACGAATGTGCCGCGCGAATATGCCGGAGCATGCTACACGATGCTGAAAACGGAGTTGATGGATACATTGGGCATCAAGGAAGAGAATTTTTTGATGCTGCCTACCATTTCTGGTGATTTTGAACAGTCATGCAGGGATTTCCAGCAGGAAATTGCGAACCGTGGCGGCATTGATTTGCTGATTTTAGGGTTGGGTGAGAACGGACATCTGGGATTCAACCAGCCGGAATCTCCCTTTGGCGGTGAAGCATGGGTGACCCGGATGAATGTGGAACTGGAAGAACGCATCCGTAGAGAAACGGGTACTCCTCCCGATAAAGAGTTGGGAGGGGCTACTTTGGGAATAAAGAACATTATGCAGGCACGCCGGATTGTACTGGTTGCCAAAGGGACTAATAAAGCGGATATTGTCAAGCGGATGCTTGAAGGGCCTGTGACAACAGATGTTCCTGCTTCCATCCTTCAGCTTCATCCCAACTGTGAATTTCTGCTGGATGAGGCGGCGGCAAGCATGCTTAACTGCTAAGTCGCCTTGCAGGCGGCTGATAACTAATTATTTGAATTAATAATCAAAATACTATGACACAACAAGAAAAACAAATAAACTATATGGGGCCATTCATCACGATGGTGTTCTTGTTCTTTATTGTAGGTTTCCTTACGACTGCCAATACTCAGTTTCAGGGTCCTCTGAAAGAAACTTTTCTTTCGGAAGTGGGCGGGTTAAAAAATACTTTTGCTACTTTGATTACTTTCTCCTGGTTCCTTGCTTATCCGGTTTGTGGAGGGGTAGGCTCGTCGTGGATTAGCAAATACGGATATAAAGGAACATTGATGCGTGGATTGCTGGTGATGATTGTGGGGCTTGGTTTGTTCTTTGCCTCTTCCTATTTCACAGTACACTTTCCTGAAGCGAATTGGCATGCAGGAAATAATGTTATCCCTGGAGGGTTCTTGATTTTCTTACTGGGTTCTTTCGTGGTAGGGGCTTCGGCCACCATTCTGCAAGTGGTTATAAATCCTTATCTGACGGCTTGCCATGTCAAGGCTACCCAGTCCATTCAGCGTTTGGCTATAGGTGGTTCCGCCAATTCTGTGGGAACTACGCTTGCTCCTTATTTCGTGACCAGTGTCGTGTTCGGCGGTCTGTCTATGGAGGACATTCAGATTGACCAGCTGATGGTTCCGTTCCTGGCATTGATGGCTGTTATTTCTTTGATTGTATTGTTGTTGATGAAATTGTCTTTGCCCGATATCCAAGGAACCAGGGTAGAGAAGGGAGAAAAGCTGGAAAAAAGTGTATGGTCCTTCCGTCATCTGACATTGGGCGTGGTGGCTATCTTCTTTTATGTAGGAGTGGAAGTCTGCATCGGAGCCAACATCAATCTGTATGCCATTGAGATGGATTATGCTTCTCCGGCGCTGATGGCTACGCTCTATTGGGGTGGTATGCTTGTGGGCCGCCTGGTGGGGAGCAGCCTGAGCAGGATTTCTCCCCGCGTGCAGTTGACGGTTACTACGGTATCGGCAGGACTACTCGCCCTACTGGCCATTCTTCTGAATAATCCGTGGCTGCTCACGGCAGTAGGTTTGTTTCATTCCATCATGTGGGGAGCTATCTTTACCTTGTCCGTTGCCCATTTGGGAAAATACACTTCGGTGGCTTCGGGTGTGTTCATGATTGGAGTGGTAGGCGGTGCCATATTGCCCTTGTTGCAAGGAGTGCTTGCCGATGTTCTTGGAGGCTGGAGATGGTCATGGCTCATCGTTCTTTTTGGAGAAGCGTTTATGCTGTATTATGCATTGATAGGTTCACGGGTCCGTCAGACCTGCGATAATTTGTAATTAAAGATAGTACTTATGAAAAAAATTAGAATGATGATGGCTGCCGCTTTGGGCGTATTGGTTTCATGCGGTAGCGTTAAGGCGGAGAAGAGGTCGTTGCGGCTTCCCGCGATTCAAAGGTTGTGGTTGCTTATGTCACTTCGTGGAGTGAGGTGATGCCCGACCCGCAGTACATGACGCATATCAACTATGCGTTCGGTCATGTAAACGAGAGCTTTAACGGTGTCAAGATTGATAATGAGGAACGTTTGAGACAGATTGTTGATTTGAGGAAACAGAAGCCGGAGCTGAAAGTGCTGCTTTCCGTCGGCGGCTGGGGAAGCGGACGTTTCAGTGAGATGGCTGCCAATGATGAATATCGCCGTGCTTTTGCCGCGGACTGTGACCGTGTGGTGAAGGAGTTCGCTTTGGATGGCATTGACATCGATTGGGAATATCCCACCAGCTCTATGGCAAATATATCCTCGTCACCGGACGATACGGAGAATTTTACACTTCTGATGCAGGATATCAGAGCTGCCATCGGCAATGAAAAGGAACTGACACTTGCCACCGTAGCTTCTGCCCGTTACATTGACTTCAAGGCTATCTTGCCTTCCGTCGATTTTGTGAATATCATGGCTTATGACATGGCTTCTGCTCCCAAGCACCATTCGGCGCTTTATCCGTCAGGACATAGCGGTGACATTACTTCGGACGGTGCCGTTACTGCACACTTGAAAGCGGGCGTACCGCCTTCCAAGCTGGTGATGGGTATGCCCTTCTATGGTCGTGGAGGTGACGGTTATCCCAGCTTCCAAGACTATAATAAGGTAGGGAATACGGATACCCAATATACTGAAAAGTGGGATGAGGTGGCTCAAGTGCCTTATCTGGCCGATAAGAATGATACGTTGGTATTTGGTTTTGAGAATCCCCGTTCACTTGCCATCAAGTGTCAGTATATTCTGGATAAAGATTTGCTGGGAGGCATGTATTGGGATTATAGCGGAGACAATGAACAGGGTGATTTGCGCCGTACGGTAGCAGAAAACCTATTGGGCAAGCCGCACAAGGCGAAGGTACTGGTGTTGACGGAACGTGGCGGACAGCACGGAGGATTTACGGATGCCGGTTTGAGGTGGTTGGCGGCCGAAGGTGTAAAGGGGAATTTCAGTATTACCGAGATAAACAATGCCAGGAACATAACGGAGGCTTACTTGTCGCAGTTCAGCCTGGTTATTCAATTGGATTTCCCGCCTTATACTTGGCCGAAGGAAGCGGAAGATGCGTTCGTCAAGTATATAGAAGAAGGCCGTGGCGGCTGGATAGGTTTCCATCATGCTACTTTGCTGGGCGAGTTTGACGGTTATCCCATGTGGCAATGGTTCTCTGATTTCATGGGTGGTGTACGTTTCAAGAACTACATAGCTCCGCTGGCCGACGGTACGCTGATTGTGGAAGATAAACAGCATCCGGTAATGAAGGATGTTCCGGCCTCTTTCGTGGTGCCCGATGACGAGTGGTATACTTATGACAAGAGTCCGCGCCCTAATGTACATGTATTAGCCAATGTAGACGAATCGAGCTACACGCCTGCATCGGACATCAAGATGGGCGATCATCCGGTGGTTTGGGTCAATGAAAGCAAAAAGGCACGCAATGTTTATTTCCAGATAGGGCATAGTAGTAAGTTGTACGAAACGGAAGGGTTTACGACCATGTTCAGAAATGCCATTAACTGGACTTTAGAAAGGTAATACTTTTTATAATCAATGGATTTGGAAGAAAACGGGTACGTTACAGAAACGTATCCGTTTTTTTATGGGTTTAAACTTTATCACTTTAAGTTTAAAATAAAACGTTTTTTATGGATGTGTTAGTAAATGAACTCCTTATGAGAAATATTCAACTTCCATTTCTTGTTTAGTACGTAATTTCGCTTATCGAAGTATTGGAATTTGTATCAATACAATATGAATAACTTTCTATTTTATAAACTAATACTATTATCATGAAAAGAAAAAGAGTCCTTTTGCTGCTTTGTATTCTCAGTTGCACTTTGCAGCTCTTCGCACAACAAATTAATGTGCAGGGTGTCGTTTATGACCCTTCCGGAGAAACGGTTCCGGGTGCTAATGTCAGTATGAAAAGTAATCCGGCTGTGGGTACTGTGACGGATATTGATGGGAATTTCAGTCTGAAAGCTTCTGTGGGTGATGTGTTGGTCTTCACCTTTATCGGTTATGAGCCTATTGAGTATAAACTGACTGCTGCAGATACAAATCTGAAAGTCCGTTTTACTGATTCTTCTGAGTTGCTGGACGAGGTAGTTGTAGTAGGCTATGGTGTACAAAAGAAGAGTGTACTTTCGTCTGCTGTGAGCCGTGTTACCAGTGAAGAGTTGGATAAAGGTAATCCTACAAATATTCAGAATGCCTTGAAAGGTAAAGTTTCCGGTGTACAGATTATCTCTAATTCAGGTCAGCCCGGTGCGGAATCAAAGATTCGTATTCGGGGTACCGGTACGGTCAACAACTCCGATCCGCTTTATATAGTAGACGGCATGCCGTCTGAAAGTGGTATCAGTCATTTGAATCCTTCTGATATTGAGTCTATTGAAGTGCTGAAAGACGCAGCTTCCGCCGCTATTTACGGAGCCCGTGGTGCTAACGGTGTTGTACTGATTACTACGAAGAAGGGTACTAAAGGGAAGGCTACTTTGAACTATGAATTTACGTACGGTATTCAGAATCCTTCCAAGAAGGTGGATTTGCTGGGTAGTGCGGATTATCAGATGTTGATGAATGAAATGGCTGCCAATGCAGGTAAGGACCCTTATTTCCCGACTGTTTCCAGCGTCAATACCGACTGGCAAAAGGAACTGCAGAACAAGAATGCTCCTATTATGAACCACAAGGTTTCGTTGAGTGGAGGTACGGACAACTCTACCTATTATGCTTCTTTCGGTTATGTAAAGCAAGAAGGTATTTATGCTAAAGGACATGCTGATTATGAACGCTACAATGTACGCTTGAATTACAATAATGTATTACTGGACACGAAATCACGAAATTGGTTGAATAAGATTAGTTTTGGTGCAATTGCAAGCTATTCCAAGTCAATCCAGACAGGTAATACTATTGGCAACAGTGAAGCTGCAGGCTTGATTACTTCCATGAATATGTTGCCTCCTACCGAGCCGGTTTATCAGACCGACCCTGCTATACTGGAGCAATATGCCGTAACTTATCCAAATCATGTCATTGCTCCCAACGGCCTGGCATACAATATCATCGAGATGCGTGAAATAACCAATCCGCTGGCAGCCATGCAGGTCAGTCATAACCAGAGGACTATGCCTCAGAATTTCGGTGCGAACTTTAACCTTGATGTGGACTTGTTACCGGGTTTGAAGTTCAAGACTACCTATGGTGCGGAATGGGTGTTCAATTCCATTAAGAATGTGACTCCAGTCTACGAGCTGAATGCTACCAGTAAGAATGCCACTTCCAAGGTAGAGGATAAGAAAAGGGAGTCTTCCTATTGGCAGTGGGAAAATGTACTGTCGTATACAAAGTCTTTCGGCCGTCATAATATAGGTGCACTGTTCGGTACGAGTATGTCTTCCTACCATTACTCCAATTTGGAAGCGGAAGATTATAATCTGCTGGTGGTGGATATAGACAAGGGATATATAGACACGGCCACAGCACCCGAAGAGCAGTCCAAAGTATGGGGTGGGGCGGAAGACCACCGCATTGCATCCGTATTCGGACGTATCAATTATAATTATGATGAAAAGTATTTGTTCGAAGCGGTAGTGAGACGGGACGGTTCGTCAAACTTCAGTCGTGACCACCAGTATGCTACATTCCCTTCGGTTTCTTTGGGTTGGGTGTTGACCCGGGAGAAGTTCATGGAGAACAGACCTTCCTGGTTGGATTTTGCCAAGATACGTCTGAGCTGGGGACAGAACGGTAACGAACGTATTGGCTCCTTTGCCTATACAAGTATGATGAGCCAGGGTAAGAATGCAGTCATAAATGGAAAGGTATATACAGGTATGCTGCCCAGTGGCTATGCCAATGCAGACTTGAAATGGGAGACCTCCGAACAGACCGACTTGGGTATTGACTTACGTTTCTTCAACAGTGCATTGACATTCTCTGCCGACTACTTCGTGAAGAAGACGAAGGACATGCTGCTTTCCATGCCAATTCCTCTTTATACCAGTTATGGCAGTATGACGGTCAATTCGGGTACAGTGAAGAACGAAGGTATCGAGTTCGAAGCGTCCTATCGCTTTAAGGTGGGTGAAGTGAATTTGGGTATCAATGGAAATGCTTCTTATGTGAAGAATACTGTAACAGACCAAGGCCCCGACCGTGTCGGTCTCAATAATATCGGTGGTGGTATGGGCGGTCAGGTCAGCTGGAGAGAGAACGGGCGTCCGTACGGCTTCTTCTACGGTTACTTGCATGATGGCATTTTCCAGAATCAGCAGGAGATAGACAACTATACCTACGTAGATTCTAACGGAAAGACTCAGTTGATACAACCGAATGCCAAGCCCGGAGATATCCGTTTTAAAGATTTGGACGGTAAAAATGGTCTTAATGGCGATGACCGTACTATGATAGGTAACCCGAATCCCGACCTGACAATGGGACTTTCCCTGAATGCCAGCTGGAAGGCCATTGACTTCTCAATCACTACTTACGGCGCATTCGGCCAGCAGATTCTGAAGTGTTATCGTGACTTCTCCTCCTCACCCTTGAATAACTATACAGCAGAGATATTCCAACGCTGGCACGGCGAAGGTACGTCCAACAAGTTCCCGAGACTGTCCAGCGCTTCCAGCTCCAACTGGAACAGAGTATCAGACATTTACATCGAAGATGGAGACTATCTCAAGATAAAGAACATCACTGTGGGATTCGACTTCAAGAAAGCATTCAAGAAGTTACCGGTACAACAGCTGCGCCTGTATCTGACCGCACAGAACCTCTTTACCTTCACCGGCTATTCCGGTATGGACCCGGAAATCGGTTACGGTGGCGACGATTATGGTTGGGCATCAGGCATCGACCTGGGCTACTACCCCAGTGCACGTACCTATATGATAGGCTTAAATGTAAAATTCTAATTAACCGAAGAAATTATGAAAAAGATATTATTCATAGCATCAGCAATACTGATTCTTCTTTCAGGATGCGAAAACTTCCTCGATTCGGAACTTTTGACCGAAAAGACAACCGCCAACTTCCCGGAGACAGAAAAGGATGCCCAAGAGATGGTGACGGCCATATACGCCCATCTGTTGTTTGAAAGTCCTGAAACCTCTTCCCAGTATTACATTGCCCAGTTGGCAGGTGACGACTGTCTGGGAGGCAACCTCTCCTACTCCAACAACTGTGCCACCAACTTCCTTATGTACAGTGGCAATCTGAATACATTTGCCGGCATCTGGGACCGTTGCTACACCCTTATCAACCGTGCCAACAATGCCATCAACACAATGGAGAATGTGAAATCATGGTCCAGCGAGAGCGAACGTAACCGACTTTTCGGTGAGTCCTACTTCCTGCGTGCCATGGCTTATTATGAGCTGGCACAAGTTTTTGGCGGAGTTCCTTTACGCACCACACTGGAAAGTACCAACCTGCCGCGTGCATCCGTAGACGAAATCTACGCCCAGATTGCAGCCGACTTGAAAAACGCCATTGAAATGATGCCGGCAAAGATTTATCCGAAAGGCTCAGACATGACCGGACACGCTACAAAATATGCTGCCGAAGCCATGATGGCACGTGTATTCCTTTTCTATACCGGACGCTACGAAAAAAACGAGCTCCCCAACGGAACTACCAAAGAGGAAGTCATCTCTTGGATAGATGACTGTGTAAACAACTCCGGTCATAAACTGGTGTCCGACCAACGCAACATCTGGGCCTACACCAACGATGCTACCGAAGACAATACCGAAGGGTTCCGTTACCAATACGTTATCAACCATAACCTGAAATGGGAAGGAAACAGTTCCGACGAAACTTTATTCGCCAACAAGCATAACCTGAAATCCGACTGGACCTATACCTGGTTCTCCAACACATGCGCGCAATTCTATTCACCGTCTGCCGACAACTATTCCAACAAAGACAGTTATCCCTTCGGCACCGGTTGGGGAGCTGGCCCTGTATCTCCGGCTATGGTCAACGAATGGAAAGACTGGGCCGCCAAGCAGACCTATACGGACGGTTACAAGGAGGATCCCCGTCTGACCGGTTCCATATGGTCGTACAAAGCACTTGATCCGAATGTTGCCGGCAATGTACTGATGGACTGCACCATGGACGAGGGTGAACCGGAATATACCGTATCCTATCGTTACTATGAACAAACCGGCTATTTCCAGAAAAAATACATCAATATCAATTCCTACAATGAAGGCAAAATCGAACCTTTCGGCAAGCAGATGTTCCCCGGAATATCTTCGCAGACATCCCAACAGCTACTCCAAATTGCCGACTTGATTCATATCCGTTTTGCCGACGTTCTGCTCATGCAGTCCGAGCTGAAACAAGACGCTACGGGTCTGAACAAGGTACGTGCCCGCTCCCACTTGGCTCCGGTGGCCTACTCCCTGGAAGCCATCAAGCAGGAACGCCGCTGGGAACTTGCATTCGAGTCCATCCGCTGGTGGGATATCCTTCGCTGGTCGGGTCCTTCGCTTGAGGAAGCCGGTGACATACTCAACAAACAGACCGGGTTCAATATAATAAATGCCGCTACGGTGGTACCGATGGTCAAATTCGACTATAAGAAACGCCTACAAGCAACCCAAGGCTACTGGCCCATTCCGCAAGACGAAATCGACATCTCCAATGGAGTCCTTGAGCAGAATCCAGGCTGGGATGCATCTGCCCAGTTCTCGGATTGGAACAATATGTAAGAGTATTAACCTATAAATAAAGACAATATGAAAGTAACAAAAATATTGATAGCAATGCTTGCTTCAGCCTTCATCGTTACTGCATGCGATCCTATCGAAGACGAAGACTTGCGAGACAAATATGTGACTGATGCCGGTACACCCATAACCAAGGAGGCATTACAAGCCGCCATATCCATTACCCAACCCTTCCCCAACCAAGACGGAGTAGTGGAAGGCGACCAGTATATAGCCCTGAAAAACTCCCGCCCGGACATTGGCGGTTCATGGCACATAGAATGGGGGGGCGAAGGAAGTAAACAAAGTAAGACTCTGGTCACGGACAACGCTACGGTCATCATGGAGTCCAATGCGGACTATTCCATCTACTATATGGGCATTTCCGCCAATCAGATTATCAAGACAGATCCGGTTGTAGTGACTGTGACCAATGTATTCGACGATTGGTCCACTTACTTCACCGGTGCAACCGACAAGAGTGACAAATCTGCCAAGAAGACCTGGAAATTCCGTGAAGTCAGCTGGGGTTCCGTCTGCAATATGGGGGCTCATGGAGGCTGGAAATATACCAGTGCAGGCTATACTCCCGAATCAAATTTTGCCTGGTGGGCCAATGTCACTGCCGCCGAAGCGGGAGACCAGTCCATGGTATTCGAATTCGACGGAAACAAGATGAAAACCTATGATGCCAGCGGAAACCTGAAGGCAGAAGGTACTTTCTCCTTCACACACGAAAAACCGGAAGACGGAGTACTGGGTGAACTGATAACAAGTATCCCCACCATCGGAGGAAATTATGACGACAACGGACAAAGCGTAGGCAGCAACAAATTTTGGCTGCTGACACTGGATGAGAACTATATCACAATCTATCATCCCGGCAAGTATAGCGGTGGTGTGGATTGGGACGACAGCGGCTGGTATGCTTATTTCAAGACTGAAGCAGAAACCGATTCTGAATAATATGCACTCTCTATGAAAAGGAAACTGCTATTTATAATAGCTACTGTCTTTCTAGTAGCCGCATGTCACAATGACGACTACATGCCCGGACTGCCAGCTCCGGGAAATGAAGACAACGAGACCGAAATGGCCGAGCAGATTGCAGGCCGGGTTGCATTGGGCTACGTCACTTATTATGGCACATCCATACCCGATGCCAAATACCTGACCCACATAAACTACGCTTTTGCAGAATTATATGTTAAAAACGGAATTTATGAAAAGTTTGGCCTGCAAGGTGATAAATCCCGTTTTGATAAGGTAAAGAAAATAAAGAGCCAGTATCCACATGTGAAGATATTACTCTCTTTTACCAATAGCGTTTCCAATACTGACAATTCCCAGGACGGAGGTTTCTCCGCCCTGGCGAAGAGTCCGGAAATGCGCAAGCAATTCGCACAAGACTGCAAAGCCTTTGTTTCGAGTGAGGGCATAGACGGTATTGACATTGACTGGGAATTTCCCGGTATGACTTTCGGCAGCAATGCCTATGACGAGTTGGTAGATGTGGAAAACTTCACCCTATTGATGAAAGACCTGCGTGCAGCGTTGGGGCAGTCCACCCTATTGACCTATGCAGGTTATTGCATGGACAAGCGTCCCCAAGGCGAAGGCTATAAATATATTGATGTAAAGGCCGTAGACCCGTATGTAGATTTCGTCAATATCATGGCCTATGATCTGGTTGATGCCCCCCAGCATCAATCAGCATTGAACAAGCCAAGTAATTACTGGGACTGCCAGCGTTCCGTAGACGAATACCTGAATGCAGGGGTATCTGCCGACAAATTAGTGTTGGGAATTCCGTTCTACGGAAGAGCCGATTTCAATGCCGGCGGCAGCATCAATTATCGGGATATTCTCAACCTGAGTAAGGATGACGGCTATGTCATCGAAAATTGGGATACAGAAGGCAATGTCCCCTATGTCACCAAAAACGGCAGTTTCTACTGTGGTTACGACAATCCCCGCAGTATTGCCGCAAAAGGTGAATGGATATTAAAAAATGGCATGAAAGGCATGATGTTCTGGGATTATGAAGGCGATGACACCATGGGAACCCTACGCAAAGCGCTGTGGAATGCCGTCATGAAAAAATAAGTAACTTAACACACATTCTCAGGAGGTTATTCCGGAAATTAGGGTAAGGGTAATTTTGCATACGATCTTCATTCAAGGCAAGAATACTGACGGAATAACCTCCTTTCCTCCTCCAAGACTACAAAACCTTTTTTCATTTAAGTTGTTGAAAGCACATTCATCAAAACCTAACTTAAATGAAAACAATCTTAAAAGCAATGTTTCTGTTGTGCGTAGCCGGACTTCCCTTGTCCACTATCCATGCACAAAAAAAAGAGATTATCGATGACGAAGCCCCCAACGGCATTGTCATAGTTACTATCGACAAAGCGGGCGACGAGATTATCCGCATCATGAATGAGTCACAATTGCCTTACATCCATGACCCGAAAGCTCCCCGCTTCTTATTGATGGACAAACAAGGCAAATTCGCCCTGGGTATCGGAGGGTATGTCCGTGCCACCGGCGAGTATGATTTTGGAGGTATTGTGGATGATATTGACTTTGTTCCTGCCAACATTCCAAGCAGTAGTAAAATCAAAAATCAATTTCAAATGGATGCCAGTACGGCCACTATCTTTCTGAAATTAGTCGGACACACCCGGCTATTGGGTGACTTCACAGTCTATACAGCCGGAAATTTCCGAGGAGGAGACAAAACATTCCAGCTACGGAATGCTTATATGTCATTCCGAAATATAACGGTGGGATATACTTACGGCGGTTTCATGGACTTAGGCGCCCTCCCCTCCACCATTGACTTCCAGGGGCCCAACGGTGCCACGTTCTACCGCGCTACACAATTGTCATATACTTATAAAGGGCTGAAAGACTTTCGTTTCCAAGCTTCCATCGAGGCGCCTGCCGTTGACGGCACAACAAGCAGCCAATTCGAAATTGCCCAGCAACGCATGCCGGACTTCACAGCTTCGGCACAATACAGTTGGAACAGCAGCAGTCATCTGCGTGTAGGAGGTATCATCCGCAGCATGACATATACCAGCACGGAAAGGGACAAGGCTTCCAGCGTCACCGGATACGGTGTACAAGCCTCAACGACCTTCAACCTCGGTAAAAAATGGCAGGCATTCGGACAAGTCAACTATGGTAAAGGTATCGGGCAATACCTGAATGACATCAGTAATCTGAACGTCGATATTGTCCCCAATCCCGAAAAGGAAGGCAAAATGCAGGCATTGCCCATGCTGGGCTGGTATGCAGGTCTACAATATAACATTTCTCCAAAGATATTCCTTTCAAGCACTTACAGCATGTCCCGCCTTTACTCTGAAGACGGTTATCCCAACGACCTGCCAAGTACCTACCGCTACGGACAGTATTTCGTAGCCAACGTATTCTGGAACGTAACCCCGAACATGCAGGTAGGCGCTGAATATCTGCGTGGCTGGCGCACCAACTTCGACAATTCCACCAACCATGCCAACCGTATGAACCTGCTTGTACAGTATTCTTTCTAATCCAATATAAAATAAGAAAGAAGCCGCCTCAAATCGATATTTGAGACGGCTTCTTAATATATAAAGGTAGGATTGTGAAATCAGAACTTATAGTCAACACCAAGACCAAACACTTTATTAGTACGGCTATAAACATTCTTGGTGGTTTCACTTATCTTCTTTGTATAATCATCATAGTTTGTCCAAAAATAGGCTATATTCATAGTCAAATGCTTTGTCATTTTGATGGCAGCACCAAACCCCAGTGAATAAGAGTCACATGAAAAACTTATATCACTCTGAAAATCATCAG
>OGYL01002284.1_pt1 | contig 13627 bp, 9 predicted proteins | sample 1576541 | NCBI WGS metagenome assembly OGYL01 (sample SAMEA3541551, study PRJEB24748) | human gut metagenome | biome: human gut; feature: human-associated habitat; material: faeces | place: China | collected 2012 | reverse complement strand
GTTGCAGTAGGAGATGGGGTAGGTCACCACGCCGGGATTCTCCCGCACCCAATCGTACAGATCCTCGGAGCCGATGGCAAAGCCGAACACGCTCTTGTAGCGGTCGATGTCCTTGCGCTTGTTGGTGATCTTCCCGGCCCGGTACATATCCAGATAGCAGTCGCACAGCATTTCCGTGTGGATGCCCAGATCCCGCAGGTCGCTCTTGGCGATCATCTGACCCACGGCGTTGGGCAGAGAGCCGATGCCCAGCTGCAGGGTGGAGCCGTCCACCATGTTCTGCACCACATACTCGGCGATCTTCATCTCCGCCTCGTTGGCGGCGGGAGACTTGACGCTGGGCAGTGGGCCGTGAGGCCCCTCCACGATCATGTCCACATCGCTGATGTGGATGCACTCGTCCAGACCACCGTAGACCCACGGCAGATTTTCGTTGATCTCCAGAATGACCACATCCGCTTTGTCCAGCGTGGAGCGGGCGGAGGCCGTGGCGCCGGCAAAGTTGAAGTAGCCGTGCTCGTTCATGGGGGTCACAGCCATCATAGCCACGTTGACGGTGAGGAACTGGCTGTAATACCAGCTGAGGTTGCGGAACACCATAGGGTTGAAATTACACAGTCCACGGTCGCAGAGCTTGCGCTCATAGCCGGACATATGCCAGCTGTTGTAGACAAAGTGCCTGCGCTCGGGGTCGCACTCCACCATCTGGATCGGGTCGAAGATCAGATAGCCGCGGATCTTGACCTCGCGAAGCTCATCCTTTCTCTTGGCAATGGCGGCGTCCATCAGAGACGGAAAGCCCGTGCCCATGGAGATGTCGATCCAGTCGCCGCTTTTTACCACCCGTGCCGCTTCATCGGCGGTGCATAGCTTGCGCTTGTATTCCGCTGTGTAGTCAAACGGTCTCGCCATAGTGTTCTCCCTTTCCGCATCCTGTGCTGCTGCATTTTTTACTTTGTTAATTTTATCACTTGCCCATCTGTCTGTCAACAGTTTAACAATTTTTTCTTATCGGAATAAGTTATTTCCTCCCTGGATCCCCCGTCTGTCCGGCGCACGGCTTTCCCCTCCCTTTTCCGCATCCGGAAGCCGCAGATACAGGAAAAAACGCCCCGACCTAATGGCCGGGGCGTTTGCTGCGAAGGCTTACTTCTCCGCGCGGCGCTTATAGGATTCGTACTTCTCCTTGGCGGCTTCCTCCGCCTCGGCGAACAGCACCTTGGCGTTCTCCGGGAAGCTCAGCTCCAGAGAGGCGTAACGAACCTCGCCCTTCATGAAGTCGTACAGGGGCATGGTGGGCTCCTTGCTGTCCAGGGTAAAGGTCTTGGTCTCCGGGCTGTACCGGTACAGGTTCCAATAACCGGAGTTGACGGCGTCCTTCATCTCCTGCTGGACGTTGTTCATGCCCTTCTTGATGCCGTGGTTGATGCAGGGCGCGTAACAGATGACGATGGACGGACCCTTGTGGGCCTCAGCCTCCTTGATGGCCTTGATCAGCTGATTGGGATTGGCGCCCATGGAGCACTGGGCCACATAGACGTTATCGTAGGTCATCATCAGCATACCAAGGTCTTTCTTCTTGGTCTTCTTGCCGCTGGCCTGGAATTGGGCAACAGCGCCCACGGGCGTGGCCTTGGAGGACTGGCCGCCGGTGTTGGAGTAGACCTCGGTGTCCACCAGCAGGACATTCACGTCCTCGCCCATGGCGAACACGTGATCCAGACCGCCGTAGCCGATATCGTAGGCCCAGCCGTCGCCGCCGTACATCCACATGGTCTTCTTGGAGAGATCTTTCTTGCGCTTTAGGATCTCATCCACCAGCTTCTGCTCGTCGGCGGAGAACTTGCCCTTCTCCAGCAGTGCCACCAGCTCGGCAGTGGCGGGGGTGGAGGCGTCCAGGTCATCATACGTCTCCATATACTTGGCGATGGCGGCCTTGACGGCCTCGTCCTTGGTCAGGGCATCCAGCTCCTTAACGTAGCCGGTGACGCAATCACGCAGCTGCTTGACGGCCAGGCACATACCGTAGGAGAACTCGGCGTTGTTCTCGAACAGGGAGTTGGACCACGCCACGCCCTTGCCCTCGGCGTTCTTGCAGTACGGTACGCAGGGCATAGCCGCGCCCCAGGCCTGGGTACAGCCGGTGGCGTTGGCCAGATACATCTTGTCGCCGAACATCTGGGTCAGCAGCTTGATGTAGGGCGTCTCGCCGCAGCCGGCGCAGGCACCGTTGAACTCCACCAGGGGCTGCTTGAACTGGCTGCCCTTCAGGGTAAATTTGTCCACGCGGGAGGTCTTTTCCTTCACGGTGGTCAGGAAGTTCCAGTCGGTCTGGTCCAGAGACACCTCGTGGGTGGGGACCATCTTCAGTGCCTTGCCGGACTTGGGGCAGGAGGCTACGCAGCTGCCGCAGCTGGTGCAGTCCAGCGTGGAGACGCCCATGGTGTACTTTAGGCCGGCCAGGCCGGGACCCTTGGCATCCACCAGCGTCATATCCACCGGTGCGGCCTTGACCTCGCCCTCGTCCAGCAGGTAGGGCCGGATGACGGCGTGGGGGCAGACGAAGGAGCACATATTGCACTGGAGGCACTCGGCAGCGTCCCACACAGGCAGATGGGTGGCGATGCCGCGCTTTTCATACTTGGAAGTGCCCAGCGGCATGGTGCCGTCTTCCATGCCCTTGAAGGCGGAAACGGGCAGGTCATCGCCCTTCTGGGCGTTGATGGGCACCAGAATGTTCTTGATGACGTAGGGCAAGCTCTCGTCGGCGGGCTTCAACGCCTTGCCGGTGAGGTTCGTCCATTCGGGCTTCACCTTGACCTCCACCAGGGCGTTGATACCGGCATCCACGGCGGCGATGTTCATGTTGACAACCTTCTCGCCCTTGAGCCCGTAGGTCTTTTTGACGGCGTCCTTCATGTGGGCCACGGCGTCCTCCACGGGGATAACGTTGGCCAGCTTGAAGAAGGCGGCCTGCAGCACCATGTTGGATCGGTTGCCCAGACCCAGCGCCTGAGACTCCTTGTTGGCGTCGATGATGTAGAACTTGATGTCGTTGTCGGCGATGTACTTGAGGATCTCGCCGGGAACATGCTGCTCCAGCTCGTTCTCCGTCCACTCGCAGTTCAGCAGGAAGCTGCCGTGGGGCTTCAGCTCATGGATAATGTCGTACTTGGTCAGGTACGTCTGGTTGTGGCAGGCGATGAAGTCCGCGCTGCTCACATAATAGGTAGAGCTGATGGGGTGCTTGCCGAAGCGCAGGTGGCTCTTGGTGATACCGAAGGACTTCTTGGTGTCGTACTCAAAGTACGCCTGACAGTACATATCTGTCGTCTCACCGATGATCTTGATGGAGTTCTTGTTGGCGCCCACGGTACCGTCGGAGCCAAGGCCCCAGAACTTGCAGGAGATGGTGCCCTCCGGCTCGGTAAGCAGCGGTGCGCCCACGGGCAGGGACAGATGGGTCACATCGTCCACGATGCCGATGGTGAAGTGGTTCTTCGGCTCATCCAGCAGCAGGTTGTCGAACACAGCCTTGATCTGGGCGGGGGTGGTGTCCTTGCTGCTCAGACCGTAGCGGCCGGCGTAGATGGCGGGGCGGTCGCTCTCGTTGATGTAGGCGGCGCAGATATCCTCGTACAGAGGCTCGCCAATAGAGCCGATCTCCTTGACGCGGTCCAGAACGGCAATTTTCTTCACCGTCTTGGGCATGGCGGCCATCAGATGCTTGCGGGAGAAGGGACGGAACAGGTGTACCTGCAGGAAGCCCACCTTCTCGCCCTTGGCGTTCAGGTAATTGACGACCTCCTGGGCGCAGCCGCCTACGGAGCCCATGGCCACGATAACACGCTCGGCGTCCGGTGCGCCGTAGTAGTTAAAGAGGTGGTATTCACGGCCGGTGAGCTTGCTGATCTGGGCCATATAGTCCTCTACGATGTCGGGCAGCTCGGCATAGGCCGTGTTGTTGGACTCGCGGAGCTGGAAGTAGATATCCGGGTTATCCACCAGAGAACGCATCCGGGGATCCTCGGGGTTCAGGGCGTTGGCGCGGAAGGCGGCCAGCGCGTTGTAGTCCACCAGCTTGGCGTACTCGTCGTAGGTCAGCACGTCGATCTTCTGGATCTCGTGGCTGGTACGGAAGCCGTCGAAGAAGTGCAGGAACGGGATGCGGGCCTTGATGGCACTCAGATGCGCCACAGCGGCCAGATCTGCCGCCTGCTGGACGCTGCCGCTGGACAGCATGGCAAAGCCGGTCTGACGGCAGTTCATCACGTCGGAGTGGTCGCCGAAGATGGAGAACGCATGGGTGCCCACGGTACGGGACGCCACGTGCAGCACGCCGGGCAGGCGCTCGCCGGAGATGCGGTGCATGGTGGGGATCATCAGCATCAGGCCCTGGGACGCGGTGAAGCTGGTGGCCAAAGCACCGGCCTCCAACGCACCGTGACAGGCGCCGCAGGCGCCGGCCTCGGACTGCATCTCCACCAGACGCACCGGCTGACCGAAGATGTTCTTCCTGCCGTTGGCCGACCACGCATCGGCGTGCTCCGCCATGGGGCTGGACGGGGTGATGGGGTAGATGGCTGCGACCTCGGAGAAGGCGTATGCCACATACGCCGCCGCTTCGTTGCCGTCGCAGATCTTCATGATCTTGCTCATTCTTTTCTTTCCTCCTCTATAAACATAGAAGTATCCCGCTTTTCGGGCGGGCGCATTAAAACAGTGTTAATTATACCATTCACGCTTTAAATAATCAATGCAAAGGGAGCGATTCTGTAACAACTGCTACAAAATCGCTCCCTGTTTTGGTGAAAAGTACAACTCAGATGACCATCGGCTCGCCGCTGATATCGACCTGCCCATCGGTGACGGTCAAATCGCCGCCCAGTTGATTTTTGTACACGCCGTCGGCCAGCGCCACCGATACGCGGCCGCCGCAGCCGGACAGATCAAATACGCCGGTGCGCTCCCCCGCCGGGGACTTATAGTGCCCGATAACAGCGCCGCCGCTGACCTCGTACCACACCGCACCCTCCAGCGGCAGTTCCAGTTTCATAGCCTTACACCGCCGCAGGAAGTCGGACAGGTCAGACCGCTTATCGCCGAAATTGTCGTCCGCATCAAACAGCCCTACCTGCCGGCGCGGTGCGAACTCCGTGCCGCCGTAGAGCAGCATACTGCCCCGGCAGAAGTACAAAAACGCCAGCCAGTGCCGCAGCCGCCGTTCGTCCTGTACCCAGTGAGCCAGACGCGGCGTGTCGTGGTTCTCACCGCAGCGCATCTTGATAAAGCCCGCGGGATATGTCAGCTCCTGGTAGTTCAGCATATCGATGTACTGCCGCAGGCTGTTTTTACCGGATAGATACCCTTCAAACCACGGCCAGATATCGTAATCGTAGGTCATGTCGAAGGCCCGGTACAGCTCCGTATCCGTGGCACAGTAGGCACCCTGCCGCCGCAGACCCAGCACATGGGCGCCGTGTACGCTCTCCGCCAGCCAGATGCAGCCGGGGCGGACCGCTTCCACCTCCTGCCGCGCCCGGGCCCAGAAGTCCAGGGGCACGCTGCTGGCCACATCGCAGCGGAAGCCGTCCACGATCTCCGCCCACATTTTCAGCGTATCGATCTGGTAGCGCCACAGTTCCTTGTGGGTATAATCCAGGTCTACTACATCCCACCAATCCGCCACATGGCGGCTGGGCCGACCCTGCTCGTCCCGGAAAAACCACTCCGGGTGGGTCTGGGCCAGCACCGAGTCCGGCGACGTGTGGTTGTACACCACGTCGATGATGCACTTCATGCCCCGGACGTGGATGGCGTCCACCAGATGGCGGAAATCCTCCACGGTGCCGTACTCCGGGTTCACGCCCCGGTAGTCACGGATGGCGTAGGGACTGCCCAGCGTGCCCTTGCGGCCCACCTCGCCAATAGGATGGATAGGCATCAGCCATACAATATCCGTACCCAAGGCGCTCAATCGGTCCAGATCACGTTCCAGCGCACGGAAGGTGCCCTCCGGTGTGTGGTTTCGCACGAACACGCTGTAGATCAGCTGATGCTGCAATGTCTTATCCGTATTCACTGCCATATTGATTGCCTCCTCAGTCCAGAAGTGCTAAAAATTCGTCCTCCGTCAGCACGGGAATGCCCAGCGCCTCTGCTTTTTGCAGCTTGCTGCCGGCATTTTCTCCGGCCACCACATAGGTGGTCTTTTTTGACACGGAGCCGGCGGCCTTGCCGCCCCGCTTTTCGATCATCTCCGCCGCCGCGTCACGGGTAAACTTTTCCAGCGTGCCTGTCAGCACAAAAGTCATTCCGGCAAAACGACTGTCAACCGTTTTCTCTTTACAGGTCATATTGACGCCGACGGCCTTCAGCCGCGCCAGCAGGTCGCGGGACTGGGGGCTTTTCATCCACTGGCAGAGATACCGCGCGGTAATGGGGCCCACGTCGTCCACGGCAGTCAGCTCCTCCTCCGGAGCCGCTGCCAGTGCGTCCATAGTGCCGAACCGCTGCGCCAGCGTCTTGGCAGCCTTCTCCCCCCCCTGCCGTATGCCCAGCGCGTTGATAAGCCGCCACAGGTCGTTGTCCCGGCTTCTGGCGATAGCGTCCACCGCATTCTGCGCCGATTTTTTGCCCATGCGCTCCAGCGGCTCCAGCTGCTTCGGCGTCAGGCTGTACAGGTCCGCGGCGGTCCGGACAAGTCCGCTGTCGATCAGCTGCTGCATCACCGCAGGTCCCAGCCCGTCAATGTCCATAGCGCCCCTGCTGGCAAAGTGGGTCAGGTACTGCAACAGCTGGGCGGGGCACTCCGCGCCGGTGCAGCGCAGCGCCGCGCCGTCCTCGTCCCGCACCACCGGTGCGCCGCACACGGGGCACGTCTCGGGCAGGGTATAGGGCTTCGTCCCGGCGGGACGCTTGTCCGCCACCACCTCAACGATCTCCGGGATGATCTCGCCGGCCTTCCGCACCAGCACCGTATCCCCTACCCGGATATCCTTCTGGGTAATATAATCCTGGTTATGCAGCGTGGCAAAGGCGACCGTCGTGCCCGCCAGCCGTACCGGCTCCAGCTCCGCCTTGGGCGTCAGCACACCGGTGCGGCCCACCTGTACCACGATATCCTTCACTACCGACGGCTTGACCTCCGGCGGATATTTGTATGCAATGGCCCATTTGGGGAACTTCGCCGTACTACCGATGACCTCGCGGTCATGCAGGTCATCCAGCTTCACCACCGCACCGTCGATATCGAAAGGAAACTGCTCACGGCCATCGCCCAGCGCCGCGATCTCCGCCAGGATGTCCGACGGCGCGGACAGCAGCTTGTGGGGGATCACCTTGAAATGCTGGCTGGCCAGATAGTCGATCGTCTCTGTGTGGGTGGAAAATTCCCGGCCCTCCGCCAGCTGCAAATTAAAGACCGCGATGTCCAGCCGCCGCTGGGCGGCGATCTTGGGGTCCAGCTGCCGCAGGGAGCCGGCGGCGGCGTTGCGGGGATTGGCCATCAGTGGCTTGCCCTCGATCTCACGCCGGGCGTTGATCTCCTCGAACACACTGCGGGCCATGTACACCTCGCCCCGCACGATGAGGTGGGGCAGCTTCTCCGGCAGGGTCATGGGGATGGACCGAATGGTCCGCAGATTTTCGGTCACGTCCTCCCCCACCCGTCCGTCACCCCGGGTGGCACCGCGGACGAACACGCCGTCACGGTATTCCAGAGCCACGGAGAGGCCGTCCACCTTGGGCTCCACGCTGTAAGCCGCGTCCTCCAGCGGGATCTTCTCCAGAAAGCGGCAGACCTCGTCATCGTTGAACACGTCCTGCAAACTCTCCAGCGGTACGGCGTGGGTCACCTGCTGGAACTCCGTCAGCGTCTGTCCGCCCACCCGCTGGGTGGGAGAGTCCGGTGTGATCTCCTCCGGGTGCTCCGCCTCCAGCTCCTCCAGCCGCCGCAGCAGGTGGTCATATTCATAATCCGACATGGTGGGCGCATCCAGCACGTAGTAGAGGTATCCGTTCTCCGTCAGCGTGCGGCGCAGCTCCTGTATCTCCTTGCGATAGTCCATAGTCAAGCCCTCATCCGTTGTTCATAATGTATTCGTCGGCGTAATCCTCGATCTTATCCTCCGTGGTGCTGAAATAGGTGTACGTCTGGGGCACGCCGCCCACGATCACCGTCTCCGCCACGGATATCTCGTTGCTCACTTTTGTGTAGGTGGTGATCCCCGGCAGCAGGATACTCACGCGTACGTCTACATCCAGCAGGATCTGGTGCTTTGTCTGGTTGATGCCCGCCGCCGTGAATTTATCCCGGAATTTGGCGGTAGCCGTGCCGATGGTCTCCATTTTTACCGTCAGCTTCGGCCCCCGGCCTGCCAGCAGCGGCGAGCCTGTCAGCGTACCCAGCGGCACCGCCAGCTCGCTGGCGGATACCTGACTCAGCCGCGCCAGTACGTCATCCGCCACCGCGGTCTGCAGGCGGTTGAACTCCGCCATATTGCTGCTCAGCGCCGTCACGCGGCCGTCGCTGTCCTTGTCGAACTTTACCAGCCGGTCGTATTCCATCCAGCCGTTTTCCACGGCGTCGTTCACCGCCGCCACCACGATGCGGCTGACAGTATTGGCGCACCGGGCTGTTGCCAGATTTTCCAGCATGGGCCGCAGGTGCAGCAGGATCGCCGCCATCAGCGCCGTCAGCGCCAGCAGGATGATCGCCAGCCACACACGCACCCGCTGCCGCCGGGTCAATCGTATATACCGCAGCCGGCCCATGCCGTCACCTCCCATAGACGCGCTGTATGACGCGCTTACTACGGAAGTCTATGACACCACGGCTTTTCCTCATTCCTCCCAGCCGTTCACGATGGCTTTGAAAAAGTCGCCGCGCTCGGCAAAGTTCTTGAATTGGTCAAAAGATGCACAGGCCGGCGACAGCGTCACCACATCACCGGGCTGTGCCCGATCGCGGGCGGCCTGCACCGCCGCTGCCAGAGGCGCGGCGTCGATGATCTCCGGGTGGCCGGGCCGGTACCCCGACGCATTCTCCACGGCGGCGCGTATTTTATCCGCTGTGGCACCGCAAAGCACCAGCAGCTTCACATGCGCCACGATCTCCGGCCCCAGCACATCAAAGGGAATGTGTTTGTCATAGCCGCCGGCGATCATGATTACCTTCTCGCTGAACGACCGCAGCCCCGCGATGGCACGGGAGGGACTGGAGGCAATGGAGTCATTATAATACCGCACGCCCTTATAGGTTCGTACCAGCTCGATGCGGTGCTCCACACCGCCGAATTCCCGGGCAAAGGTCCGGATGACCTGGTCCGGTACCAGGCCGTCCACGGCGGCGATGGCCGCCATATAATTCTCCACATTGTGTACGCCGGGGAGCTTGATGTCCCTCGTGGTCATCACGATGTGCTCATGACCGCCGCTGCGGCAGACAACGTCCTCGCCCCGCAGGAACACGCCGTCGGCAACCTCACCCTGCCTGCTGAAGAGGCGGGCGTGGCCGGGCGCACGGGTAGACTGCTCTGCTGTGATGGCATTATCCGCATTAAAAATGGCAATGTCCTCCCGACTCTGATGGGTAAAAATATTCTCCTTGGCCGCCACATACTCCGCCATGTCCCGGTGCACATCCAGATGGTTGGGCGCCAGATTGGTGACGACCGCAATGTGCGGACTCTGCGTCATGGTCATCAGCTGGAAGCTGGACAGCTCCAACACCGCAAAATCCGTGCTCAGCATTCCGTCCGCCTCGCACAGCAGCGGGTGGCCGATGTTGCCGCCCACCCACACACGCTTTCCGGCCTTTTTCAGCAGCTCGGCAATGATGGTGGTGGTCGTCGTCTTGCCGTCAGAGCCGGTGACGGCGATGATCGGACACGGGCAGATCCGGAAGAAAACCTCCATTTCACTGGTCAAAACGGCGCCTTTTTGAACACAGGCCGATATCTCCGGCACATCCGGGCGCAGCCCCGGTGTGCGGAAGATCACGTCCGCGTCCAAGTCCTTCAGATAGTCCGCGCCCAGATGCAGCTCGCAGCCAAGACGCTCCAGGTCTTCGGCCTGCTGCCCCATCTGCTCACGGGTACGCTTATCGCAGGCGGCAACGCGCAGCCCTTCTGCCGCAAGCAGCTTCAGCAGCGGCGTGTTGCTGACGCCGATACCGATGATTGCTATGCGCTTGCCGCGCATGTCCTCTATATATTCATGCAACGTCATGTTATACTCCTCCATCCGGCACAGTATTGCTCCGTTCATTATACCTCTTTGGCACCGATTGTACAACAAAAAAACGCACCCCGGAGGATGCGTTTTTTCAGATCGCGACTGTGATGGGCGCTTCCAGCGCTACCGAGCCGCCGATGGATGCCGCGGTGACGGCGCCTGCCTGTCTTGTAACAGACGCATACACCGTTCCCGCCGGCTGCCGCAGGGCAACGGAGAAGTCTCCGTCACAGCCCCGGCTCAGGGCGATGGCGCTGGCCAGCGTGCCGCTGCCGCAACTGCCCTCAAACATCAGCGTACCCGCTTCGGGCACCTTTACAAGCGGCGTCATGCGCTCACCCTCGATGAAGCACACACCATAGGCCTCCAACATCGGATCCTCCGCAAAGATCGGCTCTGCTGCCGCAAAGAAATCCCGGCTGGGCGCGACACCCTGGACCACCAGGTGTGCGATACCGCCAAGATGCACGAGCGTTCCCGCCGTGCCGGCAACCTCCACTTGCTCTACAAGCTTCGGAAGCGGCATCTCCGCGGACGCCGTACCGGCATCCATATCCACGGTCACGGCCACCGGATGATCGCACCCGCTGACAGAAAGCCGCATGGTGTGACGGCCCTTCAGCCCCTGCTGCTTCGCCAACAGATAGCCATACGCCCGGGAGGCGTTGCCGCAGAACTCGCCGGCCTCCATTTCCATATGTCCGTTAGGAAAAATGAACCCCACCTGCTCCGCCTTCAGTGCTTCGATGGCCAGCAGCTTGGCGGCGACAGCGGCACATTCCGCCTTCTCCACCGGCGTCAGGACAAACAGCGTAATATTCCCGGCCGGGTCTGCCCGGACAACACGCAGCTCCCTCATCTCTGATACCGTCCCAGGAACTGGCGCGTTCTCTCCTCACGGGTGTTCACCATGACCTCCTCCGGCGTACCCTCCTCCACGATAACGCCGTCGGCCATGAAGATCACGCGGTCCGCCACATCCTGGGCGAAGGACATCTCGTGGGTCACGATGACCATGGTCATGTGTTCCTCCGCTAGATCGCGGATCACCTTCAAAATCTCGCCGGTCAGCTCCGGGTCCAATGCCGATGTCGGTTCATCAAAAAAGAGTATCTCGGGATCCATCGCCAGTGCCCGGGCGATGGCCACGCGCTGCTGCTGTCCGCCGGAAAGCTCACAGGGATAGGCGTTCTCCTTGTCGGACAGCCCCATCTTTTCCAGAAGCTTGCGGGCGCGCTGCTGCGCCTCGCCCTTGTCGCGGCCCAGCACGCGTATCTGGGGATCCATGAGATTTTTCAGCACCGAATAGTGGGGAAACAGGTTGAAGCTCTGGAACACGAGGCCGAACTTTTCCCGTACCTTCTTCAGCTCGCCCTTATCGGCATAGACCGCCTTGCCGTCCGCGTCGTTGTGTACGGCCTGAATGTCGCCGTAGATCAGCTCGCCGGAGTCCATCTCGGTCAGCAGCGTGGCGCAGCGCAGCAGCGTGGATTTGCCGCTGCCGGATGGGCCGATAATGGCCACCACCTCTCCCTTTTCCACGGAGAGGCTGATGTCCTTCAGTACGTGCAGCGTCTCGTCATTAAAGCTCTTTTGCACGTGGTTCATCTGCAATAATTTCATGGCGCCCCTCCTTACTGGTAGTAGCTCATGCGCTTCTCTACCCGGCCCATGACGAAGTCCACGACCGCGTTGAACACAAAGTAGAATACGCCTGCCACCAAAAACGGTACAAAGCTGGTTTCGGAGTTCGCGATCTGCTTACCGATGGTAAACATCTCCTGATAGGAAACGGTAAAGGCCATAGACGTATCCTTGACCAGGGTCACCACCTCGTTGGTGATACTGGGCATGATACGCTTGAAAACCTGCGGCAGAATGATGTGAATAAACGTCTGGACCTTTGTGTATCCCAGCACCTCCGCAGCTTCATACTGCCCAACTGGCATAGACTCGATACCACCGCGATAGATCTCCGCAAAATACGCCGCATAATTGATAGCGAACGCGATCACCACCGGGATCAGTTTATTGCGGGACACGGGCAGTTCAAAGAGGTAATACGGTCCGTAGGTCACCGCCAGCAGCTGCAGCATCAGCGGGGTTCCTCGGAGAATGGAGATAAAAAAGCGGGTAATGCCGGAGATGATCTTGCTCTTGCTCATGCGCAGCAGGGCAACGATCATGCCCAGGGGGAGAGAAAACAGCAGCGTCAGAGAGAAAATGGCGCAGGTTTTGGAAAGTCCCTCGCCCATCTTCACGATCATTGTCAGTAAGGTCATATCGTATCCTCAATTCACGCACACACGCTCCCGGAGGCGAAGCCGCCTCCGGGAGCCGGTATGTTTTTCAGTCAGTCGTCCCGCGGGATCAGCCCAGCAGCGTCAGGTTGTTCTGAATGTCGGGGTACTTGGCAGCGATCTCGGCATAGGTGCCGTTCTCGACCAACTGCGCCACGGCGCCCTCGATGGTCTTGCACAGCTCTGCGTCATCGGCGCGGAAGGCGATGCCGTACTGCTCAGCGCCCAGGCCCTCATCCAGGACCGTGAAGCCGGCGTTCTCGGCGGCATAGGAAACGGCCACGGGCTTATCCACGATCACGGCGTCCACGGCGGCGCCGCCCAGCTCAGTGAAGCACTTGAGGAAGCTGTCACAGGTCATCAGATCGCCAAAGGTCGCCGCCAGATCGGCCAAATCGCCGCCCTCGGACAGCAGCGCCTCGCCGGAGGTACCCAGCTGGACCGCCACAACCTTACCGGCCAGATCAGCGGAGGACTTGATGTCACTGCCCTCCTTGACCATGATCACCTGCGTGTTGTCATAGTAAGGCGTGGAGAGCACATAGCCGGCCTCCTTCATGGAGTCCAGGATCGTCATGCCGGACCAAACGCAGTCGCACTCCTTGGCGTCCAGCTGCACCAGCTTCTGATCCCAGTTCACAGGGAAGATCTGCAGCTCCCATCCCAGCAGATCGCAGGCGGCCTTGCAGACCTCCACGTCAAAACCGGTGTACTGGCCGTCCTCGCCCAGATAGCTGAAGGGGGGATACTCCGCGTCGATGCCCATCACGAAGGTCCGTGCGGCAGTGGCATCGCCGTCGGTATTGTTGTCGTTTGCGGAATTGTCGTTCTCTGCGGGCTTACCGCAGGCCACCAGGGACAGGGCCATGACCATGGCCAGCATCAGTGCAATCAGCTTTTTCATCGTTTTTTCTCCTTTACTGACCGGAATACCGGTTTTCTCGCCGGCAGACCGGCTTGGTTGTTTACTACGCTATCACTCTACCACTTTATCGAACTAATGTAAATAGTTTTGTATTCTAAAATACACCGCATATTTCCGTCGAAATTGTGCGAAGCGCACAAAGAAGGCCGCAGCGTGAGCCGCTGCG
>OGYL01002282.1_pt1 | contig 13638 bp, 4 predicted proteins | sample 1576541 | NCBI WGS metagenome assembly OGYL01 (sample SAMEA3541551, study PRJEB24748) | human gut metagenome | biome: human gut; feature: human-associated habitat; material: faeces | place: China | collected 2012 | reverse complement strand
ATATGCCACATCCTTAGGCCGTTCCGTTACATATTATTTAAGGAAGACGGCTGACAGTGACTTTGAAATTGCTTTTGTGGAAGAAAACACAAAAGTAAATAACCTCACTAAAGTTGACAGCAAAGATCTGGTTCCGGACAAAACAACGTCGAACCGCATCTATTACACAGATGAAAATGACAGAGAACGCCATATCAGTCTTGCGAACAACATAGACGTAATTTATAACGGCAAATGTTACAGCGGATATGGAAAAATTGAAAACGTGCTTCCTGAAGAAGGTTACATTGAAGCGCTGGACAACACCGGCGACAATACGGCCGAAATCCTTTTTGTATACGCTTACAAAGACATTGTGGTAAATTCGATTGACACCTATGATGAAACCTTTACGGCAATGTATACAAACGAAAAGTTTGCATATGACTTCCAGGAGGATAAGGTACAGTTCTATCTGATGCCGGAAAACAAGAGAATTGGCCTTTCCAGCTTGAAACAGTGGGACGTTGCAACCATTATGGAAAGCAAAGGCTCTCCGAAATTGATTACGGTTTATGTTTCCAGGCAGACCGTAACCGGAATGGTTGACGAGGTATCCACCGATTTGGGTTATTTAATCGGCGGCGAATATTATAAAACATCAAACGACTACCAGGGCGGCGAAATCAAAGCCGGAATGAGTGCGGTGTTCTATTTAAACATCAACGGCAAGATTGTTGCTTCAGACCGCGGCGGCGTTACAGGAACACAAAACTATGCAGTTGTTGCCGGCTTGGATTATAACGAACAATCTGTCGTTTCAGAGATTCAATTAAAACTGTTCACACAGGATGGTACCTTTATTACAGCACCGCTGAAGAGCACCGTGAATATTGACGGCAACAGATACACAACATCTGGAAGCGGGTTTGAAAACATATTGAAAGTGCTTTCAAACGGCTCGAAGAACAGCGAGGGAAATTATTATATTCATTCCGCTTATGTGGTGAGATACACCATTTCAGACGGAAAAATCAGCTATCTGGATACCGGCAAGACAGGTGAAGAAGGAAAACTCCGTGAGTTTGCAGCCGGAACCAGCTTTTTGTTAAGAGACAATGGTATCATGAGACTTACAACAAATGATGCCGGAACAAAATATGCAAGATATGTTCCGAACGAAGCATATATCTTCTTAACGCCTGGCGAAGGAAAATTGGACGAAACGGAGAATTATAAAGTTCAAAGAAATTTAAAAGCGAATTATTATTACAGACAGAGCGGCAATTATACGCAGGTTATTGAAGATTATGTTGTGTATGATTTGAATTCAAGTGATATCAATGTGGCCGATGTTGTCCTGCTTCGCGGATGCAGCGTTTCAGAAGGCATTAGCAGTAACACGTCTAAATTTAATGTGGTAACAAAGATTACAAATGCAGTTGATGCCGAAGGTAACGCAACCAAGAAAATTTACATGAATGAATCGGAATCAGTGATTGTATCTGATAAGGTTGAATACAGAAAAGGCAATGATGCAAAGTACACAGAAATCAAACCCGATGAAATTTCAGGTATCATTAAACCTGGTTATGTTATCCAGTATGGTACAGATGAAAACGGTTATATTGACGCCATTGACATTATGACAGAGTATAACGCCGAAACGGGAGCGATCACGCCGTTATTTAGCAGCAGCCCCATTGGTGACGGAACAGATGGTTACAATAAAGTTATGGGTGTGGTTTCTAATAACGCAACGGATAAAAACCTGATAACATTTATTGACGGAAGCGGTACGGAGAATATGGTCTACACCGACTCACCCAGTGTTGTAATCTACAGACCTAAAACAGAAAAAGCAACAACAGGCGACATTAATTCTATTACTGTCGGTGACACCATTGTGGTACGTCTTCAAAAATATGTAAATGCAGCAGAAATTATTGTATTTAAACAGTAGGCTTAAAGCTGCGGAAGGAGGAAAACATGACAATGAAAAAGTTTCTATCGGTTATTTTATCTGCGCTTTTCATGTTTGTTTCCATGCTCTCTGTTTCAGCCGCACAAGCAACGGCGGAAATTGGCATCAGCCTGGACCTGTTCAAGGTTGATGTAACGGTTACGGCAGATGCTGCTGCAACCGGCGAGGTCACGGCACAAATAACAGATACAAAGGAAAGCACCGGCGCTAAGGTGCTGGGAGGTATGGACCAGACCCATGAATATACCCTCACAGACGATGGGAAATATCAATATCAGTTCCATTTTAAAATGCAGCCTACCCATGAGTCCGGTACGTACTGGGTGCATGTAGGCGGTGGTGTTGAAAATATCGTTAAAGAGTTTCTGTTCATTAACGTTTACGACAAAATTGATTTTTATAACAAGCTTGATCAGGCAGTAAAGGAAAACGACGGGATTTATAACCTCATTACGGGCGAGGACAGCAAACTTACATATGACCTTACCGAGTATAAGGCACTATCTCAAGAAGTTCGCCTCTTAGTGGATGAAAAAATTGAGGCGATTGACCTTGCGGCCACAGAAGCAAATATTGAAGAAATAGAAACCCGTTTTACACAAGAAATGGACGCAGAAATGCTGCTTGCCAAAATTGCTGATGCAAACGCGGTTAATTGGGACGCAACGGTGAAAACAGCCATTGAAAAGAAGTTATTAGACGGAACATATTATGATAAATTAACTTCTGCTGTTGTAATGACCTATTTTAAGAGCGAAGGCAAACCAACCTTGGAGCAGGAGGAACTTTCTCTTGCCTTTGATAAGGCTTGTATGCTTGCTGTAGAAGAGGAGCTCGACTACATTTCACTTAAGGATGCATTTGACTATTACCTGGAAAAAGACATTATCAGCATCAATGAGTCCAATTACAAAGAAATTTTTGATAAAAAATTAGAAAACGACCTGTTTAAAAGTCTTAAAAACAAAGAAAGCAAATCAATCAGCGCATTGGAAAAGGATGCTGACGACATTATGAAAGACTTGCTTGACGGTTATGAAGAAGATGACGGCAATACCGGCGGCGGAGGCAGCGGTGGCGGTAGCAGCGGTTCCCGTCCCTCCGGTTCGGGTTCTAAGAACAACAATCCCGGTTCCGGCGTTGTTGTTGATGGAGATGCGAACAACACCAATACGAACGACAAACCGTCTTATAACACAAACTTCTCTGATTTAGACTCTGCTCAGTGGGCAGAATCCAGCGTGAAGTACCTGGCTGGGAAAGGTGTGGTATCCGGCAGGGGAGACGGCAAGTTCTATCCCAACGATGTTATGACAAGAGAAGAATTTGTAAAACTGATTGTTTTAGCATTCGATGTTTATGATGCCGGCGCAGAGTGCGAATTTACAGATGTGAGCGCAGACGGCTGGAGTTACCGCTACATTGCTTCTGCAGCAAGACTTGGCCTTGTCACGGGCAATGAAAATAATGAATTCAATCCTTCCGGCAGCATTACCAGAGAGGATATGGCGGTTATCATGCACCGCGTATATAGCTTATCCGGCTTAAACAGCCAGGCTCAAGCGCTTGACTTTTCAGATGCAGACAGCATCTCTGGCTATGCCAAAGAAGCAGTGGGCGTTTTAACAGGCGCACAGATCATCAATGGTATGGGAGACGGCACCTTTGCGCCTAAGAACGCTGTTACACGTGCGCAGGCCTCAAAGGTCGTTTATGAACTCCTCATGTTAATCGGAGGTGGAAATTAATGAAAAAGAAGTTACTGAGCGCACTTTTAGCGGCAGCCATGGTAGTGACGGCAATTCCGTCGGCAATGGCTGCAAAAAAAGACCCAACAGCATCCGGCGGCGAACAGGTCAACATATACCCCTGGGGTACATTTGATTCCGCAGAAGAAGTTGCAAAAACAACAAAAACCGGAAACGCCACAATTTCTTTTCAAGATGGAGGCGCCGGGGGCAGCAAGGGCTGCGCAAAGGTTGAAGTAAAGGGAACCTACGGCGGTATTAGAATCCCTGCTCCCTTTGTTGTGGGCGAAACCTATGATATTTCGTTCGATTTAAAGGCAGACAAGGCAGCTGCAATGAACCTGATTTTTCAGTTCAGCGATGGCGGCTGGTATTACATCACCCGCAGCGGACAGTTTAATACAAGTTGGAGCAAATTTAAAATTACATGGACCAACGCAGGTATCAACACACAAAATGTACAGACGTCGGGGGCGGGACAGTTTGAAATCCGTTACGGCGACGGCACACAGCTGGAAACCTATTATATTGACAACTTTACCTGTGTGCCCCACGGCGATGTTCCGGCGGACTACAGCAGCGTAATGGGCGGCAGTTCAAACAAACCCACACAGCCCAGCAAGCCAGTTGTGCAGGAGCCGGTTTCTGTGACACAAGTGAACTTTGAAGACATGCAGAACCACTGGGCAAAAGACACGGTAAACACATTGGCAACCTATGGTTATATTGAAGGAATCGGCAACAACCAGTATGCGCCGAATTCCGACCTGACAAGAGCGCAGTTTGTAAAAATGATTACAGACACATATCATCTTACCGCCCCGAAATATGACGGCGCGTTCTCCGACGTTAAGGGGGATGAGTGGTTTGCATCCAGTGTGACCATTGCTAACAAGCTCGGCCTTTTGGATACGGCACTGACCGTTGGCGGCACCTTTAAGCCCGACCAGGCAATCACCAGGGAAGAAGCGGCGTCTATTGCCGCAAAGGCCGCAGTTTCAAAAGAAGCGGAGAAAACAGCAGAGGTTTCGGGCTTCACAGACGATGCAGACATTACTGTTTGGGCGAAAACGGCAGTAAAAGATGCGGCGGAATATGGCCTCATTAAAGGCTATGACGATGGTTCCTATAAGCCGAAAAACCACATTACAAGAGCAGAAGCAGCACAGATTTTAATGAGAGTTGCAGAATTTTCTACCAAATTTAATGTATATGTTGACGCAGACAGCGGCAACGACAATAACGACGGAACGGCAGAAGCTCCGCTGAAAACAGTTTATGCCGCCCGCGACATGATTCGTAAAATTACCGATACCATGTCAAACGACATTAAGGTTTTAATCCGCGGTGAACATTATTTGGATAGAACCTTTGAACTGACGGCAGAAGATTCCGGTAACAACGGTTACAGCATTATTTACACCTCTTGGGGTGACGAAAAGCCGGTTCTGTCTATGGGGCAGAAATATAAAGGCTTTGAACTCCACGATGCAAGCAAAAATATTTATAAAGTATATGTAGGAAAAGGAACAGTAACAAGACAGGCATACTTTAACAACGTTAAGGGCATTCGCGCCAGAAGCGTTGCCGGCCTTACCAATCCGGAATACATTGACAAAACATATTATACCTCGGAAGACACAGAATTTTTAGACTTTGCGTATCCAGATGAGCTGGAATTTGTGTTCCATGTAAGCTGGTGTAACCCCCGCGCAATTATGGAAAGCATCACCGACATGGGCAACGGAAAAGTGAAATTTACACCGGTTCAGGACGAGTGGAAATATGTTCAGGTCAGGGTTAACACAAAACTTGGCCAGGATCAGCAGTTCCCGTCTTATGTTGAAAACGCATATGAGCTCTTAGACCAAGAGGGCGAGTGGTACATGAACAGTCACGACGGTTATATGTACTATATTCCCAAAGCAAACGAAGACATTAAAAATGTAGAACTGACCGTTCCCCAGGGCGAAGTTCTGCTGAAAGCAACAGGGAAATCTGCAAAAGAGCCTGTTCACAACATTAAATTCAACAACATTGAGTTTGCAGACACAACCTGGCTCCGCCCGACACAGGTCGGCGGTCACGCAGACGCGCAGAACAACCACATTCGTGAGAACGGCGACAAAATGCCCGGAACGGCAATGTTGGTTGAAAACGGCCAGTATATTGACTTTACAAACAATAAGTTTACCAGAATGGGCATTACCGGCCTCCAGCTGTTAAAGTCCATCAAGCATTGTAACGTAATTGGCAACGAGTTCTTTGATATTGCAGGAACGGCAGTATCCCTGGGCGGAATTAACGATGGGGCAAACCCCTCTACGCCGGAAGAATTCAATGAATACAACAAGGTGAACAGCAACTATGTTCATAATGTGGCAACGGAATATATGTCTGCTGCGGCAATTTCCGCGGCTTGGCCGAGATATACGGAGCTGAACCACAACGAAATCGTAAGCGTTCCTTACTCTGGCTATCACATTGGTTACGGCTGGGCAACTTACGCTGACACCGGCACAGCAATGTATGATTTAGAGGTTGGCTACAACTATATTCACGAGGTTAACAACGACAGAGTTTATGACGGCGCACCAATTTATACCCTTGGCGCTTCGTCTTTAGAATCGAAGAACTTAAACAACCGCATGGTGGGCAACTACATTGAAAACCCCAGAAACCCATATGGCGCGTTGTATCCGGATGAAGGTTCCACCTATTGGCACCTTTACGACAACGTAACCGACATGAGCGACATCGATCAATGGGAGTTTAACTTTGTTGAATCCCCCTGGGGCAAAGACCAGTATACCTGGCTGCACATTCACACAGGCAGCATTCAGCACAACACGGTTGAAAACAACTATGCAACAACCGACAAGTACAGAGAAAACGGAACAGATAATATTGTAAGAGACAACATCACCGTTCCGGATGCCGAATGGCCGGAAGAAGCACAGGAAATCATCAATAACGCCGGAATTGAGCCGGAATATGCAGATAACTTCCCCGACGGTCCGCAGTCGTTCGTTGCAAAGAAAAGGGCATATACGCTGGGCAAGGGCGAAACTGCCAAACTCGACGTGAAGGTTACCGGCCGTCATCAGAAAGAATATCCGCTTTCTGATTTCTACACAAAATTTTATTCCAGCGACCCGTCTGTTCTTACAGTGGACGATGAAGGCAACATGAAAGTAGTTGGTTCGGGCGTTGTTTGGGTTATGGGTGTAGCAGAGGTTGACGGCAGACTCCAGACCAAACAGTTCCAGATTTTTGCAGGCGATGACTTTGATTCCATCGGTATAAATGTCAATGCGCTGAACATGATTAAGGACTATACAACTACCGTATCGGTAACAGGAAAAACTACCTTCGGTAAAGACGTTAACATACCGAGCGAAAGCATCACAATGACCTCGGCGGACGAATCGGTTGCAACCGTTGCTGCGGGAGGCAAAGTAACCGCTGTCGGTACAGGTGAAACCACAGTTCACGTTAAGGTTACTTATGGCGAAAAAACGTTGGAAAAGGATATTCCTGTAAAGGTAATTACCTATACGCAGGAAGATTCCTTAGAACTTCCCTATGAAAAAGCTCCGTCAAACTTCTTTACCACCGCAGGGTGGAGAGGCACCGGCACTGTTTCGGGCGGCAGTATTAAGATTTCGGGCAGTCCGTCGTTCTACACCGGAAGCAAAATTGATAATAAGCTGATTGCATTTGATATGCAAATCAACAATCCGAACTCATGGCCTTCTCTTACATTCTGTGCGCAGGATTCGATGGGAAGCTATAAGACAGATTCAACCTATATGATTGGTTTTAAAGCGGATCATATTGAGCTTCAGCGGTTTAATAAGGGCGAACGTACCATGATATTCGGCAACGACCCGGCATTTACTCCAGTGGGTGGTCCCGGCATTCCGAATCCGGAAGATGATCCGGTATATGAATACGGCAAAACCTGCAGCGTTATTGTCGGCGCGCTTGATACCGAAGAAGGAACCAGAGTTGTTCTTACAATTAATGGTGAAAACATGTTCGACTTCCTCGATACGGACGAAAATGCGCTTCCTGCAAGCGGTTACTTCGGCATTTACAACCCGGGTGACTTCACATTCTCGCCTTACAGCGGTAAAACAAATTAATTTTGTAAAGAACAGGAGGATGCATAAGATATGAAAAAGTATATATCACTCGCGTTGGTCCTCGGAATGTTGCTCACAGTTGTGGGCATCATTCCGGCTGAGGCCAAAGCATATGAGGCTTATCCCTATATCTACTCGGATTTTGAAGACCCTTCATCTTTGAGTGATCTGAAATCGACTCAAAATGATATGGAGTGGGTTGAAGGCGGCGCCGGCGGTTCAGCAGGGGCGTTGCATATTACCCAGAAGGCAGCAGGCACGGATGGCAAAGGTGCTATGTCGGACCATTATTTTTTCGTTCCTGACGCACATTTTATGGTAAACGGCAAGTTTAAAATGTCTGCATGGGTAAAGCTGGATACAGCAAAAACAAAGCTGGCAAAAACAAATTTTGGATTTGCTTTCTGGGGACCGGCATACGACAAAAGTGGTCAGAAAAATCCTACTCGCTGGATGACCGGCTGGACGGTTGACAATGAAAAGTTTAACAGCGGCGAATGGGTTTATGTGGAAAAAATTATTGACTGGGACGGCGCAATGAACAGCGGTTGGACTTTGGATCTTGATGCGCAGGGGGAGTTTAAGTTCAGCCCCCGTTTGGGAGACGTAGGCGCTAATGTTTTCGGAAACGCTGTGGCGAAGGATACTCCCACGCAGGAACTTTCCTGGTATCTGGATGACTTTATTATTGAACCGGTTTTAGACCCCTACGAAGCAGGTTCAGAGCCGGAAGAACCTGAAGTTCCGGAAGAACCGGAGGAAAAAGACCCCAATGTTTTAGTTGATGTGGACTTTTCTAAGCAATTAAGTGACTATGGTGGTGTTGTCTCAGTTCCTGCCGGATTTGGCACGTGGAACGAGGGTGCAGGCAGCGATGGCAAGCCTGGCTACGCAAGCATCAAAAAGCCGAACTCTGAGGGTAATAGCTATGTACAAATACAAACCGGCAGTTTGCCTATTCGGTATAACAAACTGTATAAAATTTCGTTTGATGCAAAAGCGGATGATGATGCAACCGTTGGCAGCTATATGAAAGCCGTTGCAGACAGGGCTTCAACCATAGATCCCTACGATCCGTATTACAAATACCAGTTTATTAAAACACCTGTTAAACTGACAAAAGACTGGCAGCATCATGAGGTTTATATGACCCGTCAGGTAAAAGCGTTTGTAGAAAAGGATACTGCCTTTATCTTCCGTTGCTGCAATGACGCATTTAAAGACCTTGGTGCCTCGGATAATGGCAGACAGGCTGCAAGCTTTTCCATTGACAACATCAGAATTGAAACCTTTGACACACCGGCAAACGGTGATTTTGAATGGTTGAAGGGAGATATTCCTACAACAGATGAAGATCGTGATCCGAATAATGACAGCAAAAAATATGGCACGTTTTACAGCTGGTTCCAGAGTGGTGCTGCAGTAGAAGCCTCTTCTGACGTTCCGGCAGAATCTGTCGGAACAAGAAGCGCAAAAATTACGGTAAATGAAGCAAATGGCGGCGTAAACCAGGGTGTGTACATTGCAAACAACACAGAAAATGAAATTTCGTTCTGGGCAAAAGGTGAAGGCGCATCTGTTGGCAAAAACATTCAAGTGAAGCTTGACCGCGTGGTTGAAACAAAAGATACAACAGACTTGTATGACGTTCCTGATACAGAGCTTTTGGGCACAGACCTGAAGCTGACAGATACGTGGACGAAATATACCATTCCTTACAGCCCGAAGTTCACCACTACCGGCACAGATTCGACCTTAGGTCCAAGACAGCCGTTTATGTCCTTTGTAGTTGACGGAGGTGCTTCCGGTTTAACCTATTATTTAGACGATGTTGCTATTAATAAAAAAGCTGCAGCAGAACCTGAGCCCGATCCTGAGCCAACAGGTTATACGCTTCCTTATGCAACAGACCTGTCCCTCGAGTCAACAAATGTTGTGGGCGGAACAGCCACATTCCGGTATGAATTCCAGACAGAATTAGAAAATGTGTTTGAAGGGAACTCTGTTGTTCGCGTTATGAAGGAATTGGCTGACGGAACAAGCGTAACTTTAGCACAGCTTTCTGCTGCAACAAATGTTTATGAGTATCTCATTCCCGAAACGGCAATCGGTGGCACATTACGGTTTGAAATTATGCCGTTCACAGATGGCGGCGTTGCAGGCGCAGTATATAAAATCAGCGCAGACGATATGATAAAAACAGCGTTCACCATTACGCCGACACTGGGCGAGTTTGATGCGGCAAGCGGCTCTATCACAGGTTCGCTTTTTGTTGAAAACAACAAGGCAGACGATTCCGACATGAATATGTTCCTGGCCATCATTTTATATGATGAAGATAATGGTGTTGTACGCTTCGATTCAAAACCGATTTCCGTTACAAAAGGAAACAGCGACACAATCACATTGTCTGTTACAACGGCAGACGATCCGGAGCTGAAACCAATCGTAAAGGCAAAAGCTTTTGTTTGGGGCGGTACCGGCATATTCGACACGGATATGGTGTCTTACGCTGATGTAATTGAGGTAACAAAATAAAGAATTTTCCAATAAAAGACCTGCGCTTAAGCGCGGGTCTTTTTGTTTTGTCACTTTTCTATACAGACAGGTCACGAACTGTGAACTGTAGTGGTTTTCCCCAAAGCATTGCATTATAATTAAAAATACGCATTGTAATAATTTTGGGGGAATTATTATGGGGAAAAGAATACTGTATTTTTTTATAATATTTGCAGCGGCATATCTGTTGCTCGGCTGTGACGGGCCGGAGGATGGACTGACAGGGCAAGCCGAACCAACTGTGACTGGCATACAGGAAATTCAGACACAGACATCTAAGACTTCCAATGGGGCAGAGCATAATACCGGGGAATCCCTGCATACTCAAGACTTAGAGGTGCATTTTCTTGACGTGGGGCAGGCAAATTCCGCATTGGTGCTCTGCGGAGAAAAATCTATGCTGATAGACGGCGGAAACGTTGCAGACAGCAGGCTGGTTGCCGCATATTTAAGCAAGCTTGCTGTGAAAAATATTGATTATGTAATTTGCACCCACCCACACGAAGACCATGTCGGCGGCCTTTCCGGTGCATTGTCTGTGGCCGCAGCAGGCAAGGTGCTGGCACCGGCTGCGGCGGCGGATACGAAAGCATATCAGTCCTTTTTAAAAAAGGTGAGCGGCCAGGGGTTATCGGTAGAGCATCCAGCGGCTGGGGACCAGTTTCAGCTCGGCGGCAGCACCGTTGAAATTTTTGGCCCCGTTCAGGACAATGATAAAGACCTGAACAATACCTCCATCGTGCTGAAAATTACCTATGGGCAAACCTCCTTTTTGTTTGCCGGGGATGCAGAATTTGACGAGGAGCACGATATCATTGCAAAACAATTTGACTTAAAATCCACTGTTCTAAAAGTGGGGCACCATGGCAGCGATACGTCCTCTTCCTATGTGTTTTTAAGGGAGGTTCAGCCCCAGTATGCCGTGATTTCCGTTGGGAAAAACAACGCTTACGGGCACCCGGGTAAGGCGGCGCTGAGCAGGCTCAGAGACGTAGGTGCAAAGGTATTCAGAACAGACGTTCAGGGAGATATCATTTGCAAGAGCGACGGGCAAGATGTTGCGTTTACAACGGCGAAAAACACAGATGCGGTGACAAATTCAACAGAAATTGACGGTTCGGGCCAAAATGTAAAAAACTTGACGGGCGTCTATATCGGCAACACAAATTCTAAAAGGTTTCATCTGCCCTCCTGCCAGTCACTTCCCAAGGAGGAGAACAGGGTGATGTTCTGCTCCCGCAGTGGAGCAGTTGAAGCGGGATTTAAGCCCTGCGGCAACTGCAATCCATAACAAGAAAGTCCGGCAATTTGCCGGACTTTTTTATGTCTTGCAAAGGGAGCTTCCTTTTGTTATAATAAATATAATAAAAGGGATCGATGGTGAATGGATATGAAGAAGTCCTTAAAGAGAATCAATGTGTTTTTAATATTTTCCCTGCTAATTTCCACCGTCACAGTGTTTTATTTTTTCTACAATGCAGACCAGAACAAAACCGGACTTGTGGAGGACGGCACTGCAGACTTCAGCGAGGGATGGCAGGTGACGGAGCGGCAAACAAACAAAATCACCGTCCGGCGCGTGTTGCCGCAGGCCTTGCAGGAGAGCGATGTGCTCAGTTTAAAGGCCAATAGCATGGCGGTGCAGGTGCGTGTGGGCGGCCGTGTGATAAAAGAGCATGGTGATATAAACAAAACCGGCTTTGAACTTCCCTTTGGGAACGTTCTTCTGTTTGCGCCGCTGGCACCGGAGGACGTGGGCAGTGAACTTGAAATCACCTTTGCTGCGAGAGAGCCAATTAACGAAACACAGCTGTTTTTTGATATGTACATAGGGCCAAAGGCTAGTGTGTCGGCATTGCTGCTTCGAGAAAACCTGTCCGTTTCGCTTTACAGTATATCCTGTGTGATTTTATGCGTTTTGTTTGTTGCGTTCTCCTGTGCTCTGTTGGCCAGAACGGGAAACAGAGGTTACCGCAGCTTTCTTTATTTTAGCCTGTTTGTGCTGCTGTCGGGCATTTGGATGGAAACGGACACCGATATTTTGCAATGGATAACAGGAAGGACAACGGCCATATTTTTTGCGTCTTATTTGTCCTTTATGCTGCTGCCGCCGATGATATTTTTGTTTTTGGGCGAAATGAAGCTTCACTGCACAAAGGTATTGCATATCCTTTGCTGGATTCACTTGGTAAATCTTTTAATCTGCTTGCTTCTGCACTTATGCAAGGTTGTTCCGCTAACCCATATGATTGTGGAAATTCATGCGCTGATGCTTGTTTCTATTGTTGTAATGACAGTCACGCTGGCGCGGGAGCATTGGCTGTATCGAAGCAGAGAGTCAATGGTGAGCCTTGCTGGAATGGGTATTTTGGGGCTGTCTGTGGTTATATCGGTAATTCAGTATTACCTGTCGGAGGGCAACGGCAGCAACTCTGCCATTTTCCGGTTTGGACTGTTTCTGTTTGTTCTGTTGTTCAGCGCGGAAACGTTTCAGCAAATGGCATATATTTTGCGGGAAAATGAAAAGGCGGAACGGTATCGGCAATATGCTTATCTCGACGCGCTTACGGGCCTTTTTAACCGGCGTTCCTTTGAGGAGGAGCTAAAGCGTCTGCAGGAAGCTGCTGAAGAGTCGTTTACTATCTTGATGTTCGACATTAACGGGCTGAAAGAAGCCAACGACCATTTCGGCCACAGCGAGGGCGATCTTTTAATTATTAACGGTGCAAAATGCATTCAGGAGGCGTTTGTAAACATTGGCTTATGTTTCCGCATTGGCGGAGACGAATTTGCTGTGGTTGCAGCAGGGAAAACGAAAAACATCATTGACGCCGCGCTGTCAGTTTTCCGCAGCCAGGCGGAGGCATATAACGGTGAGGAGCACCGGGTTCCGCTGAAAGTTGCCTGCGGTGTGGCGTGTAAAAATCCGGGGGATACAATCCAGCCGGAGCAGGTGTTTCATAATGCAGACGCGGCGATGTACCGCGACAAAGCGGGAAGCATCGCCGACTCGTTCAACCACCTCAAGCACCAGATCGCGCGGACGATTCACGCACTGGAAAGCGAAGCACAGCTGGAAAAATCCCTGCGTCAGCAGGAGAGCGAGGCAGCACGCCTGCGGCAGCTGATCGAGCAGAGCCGCTTTGCGCAGCTGCAGAGCCAGATCAACCCGCATTTTCTGTTCAACACGCTGCAGAGCGTGGCCAATATGGCCGGAATC
>OGYL01002281.1_pt1 | contig 13638 bp, 6 predicted proteins | sample 1576541 | NCBI WGS metagenome assembly OGYL01 (sample SAMEA3541551, study PRJEB24748) | human gut metagenome | biome: human gut; feature: human-associated habitat; material: faeces | place: China | collected 2012 | reverse complement strand
CCCCACTGCTGCCTCCCGTAGGAGTCTGGGCCGTATCTCAGTCCCAATGTGGCCGGTCGCCCTCTCAGGCCGGCTACCCGTCGAAGCCATGGTGGGCCGTTACCCCGCCATCAAGCTGATAGGACGCGACCCCATCCCATACCGATGAATCTTTCCCAGAAGGACATGCATCCAACTGGAGCATCCGGCATTACCACCCGTTTCCAGGAGCTATTCCGGTGTATGGGGCAGGTCGGTCACGCATTACTCACCCGTTCGCCACTCTCACCCAGGAGCAAGCTCCTGGGATCCCGTTCGACTTGCATGTGTTAAGCACGCCGCCAGCGTTCATCCTGAGCCAGAATCGAACCCTCCACAAAAAAACCTTTTCATGAAGAGACATCGACATGATGACTCTCGAAATAAGAAAATTGACGATCGCCTTATAAGGAAAGGCGCATCGCACAAAAACCTCGCCGCCGTTTGACCGATCCCTCGGCACCACGCGTCAGCGTGGCCGGCAACGAACTGGCAATCATTGACTATAAAGAAGTAGTACAAATACGCTCTTGAGTTCTCAAACCACCACCACTCACCCACCTCGCGGACCGGAACCATCCGGACCACTCGCTGAGCGGCAGCAAGAGATAAACTTACAGCACGATCGCGATCCGCGCAACCCGGGCCGCATGAACAACGCGTGAACCGTTGGAAATCCAACGTTCCATCGGCGTGTCGAAACTTGACAAACCAGGCCCGACCAACCCCGCAACCACCGAAACCATCCCCGCAATCGCCCATTCCATCCCCGCAAATCCGCAATCGCATCCGCATTTTGTAACCGCAAAACGGCGTTACGGGTAACAAAAGCCGGAAGGGAAAGCCAAAACGGGACGGTCACGGGAAGAAGAACCAGGAAACTGCGACACGAATCGCAAATGCTACCAGCGGCGCCCGCAATGCTTGCCACCGATGCCAGACTTGCCATTCGCACCCCACGGACCGCGGCCTTCGCCATGCAATACACCCAAGTGATGTTTCATGGCAACCAGCATGATATGCGTATCTTCCAAACCGAGGTGGCGCTCCGACTTGCTTTCATCGAGCGCGCCCTGCCGCTTGGCGTATGCGTCCAACGTGTTATTGCCGTACGGATGCTCGCCGTCCGGAATTGACCCTTCATCCCAACGGCGGCTCATCGGCAACGTGTCGATAATCGTAATCTTGCCCGCACGGTAGCTTTCCGCATATCCAGCCACATTCAACATGAAGAAGCTATGTTCGAAACGAGCGTTGTGCGCTACGTACGGTTGCTGCTCCAATCGCTGCAGCAAACCGATTTGAGCCTCCGGCCACTCATCGAACAGGCGGAAGCCGGACGCACGATCACGTACATCGATACCGGTCAAATCGAGAATCAGCGGATTACCGAGCGTCGCGTTCGCGGCAGGAACGCCGAACGACAGACGCGACTGACCATACGCATCGCCCGTTTCGTAATAACTCTGCTCGTATTGGTATCCAGTAGGTGCGGCAGCAGGGCGAGGGGAAATCATGTTCATATATTCAAAGCCGACGTCGATGATGTACACACGCGCCGGGTCAGTACCGGTGGTTTCGATGTCGATTCCCATGACATTGTCCACATCGCGTCCAGGAAGATAAGCGTCACGCCAATCCGATTTGCGGTATTCAGCCATCCGACGCAACTGCGCCGCTTCAGCGGATTTCGTTTCCGAACCGTAATCAAACAACGTGGAGCCGCCCGGACTGGTTACTCCACTCAGGTTCGCACGCGACATGGCATAGTCACTGGCTCGCTTCTGACTTTTCTCTGCGGCACGACGGGCGGCGCGGCCGTTAACGATGTCAGCGGTTCGATCCTGAATATCATCCAACGCCACTCCCCCGGAAGCCAAAGCCGAACCGGGCAGCAGCACCGGAACCGTCACGCGCTCACGTCGTTCCTCGGTGACCGTCCACAATCCCATCGCCACGCCAATCTGTCGCAGAACAGCGATTTCGTCGCACAACCGACGGTTCGCGTAAGCAAGCGCGCGCGGCAGCCGATAGGAAGCGATAAGTCGGTCGTAATCCATCATGAACGTGCTGTTGCACTGCGCGATGGTCGGTTCGAGCCGATCTCGAATCGCAAGATCATCTTTCAACAGGGCGTGCAGCTGCGGGGCGGAAAGTTGCGGCGACGAGGACCGCAGCATTGCCAACAAATCAACGTGCTGTCTTGTGGCGGCACCAATGCCGTTACGCAGGTCAAGGGAAGACACCCATCGCCAGTCGATCGGCTGGTTGTCGGCGTCATTCGGCATCGATGCCGACCATTGTTCGATGTCCTGCTTCGCGTCATCCAGCCAGGAAAGATTCATCGTCGATTCGTTCATACCTGCCCATCGTAGCCGATACCCACCTTCAGCGTGTAAGAATGTGCAACAAACCAACGTGCGCATTCCTCTTTGTGAGAACACAACCATGCGAGTTCGAATGACGGTGTTCATTACGAAACCGCGCGCGGATACCTCCGTGCGAAGCGGTTGCCATACGAATTTTCACATAGCGCAAATGTGACCATTTCCCAGCAAAAATCCAGAATCGACTTTCATTTTTGAATCCCGGAACGCAATAAACGTTCCAAATCAACGAAAGGAACTGCAATGTCAGAAACACATTCCACCACTGAAAACAACAATTCGCATTGCTGCGACAACACCTGCGGCAATGCCGACGACCGCGTTGTTCCTGACAGCGTGGAAATCAATCCGCTGTTCGCCCGTCCGAAGGAAGCCCAGGCGTTCTCGAAATTTACCATTCCACAGAAGGGTAGTCTGCCGGAAACCGCCTACCAAGTGGTGCATGACGAGGCCATGCTGGATGGCAACGCGCGACTCAATCTTGCAACTTTTGTGAGCACGTGGATGGACGATCATGCGAACCGCCTGTACATGGAGGCGGCCGACAAGAACATGATCGACAAAGACGAGTACCCGAAAACCGCCGAAGTCGAATCGCGCTGCTGGCACATGCTCGCCGATCTATGGCATGCGCCCGATCCAATGAATGCCATCGGAACCTCCACCATCGGCTCGTCGGAAGCTTGCATGCTGGGCGGACTCGCGTTGAAGCGCCGTTGGAAGGAAGCCCGCGAAAAGGCCGACCTGCCGACCGATCGTCCGAATCTGGTGATGAGCAGCGCCGTGCAGGTGTGCTGGGAGAAGTTCTGCAACTATTTCGACGTGGAACCACGCTATGTGCCGATTTCCGAGGACCACAAAGTGCTCGACGGCCATGATCTCGACAAGTATGTCGATGAGAACACCATCGGCGTGGTGGCCATCATGGGCGTGACCTATACGGGTATGTATGAGCCGGTCGAACAGATCAGCGAAGCACTGGACCGCATCGAGGAGCGCACCGGACTTGATGTGCGCATCCATGTGGACGGCGCTTCGGGAGGTATGATCGCACCATTCATCCAGCCGGACCTCGCATGGGACTTCCGCGTCAAGCGCGTCTACTCCATCAGCACCTCCGGTCACAAGTACGGTCTGGTCTACCCCGGTTTGGGATGGGTCGTATGGCGCGAAACCGCTGACCTGCCGGAAAGCCTTATTTTCAAGGTGAGTTATCTCGGCGGCGAAATGCCGACTTTCGCACTGAACTTCTCCCGTCCGGGCGCACAGGTACTGCTGCAGTACTACATGTTCCTGCGTTTGGGATTCGACGGGTATCGAAGGGTGCAGCAGACTTCGCATGATGTGGCGAAATATCTGTCGGGCGAGATCGAGCAGATGGATGATTTTACGCTGTGGAACGACGGTTCCGACATTCCGGTGTTCGCATGGATGCTCAACGACAAGCCGGATCGCAAGTGGAATCTGTACGATCTGCAGGATCGGCTGCGCATGAAGGGATGGCTGGTGCCGGCTTATCCGATGCCGGTGGATCTGACGCAGGTGACCGTGCAGCGCATTGTGGTGCGTAACGGTTTCAGCCACGATATGGCCGAAGCGTTCATCAAGGATTTGAAGTCGTGTGTGAAGTATCTGGACGGACTGCGCTCACCAATGCCAAGCGAGGCTCGTGCATCCGGATTCCACCACTGATATTTCGCGGTCATTCCACGAATTCCATCGTTTCCCGCATTAAGGAAATTCATGTTCATTCCCACAACGATTATGTTTACGAAAGCTGGCTGCAATGACAGTTCATATGAAAAAGCCGCTTGCTGTGGTAGCGCACGATGCAAGCGCAGCTGCACATCCCGGGTCCGCACGTTCCACGACGAACGCTGCGACGGCACCGACAACAACGCCACGCAATCCGTCTGCCGTCGCAGGAAACCGCAATCGTACGGGCATACCTGCGCATGCCGGGGCGAATAGAGGGAACGGCGCTGACGGGCACGGCGCAATCGCAAGCACGGCAACCGTTGCCAATAAAACCGGCAAAACCATGATGACAGTCAGCCAACTGGCGATGTTGACCGTGGTGGCGGTGGCCTCGCTACGCTCTCTGCCGGCCATGGCCGATTATGGTCTCGCTTCCATTCTGCTGTATCTCATTCCGGCGGTCGTTTTCCTGGTGCCGACCGCGCTGGTGGCTGCCGAACTGGCCACCGGCTGGAAAGGTGGCGTGTACGTGTGGGTGCGTGAGGCGTTCGGCAATCGCATCGGATTTCTCGCCATTTGGCTGCAGTGGATTCAGAATGTGGTGTGGTATCCGATACAGATTGCGTTCATCGCCGTCAGCCTGTCGTATGTGTTCGGCATGGGTGGCTTGGGCAATAATGGCGTATATGTGGCCGCGGTGATCATCGTGTTGTATTGGGCAAGCACGATGGTGGCGTTGCGCGGCGGCAATCTGTTCGCCAAGGTCGGGTCGATTTCGGGACTTATCGGCACGCTGTTTCCTGCGTTGCTGCTTATCGTCTTCGGCATTATCTGGCTGGCGATCGGTAAGCCAGTGCAGACCTCCCTGCACGCATCCGCGCTGCTTCCGCCGTGGACGGGCATCGCGTCGATTGTGCTAATCGTATCCAATGTGCTCGCCTACGCGGGTATGGAGGTCAATGCCGTGCATGCCAACGACTTGGAGCATCCGGGACGTCAATTCCCACGCGCCATTGCACTAGCGACCGCGCTGATTCTGCTGGTACTTGTGCTGCCGACTTTGGCAATCGCCTTTGCTGTGCCGCATCGTGAGCTGGGGCTCATCGACGGCATCAATCTGGCGTTCAGGGAGTTCTTCGACCATTTTGGCATGGGTTGGGGCACTCCGGTGATTTCGCTGCTCATCGCGCTAGGCGCGTTCGCTTCCGTGGTGGCTTGGATAGCTGGTCCTTCTCGCGGTTTGCTAGCGGCCGCCCGCACGGGACTGATGCCTCCCGCGCTGCAGAAGCGCAATGCCCACGACGTGCAGGAAGGCATTCTGATTCCGCAAGGCATTATCGTGACCGTGCTGGCGTTGCTGTTCGTGTTGATCCCCAATGGCAACACGGCTTTCGCGACGCTGGTGGATATGGCGACCGCGCTGTATCTGGTGATGTACATGTTGATGTTTGCCGCCGCGATTCGTCTGCGCAACACCCATCCAGAAGTCCGCCGCACGTATCGAGTTCCTGCGATTCGGTTGGTCGCGGGCGTCGGTTTCGTCGCTTCCGCCGCGGCATTCGTGTTGACTTTCGTGAGACCGGCTGGTTTCACCGGTTTGGATAGCGTTTCATATGCGATTCTTGTGGCTGTAGTCGTGCTTGTGCTCGGTTTACCGCCGCTGGTGTTGTATGGAATGCGCAAGCCTGGCTGGGATCTGCGTTCGGATGCCGAGCGGAACACGGATACGTACGATGTGCTAGTGAATCCGGAATACTGAAATATTGGAATATTTGGAATACTCATGTTTCGAACATTCCAATAATCCCGAATATGATGAATGCCTCCCAAGTGTTCGCCTGGGAGGCATTCATCGTTCTTGTCTCGTTCGTTTACGCGATTACAGTTCGAAGCCGAGTTCGGCCGCCGCTTCGGTCGGTACCGGATCCTCGCACCAGAAATCCTCAAGGTTCTCATTGGTGGTCAGGCTTCGGATTTCGGCCTGGTCGATGTACAGTTCACCGCTCAAATGGTCGGTTTCATGCTGGAAGATGCGGGCCGGCCAGCCGTGCAGATGTTCCTCATGCTTGTTGCCGTCCTCATCCTGCCAACGGGCGGTGATGTCAAGCCAACGCTTGCGTACGGCCTGGTAACCGTCGAAGCTCAGGCAGCCTTCGTAGAAGCTGCGGGTTTCGGTGCCGATCGGCTCGTAGCTGGGGTTGATGATGGCGTGGAAGGGGAATTCCGCAGCTTCGCGCGGATCGCCATCGTCGCCTTCGCATACGTGGTCTTCGACGACGGCCAAAGCCAGACCGAGACCGATCTGGGTGGCTGCGAGGCCCACGCCCGGCGCTTCCAGCATGGTGGTGCGCATGGTGTCGATGAGCTTGTCAAGCGTTTTGCGGCTCAACTGGCCGTCGTAGGCGATGGTCTGCTGGCGTAATACCGGTTCGCCGGCCTGCACGATCGGCATGATTTTCTCTTTGCCGCCGGTTTTGATGAGCTTTTCGACCTCGCGGTTGAGTTCGAGGTCCACTTTCGAGTTGTGTCCGAACATGGGGCATATCTCCTTGCGGGCTCTTACAGGGTGAGTTCGTCGGCGACGACCTTGGCGAGGCGATCGCACACTTCGTCTGCCTGCTGCTGGGTTTCGGCTTCGGCCATGACGCGCACGAGCGGCTCGGTGCCGGACGGACGCAGCAGCACGCGGCCAGTGTCGCCCAGCAGCTTCTCTTCGCGTTCCACCGCGGCCTGCACCTTGGCGTTGGTCTTGGCGGCCATCTTGTCCACGTTCGGCACGTTGATGAGCGTCTGCGGCAGCTGCGGGAAGTCGGCGGCCAGTTCCTTCAGGCTCTTACCGGATTTGACGACCTCGTTGCACAGGGTGAGCGCGGTCAGGGTGCCGTCGCCGGTGGTGGCGAATTCACGGTTGATCACGTGGCCGGACTGCTCGCCGCCGAGCGAATAATCGCCTCGCAGCATCTCTTCAAGCACGTAACGGTCGCCCACGTTGGTCTGCACGGTCTTGATGCCCATGGAACGCAGGGCCAACTTCAGACCGAGATTGCTCATCACCGTCACGACGAGGGTGTCATGGTTGAGCTTGCCCGCGTTCTTCTTGGCGCGCGCCAGAATGCCCATGATCTGATCGCCGTTGACCATGTTGCCATCCTCATCCACGGCAAGGCAACGGTCGGCATCGCCATCGAAGGCAACGCCCATGACGGCGCCGGAGGCCTTGACCATGGCCTGCAGCTGCTCAGGATGGGTGGAGCCGGCGTTCTTGTTGATGTTGTAGCCGTCCGGCGACGCGTTGATGACGGTCACGTCGGCGCCGGCGCGGCGCAAGGCTTCCGGAGCGACCACGGACGTGGCGCCGTTCGCGCAGTCGGCCACGATCTTCAGGCCCTTCAGCGGCGTCGGCTGCGACTTGTCCGGACCGACCGGCGCGATGGCGGAAACCAGATGGTCGATGTACAGGTTGGTTGCGGTGGCGGTGTCATGGCTGACACGACCCACGCCGGCGCCGGTAGGACGATCCCAATCCTGGCCGAGCACCGCTTCGATCTCGTCTTCCTTGGTGTCGGGCAGCTTGAAGCCGCCGCGGGCGAAGAACTTGATGCCGTTGTCGGGCATCGGATTGTGGGATGCGGAGATCACCGCGCCCATTTCCACGTTGAGCACGGACGTCAGGTATGCGACGCCCGGCGTCGGGATGATGCCGGCGTCGATCACGTCGAAGCCGCCGGCGGACATGCCAGCGGACAATGCGGCGGCAAGGAAATCGCCGGAAACTCGTGTATCACGACCGACCAGCGCACGGCGACGGCTTTCGAATTCGCTCCGCTCGTCATCGCCCAGCACGCGCACCGCGGCGTCACCCAAATCAAGCGCCAGCTGTGCCGTCAAATCCCTATTCGCCAATCCTCGAACGCCGTCGGTTCCGAACATACGTGGCATGAGTCTCAAATCCTCGCTATCTGCAAACGATATTTCCGTGACCTATCGTACTCAACCGTGCCGCCGAAACCAGCAGGTGACGACGCAATCGCATAACACTTCACAATTCAAAGAATTTCACGGCGCGCAATGCCCTTTTCGTGTCGCACGACTTTGATTTCAAGGCGGAAAATCAAGTCGTGCGACAACACTTGATAAAGAAATACCCCCTAACTATCATTTTCCGTTGAAACCCAGCGAAAAATAAGAGTTAGAGGGTATGAAAGCCAGCACGCTTGTCGCACAACTTTGAAAAATGCCTCCAAAATCAAAGTCGTGCGACAGCCTTCGACGCAAAATGCCCCCTAATCCTTATTTTCAAGCGGAAACCGAGGATTAGGGGGCATAAATGCCGATATACCCGTCGCATGACTTTGAAAATCGCACCCAAAATCAAAGTCGTGCGACGACATGACGGCTCTTAAGCGGGAACGTTCCTGTCGCCCCTGCTATCAGAGCGCGGCGTTGAAGTCGCGCACTTTCAGCGTGCGGTGAGAAGCCTCGACGTTGCCACGCACAATGCGCTGCAAGGCGTTGTCCGCGTCCTTATGGGAGGCGAGCCAGGCGTCACCCAGCTCCACGAGCTTCGCCGGATCGGCATAGCCCGGATACAGGCCTTCGAGCAGCGCTTCCGCCATGTGGAAGGTCTTGTGCTCCCAAATCCAATCGGCGACCTCGAAATACTTCTCGGCGTACGGTTCGGCCAAGTCGGCGCGCGGGGTGGCTGCGAAGCCACCGGCCACAGCCTCGAGCTGCATGTTGGTCAGCTCGTCGTTGTGCAGGGCCTCGTTCCAAGCCCATGCCTTCGCTTCGGCGGTACCGGCCACGGCGCGTGCGCCATAGGCGAACTCACGGTTCTCGGTGGTTTCGCGCTTGGCCAGTTCGGTGTGGATTCCCGCCTGGTCGATCGCGTTGACGGTGCTCAGCGCGTTGATGATGGTCCAGCGGAAGTTGTTGTCGATTTCCAGACCGTCGAATGCCACGGAACCGTCGAGCAGGCCCTTCGCGTTGGCGACGAACGCCTCGTCGCCCGGCTCGCCGTAGCCCAGGTAGGCGGTGACGAGCTGGAACTGTTCGTCGGAGCCGGCCTTGGCCTGACCCGCCAGCTTGAACAGTTCGGCGGCCACATGCTTCACGATCTCGGCACGCTCTGCCGGAGCGGTGTAATGCCATGCGGTGGTGCTGACCTGTGCCAGCGCGTAACGGAAGGTGGTGGACTCGTGTTCGGTGGCGAGCGCGGCCAGCGAGGTGTCGATGAACTGGCGTGCCGGCAGTTCGCCGTCGCGGGGCCTGTCCCCCAGGGCGAGCCAGAGCACGGAACGGGCGAGCGCATCGTCGAAGCGGTACAGGTTGCTTGTCGCGAATGCGAGGCTCTTGTCGTCGAAACGCAGCTTCGTGTAGGTCAGGTCGTCGTCGTTCACCAGAATCAGCGACGGACGTGCCTTGCCGGCGGCAGCGTCGACGACCGTCAGTTCGCCGTCGACGTCCAGTTCGAAACGGTCGGTGCGCACGATCTTGCCGGTTTCCGGATCCTCGTTGTAGAAGCCGACGGCGAGACGGTGGGCGCGCAGCACGGGATGCTCGGCCGGAGCGGTCTGGCGCAGGGCGAGACGCTTGATGGTGCCGTCCTCGTTCTCTTCGACTTCGGTGGCGATGGTGTTGATGCCGGATTCCTCAAGCCACTGGGCGCTCCACGCCTTCAGGTCGCGGCCGGAAGTGAGTTCCAGTTCGGCGAGCAGGTCGGCGAGGGTGGCGTTGGAGTAGGCGTGCTTGTTGAGGTAGTTGTTGATGCCCTTGAAGAACTTCTCACGGCCCACGTAGTACACGAGCTGCTTCAGCACGGAGGCGCCCTTGGCGTAGGTGATGCCGTCGAAGTTGACGTAGGTGTCGTTGAGGTCGTTGATCGGGGCGACGATCGGGTGGGTGGTGCTCAGCTGGTCCTGACGCAGCGCCCAGCTCTTTTCGCCGGAGCTGAAGGTTGCCCAGGCGTCCTTCCATTCGGTGGCTTCGGCGGTGGCGAGGGTGGACGTGAACTCGGCGAAGGATTCGTTGAGCCACAGGTCGTTCCACCACTTCATGGTCACGTAGTCGCCGAACCACATGTGGGCGAGCTCGTGCAGCACGGTGACCACACGGCGTTCCGCGTAGGCGTCGGTGACCTTGGATTCGAACACGTACTGGTCGCGGATGGTGACCATGCCGATGTTCTCCATGGCGCCGGCGTTGTATTCCGGCACGTAGATCTGGTCGAACTTGGCGTACGGGTACGGCACGCCCCAGGTCTTGGCGTAGAAGGCGAAGCCTTTCTTGGTGATGTCGAACAGGTAGTCGACGTCCTTTTCGAAGGCTTTGGCGAGCGCCTGGCGGCAGTACATAGCCATCGGCACGGTGCGGCCGTCCTCATTGGCGTATTCGGTGTGCCATTCGGCGTACGGTCCGGCGCAGATGGCGGTGAGGTAGGAGCTCATGGTCGGGGTCGGTTCGAACGCCCACAGCTTGGTGGTTTCGGCGGCGTGATCGCCGAGCGTGCCTTCCTCGGTGACGGTTTCGTTGTCGGTCACGGAGGAGGTGGGCATGTTGGACGTGACGATCCAGGATTTGGCGGCGAGCACGGAGAAGTCGAACACGGCCTTCAGATCGGGCTGGTCGAACACGGCGTAGACGCGACGGGCGTCCGGCACCTCGAACTGGGTGTACAGGTAGACGTTGCCGTCGGACGGGTCGACGCTGCGGTGCAGGCCTTCGCCGGTGTTGGAGTACTGGCACATCGCCTTGACGGTGACCTCGTTGTGCTCCTTGAGGTTCTTCAGTTCGATGCGGCTGTCGACGTACGCTTCAGCCGGGTCGAGGGTTTCGCCGTTGAGGGTGATTTCGCTGACTTCGTTGGCGATGAGGTCAAGGAAGCTTGACTCCCCCGGCTTCGCGTCGAAGGTGATGGTGGTTTCGGAGCCGAAATCCTTGGCTCCGCGGGTCAGGTCAAGCTTGACCGTGTAATGGATTGGCGTGGCGATGATGCTTTTGCGTTCTTCCGCTTCGATTCGGGTGAGGTTTGCTCCTGGCATGTCACTCCTTCTTTCTGGTAACAGAAGGCGGCGCGATCAGTTGTGCCGATCACGTCGCCTTGATTCAATTTATGGTAAATTTACGGCTTATTTCGCGGCGTTCAGTCCCATCGCGTCATCCACGTCCTGCGCGATGTCGGCGACGACGGGGACGATCATCGGCTTGCGGTGCAGCTGTCGTGCCACCCAGCCGCCGAGCGTGCGTCGCATGATCTGCTGCAGCTTGTAGGTGTCGCGCGTGCCCTGCATCATCGCGTCCTGCAGCTGCTCGACGATCTGGTGACGGACCTTGTCGAACTCGCTTTCGTCTTCCGCGACCGCGTTGAGGTAGATCTTCGGGCCGGTGATGACATCCGCGGTTTCGGTGTCGACGACCACGAAGCTGGACACGAAGCCTTCGGTGCCGAGGATGCGGCGCTTCTCGAGTTCTTCGTCGGTCAGTTCGCCGACGGAATCGCCATCGACGTAGACGTAGCCGCACGGCACGGAGCCGACGACCGCGGCCTGGCCGTGGTACAGGTCGACGACGTCGCCGTCTTCGGCCAGCACGACGTTCTGCGGATCGACGCCGGTCTTGACGGCGATCATGCCGTTGGCCACCAAGTGGCGGTTTTCGCCGTGGATAGGCATGGCGCACTTCGGCTTGACGATGTTGTACATGTACAGCAGCTCGCCTTCGTTGCAGTGGCCGGAGACGTGCACGGCGGCGTTGTCTCGGTTGACCACGCGGGCTCCGAGCTGCACGAGCTTGTTGATGACCTTGTAGACGCCATGCTCGTTGCCTGGGATCAGGGAGCTGGCGAGGATCACCGTGTCGAACTCGTTGATGGTGATGTCGCGGTGGTTGCCGTCGGCGATGCGGCCGAGCGCGGCCATCGGCTCGCCCTGGGAGCCGGTGCACATGTAGACGAGCTTGTCGTCCTGCACGTCATGGGCCTGCTTCAGGTCGATGACGGTGTCCTCGGGCAGACGCAGGTAGCCCAGATCTGCTGCGATGGACATGTTGCGGACCATGGAACGTCCGACGAACACGACCTTGCGGCCGTACTTGTGGGCCGCGTCGACGACCTGCTGCACGCGGTGCACGTGGCTGGAGAAGCTGGCCACGATGATCTTGCGAGTGGCCTGTGCGAACGCCTGGTCGAGCGCCGGACCGATGGAGGTCTCCGGCTTGACGAAGCCCGGGACCTCGGCGTTGGTGGAGTCCATCATCAGGAGGTCCACGCCCTTTTCGCCGAGCTTGCCGAATTCCACCAGATCGGTGATGCGGTGGTCGAGCGGCAGCTGGTCGAGCTTGATGTCGCCGGTGTCGATAAGCGAGCCGGCGGGGGTCTGCACGAACACGGCGAGCGCGTCCGGAATGGAGTGCGTGACGTTCACGAATTCCAGGTTGAACGGGCCGACCTTGAGCTTGTCGCGTCCCTTGACCTCGACGAGCGTCGGGTTGATGCGGTGTTCCTTGCACTTGGCCTCAACGAAGGCGAGGGTGAGCTTGGAACCGATCAGCGGAATGTCCGGGCGGAGCTTGAGCAGGTACGGCACGCCACCGATATGGTCCTCGTGGCCGTGGGTGAGCACGAGCGCCTCGACCTTGTCGAGACGGTCCTTGATGTAGTGGAAGTCAGGCAGGATGAGGTCCACGCCCGGCTGCTCCTCTTCCGGGAAGAGCACGCCGCAGTCGATGAGCAGGATATGCCCGTTGTATTCGACCACGTTCATGTTGCGGCCGATCTCACCCAGACCGCCGAGCGGCACGATGCGCATGGAGCCCTTGCGGTACTTCGGCGGGGCGATCAACACCTCGTCCTGCTGCGGCGCGGTGGATTGCGGCGCGGATGTCTCGATGCGTTGCAGCAGGGCGGCGTTGTTCCACGGCTTGGTGATGAAGTCGAAGGCGCCTGCCTGCATGCCCTGCACGGCCAGGGGAATGCTGCCCCATGCCGTCATCAAAATCACAGGTGTCTGGGGGCAGAAGAGCTTGACTTGCTTCAACAAGGTCAACCCCTCCTGACCGTTGGTGGAGAGGCTGAAATTCATATCCATCAGAATGAGTTGCGGTGTGGTGGAGCGCACCGCCTCAATGGCCTCCTTGGGTCCGGAGACCGCCTTCACCTCGTACTTCGCCCGCTTAAGCATGAAGCTGAGCGAAGAACGGATGGCACTGTCGTCGTCTACAATTAGTATCATAATGGCGCAAAAGTAAACATTATTCCGCGAACCGCCGCCTCATCGGCGCACAATCTTGTCGAAGTCAGCATCGATACCCGTGCCGGCCACAAAATCCCACAACGTCAAGCTGCGCAGCTGGTAGTAATAGTACCAGTAGTAGAACAGCTCGGTAATGTGCTTGCGACGCGCCTCGTCCTTCTGTGTCTGTGAGTCGTTCAGGTCGAGGGTGGATATTTTGCCGATGAGGAAAGTCTCCACGTTGGTGTGGTAACGCTTGCGCGACGAGGCCACCTCGACCACCTCACCGAAAAGCTTCGCCTCTTTTA
>OGYL01002270.1_pt1 | contig 13723 bp, 11 predicted proteins | sample 1576541 | NCBI WGS metagenome assembly OGYL01 (sample SAMEA3541551, study PRJEB24748) | human gut metagenome | biome: human gut; feature: human-associated habitat; material: faeces | place: China | collected 2012 | reverse complement strand
TTATGTTGGAATAACACTCAAAAAACACACTTTTCAGCCTCTAAAACGGCTGTTTCTGCATTGCAAAAGCACCACTTTCATGTAGTAAACGGGCCACTTTTGAGCAGTAAACGGCCGAGTTATGTTTTTTAACATTTAAAGATTCAGCCCGTCAACGCTATAACATTCTGTTATTCAGCGCATTAACAAAAAAGTCCGGTTTTTGCCAAATTTCGGGCAAAAACCGGACTTTCTAAATGCCGATGCCATTCTGAGAGCGTCAAACGGATGAAAAATATCATTTATTCGGCGGTTCACTTCTATTTTTTAATCAATCGTCTTTAGGAATTTAACAATACGTGTCTGTACTAGCGCAAAGGCGACAAGAAGATGTTCAAATTAGCTAATTCACTAAAAGTAAGCTGCTGGTTAATTTTTTCTCTCAAACTCTCAAATCGCTGTCTATCATTAACATATAGTTCTGGTGCAAGAGCGACAGTAATAAATTTTAATACTTGATTTGAACATTTGGATTCGTTACATGCTTTAGCAAAAGCATTATATAAACGAATACGCTTTGTTTATGCTTGATAACAAAAGATATTTGTGTATTTCTGATAACAGTTAAACCTGTCGTTCCATAAATGAAAATTTAGCAGTTAGTTTGACCATCTAATTTTTCTTCTATCTCTTTGATAGATGGCATTGTGCCTTCAACCTTTTCCGGATAGAGTTTTTCAAGCTCATATTCGGATATTCCGAGGGGCTGATTACTTGATTCAAGTGCATATTGAGCCAAAGTGTTATTCTTTTGCTTGCAAATAAGCAATCCTATTGTGGGATTATCGCGTCCATCTTTGCGAAGAAGATGATTGCAGGCTACAACATACCCGCCTAACTGACCGGCATCTGCAAAGTCAAACTCACCGATTTTCACCTCTACGACAACATAACATGACAGTTTGAGGTTGTAGAAAAGTAGGTCAATAAATTTTTCCTTTTCAGCTATTTGCAGACGATATTCTTTGCCTACATAGGCGAAGCCGGTACCAAGTTCCAACAAAAAGTTCGTAATATTAGTAAGCAACGTATCTTTTAGCTTGCGCTCATTGTATTTCCCGCGCAAGCCTGTGAAAGAAAAGTCGTAGGGATCGCGTGTCAGTTCTTGCGCCAAATCGCTTTCCACATCAGGAAGTGTACTCTTAAAATTTGTCTGAGCCTTACCACTACGCTCATACAGGTTTGTGCTCAGCATATTGAGTAATAAATCCCTGCTCCAGCCATTTTTCAATGTCTGGCGAACATAGAACAATGCCTTATCTGAATCATTCGAGCATTTGTCAATAATATAGCGATGATGTCCCCAAGGTATTGAGAACAAATCTGAATATAATCTTTCCACAAGTTGTGGAAGATTTGCTTTTTATGATTCTGCCACAAGCTGTGGAAGATTTACAAATTGCTGACGATAAAGGGTATAAAATCGTTTCGCATAGCGAATAGAAGTTTCGGAAAGTCCTTCTACACCCGGCATCTCATGACGCAAATCACGGCTTAGTGTGGCATAAAACTTGCTGCCATATTTATTATCCGCTTGCTTTTCTTCAATATCTTTGCCCAGCTCCCAGTAATAGCGAAGCAACTCTCTATTTACTTTTATCGCCGCCTTGATTTGGCTGCCACGATAACGCTTTACAAGTTCCTTAACCCATAAAGTGTAGTCCTTATCTAATATGCCGATTGATTTATCCATAACCATTTTTTATATTCCTGTTTCATTTATTTTCAGTTCACCCGACATCAGAATAGAATCTTCAAGACATTCACTTTCGCCATCAAAATAGTAGCCTAACAACGCTTGTGCCTGCGGCTCTAAATTATTATTTTTCTTTACTTTTTCATCCTCATGTTGAGCTGATAAAGCGCGGGGAGCAAGATGAACATCGAGAAGATAAGCGACAGGACTATGCTCTTCTGGTTGGTGCCGAACAGACCTTCAAGACTGTTGACCGAAGCTGCCTGAGGAAACAATTTGCACAAGGCGTACACCACGGTGTTGTTAACCCAATGGAGGGCAACGCCCGGAAGTATGCTCCCGGTGCGATAATACATCCAGCCGAGCAGCAGACCTATGAGAAGGGCATGTGGCATCTGGGCGGGATTGAGATGGACAACGGCAAATATCACTGCCGATATAAGTATGGCCACCCACGGACTGCGGAAAACTCCAAGCAGCGACTTGAGGATGGCGCCGCGGAACACGGTCTCCTCGACAAACGGAACAAACAGGCAGATGACAAAATAGCCGTACTGGTTGCCCATAAGCTTAGTGAATGTCTCGGCTGATGTGTCGGGAAGCTCGGGCATAAGGCTCTGCAGCCACACTGAAGGCAGAATGGTGCCGAGCGAAGCCACAGCGCTCCAGAAGAATATGTCCCACTGGCGGGTGTTCATATATGCCGGCGAGAGCACAGCCCACTTGCGCCAGATGAATATGGCAAGGGTGATAGCGCAATATATTGCGCACGCAAGTATCTGCATTGGGGCCGTAAGCAGTTCTTGCTTCTGTCCGTTGAACACGGCTTGCACGTCAGCCATGGGATGGCCGGCGGCGAGAAGCCACACCGTAAACACGGCCCATGAAACGAAATACTGTATGCAGATGAATGCAAACAGATATAATAATGCTTTTTTCATTTCGGGATTTTATATTATATAATATGGTGTATTAAAAGTGAATTTTGGTGCGAATGGATGTTTATAGTGATAAATTTATACCTGTTCGAGTATCTTTTCGGCCTCCTCGCGGTCAAGCCGGAGCTGGTCGACAAGTTTCTTTACCGAACTGAATTTATGTTCGTCGCGCAGGCGGTGATAAAACATCACGTCTATTTCGCGGCCGTAGATATCTTCGTCAAAGTCGAATATGTTTACCTCAAGCGTGGTTTCATGGCCGTCGAACGTGGGGCGTTTGCCTATGTTCATCATTCCTTTGAGCAGGCGGTCGCAGCCTTCCACTCTCGCTTTCACGGCATAAACGCCGTTCTCGGGTATAAGTTTCTGGGCGTCGGTTACCTTCACGTTGGCCGTAGGGAAGCCCATCTTGCGCCCTTCGCGGTAGCCGCCCGTAACCTTGCCTGAAAAGAAATAAGGATAACCGAGACACATGGCAGCCATGTCGGCCTCGCCTCCCGACAGGAAAGTGCGAATAACAGAAGAACTGACGTTAACGCCGTTGAGCACAAAAGCATTGCCGCGCACCACCTCGATGCCTATCTCGCGGCCGTAGCCCACATAGTCGTCAAAGCCTTCGGTGCGGCTGTGACCGAAGCGGTTGTCGTAGCCCATGATGAGTTTCCTTACGTTCAGGCGGTCGCGCAGCACGTCGCGCATAAAGTCGTAGGCAGGCATGGCAGCCATTTCGCGGTCGAAGTGCAGCACAACGCAGTTGTCGGCTCCCGTCTTTGACAGCAGTGCCAGCTTCTCGTCGAGCGTAGAGAGCAGCTTTGGCTGAAAGTCCATGTTGAGCACCTGGCGCGGATGGCGGTCAAAGGTTATCACCGTCGACTGAAGTTCAGGGTTGGCGGCAGCGCAGTCGGTTACAGCCTTTATGAGGTATCTGTGACCGCGGTGAACGCCGTCGAAGAATCCTATCGTTGCCACACAGGGCGCCATCTCGGCGTTGTCGGTATCTGTAAATATTGTTTTCATAACTCCTTTGCGGTTATTTGTTCACACTCTGTCGAGCCATTCGTCGCCCTTCAGGTTAAGACTCATCATGCCCAGTTCGCTGGCAGCGGCGCAGTTTATAGGCGAGTCGTCGATAAACAGTGTCTCGTATGCCATCATGTCTGATGTCATGAGCGTCTTGACGAATATCTGGGGGTCGGGCTTTAGCATGTGCATGCGGTATGACAGGAACGTACCTTCAAAATAGTCGTCAACGTCCATGCCGTTATGTCTGAACATTCCGTCCAGTGCCTTCTGCCAGTGTATGGGGTTGGTGTTGCTCAGCAGCACCATGCGGTAGCGTCCTTTAAGGCTTGCCAGCTTTTCGAGCCTCTGTTCAGGTATGCCCGTCAGCAGAGAGTTCCATGCGTTGCATATTTCCTCGTCAGACGCCTTGCAGCCAGACGACAGTCGTCTCACCTCGCGGCAGAAGTCGCCGATACCTGTATTGCCCACCTCAAGGTCGTGAAACAGGTCTTCCTGACGGCACTCGTCAACGTATTTTACTATCTTGTGTGCTCCAATCTTGTCGAAAGCCTCGATGCAGCGTTGCTTGTCAAGGTCGACAAGCACGCCGCCGAAGTCGAATATTATATTTTTTATTTCTTGCATCTCAGTCTCTTTATTCCGCGCCATATCTCACCTACCCACATTACTACGGATGTTGCGCCGATTATGGTTATCCACTCTGTTGCCGACAATGGTTCGGTACGGAACATTCTGCCGCCGAAGGTTACGATGAGCCACTGGCCCACGAGGATGAACAGCAGCACGAGCAGCAGTCCGTTGTCGTGGCGGAAGTCGTGGAAGGCTGAATGGTTAGAGCCGAACGATTTGGCGTTGAACAGATTCCAGAACTGCAGCATGACGAACGTTGTGAAGAATATAGACAACTCATGTATTTGCAGGTCGGCACCGCTCGACAGGCTGTGCAGGAGCAATGCCAACAATATGGCGAAGAATACGACTCCGCAGAAAAGTATGCCCTTGGCCATTCCGCGGGTTATGATAAAGTCGGAACGCTTGCGCGGTTTTTCCTTCATCACCTCTTCCGACGGCGGCAGCGAAGCCAGAGCCAGTGCGGCAAAGGTGTCCATGATGATGTTTACCCACAATATCTGTGTAACGGTAAGCGGCATTTCTGTTCCGATGATTGATCCGCAGAGAACGAGCAGCAGGGCTGTAACGTTGACTACGAGTTGGAAGAACAGGAATCGCTGTATGTTGCGGTAGAGCGAGCGGCCCCACATAACGGCGTTGACAATGCTGCGGAACGAGTCGTCTATCAGCGTCATGTCGCTGGCCTCCTTGGCAACCGACGTTCCCGAACCGAGCGACAGGCCCACATGGGCGTGGTTGAGCGCAGGGGCATCGTTGGTTCCGTCGCCTGTAACGGCCACCACGGCGTCGTGTTTCTGCAGCAGGTTCACAAGGCGCTGCTTGTCGCCCGGCCTTGCGCGGCTCATCACCTTCAGCTTCATAACACGGTTGAAAGCCTCTTCGTCGCTCAAAGCGGCAAAGTCGGGACCTGTGATCTGAGCCTCTGCAGGGGTATCGGCATCCCAAATGCCTATCTGGCGGGCTATCTCAATGGCAGTAGCCGATGTGTCGCCCGTTACTATCTTAACTGTTATTCCTGCGTCGATACATTCCTTAACGGCTGCCGGCACGTCGGGACGTATCGGGTCGCTTACGGCTGCCACAGCCTGGAACGTAAGATGGGCGTCGGGCGTAAGCTTGGCTGTGTCTATGTCATCGCCGTTGCCGAGAACCTTATATGCAAACGCCAGTGTACGCATGGCCTGGTTCTGATATCCCGTAAGGCGCTCGCGTATCTCGTTGCGGCGCGCGTCGTCTATGTCGCAGAACTTGGCAACAATCTCGGGCGCACCTTTCACGAAGAGCACTCGCTCAGAGCCGCGTTTCACTATGGTTGCCATATACTTGCGTTCGGTTGAGAACGGCAGCTGATGCTCCACGTTTTCAGCCTTGCGCAAAGATTTATAGTCAATATTGTTCTTTTCGAGCCACAACAGCAGGGCAACCTCGGTAGGGTTACCAATACCCTTGCCGCATTCTTCGTCGAGATGGGCAGTGGTGTTGTATGCTATGGCATCATTAAACAGGGCAGCGTCGTCGGCATACATTGCCATGTCGGCCACCTGCATCTTGTTTTGCGTCAGCGTACCTGTCTTGTCGGTGCATATCACCGTAACAGCACCCATTGTCTCGCAGGCATGCAACTTGCGCACAAGGTTGTTGTTCTTGAGCATGCGGCGCATGTTGAGAGCCAAGCTGAGCGTAACGGCCATAGGCATACCCTCGGGCACAGACATCACGATAAGCGTAACGGCCATCATGAAATATTCAAGCACCACCTTAACCATGCCGAGATAGTTGTCCGTATGCCACAGGTTGTGCGGATCGGTCAGTATATCGCGGCCGAGGAATATCACAAATGCTGCCACTGATATGCCCACGCCAAACTTGCTTATCATCTTGGCAAGCTTGTCGAGCTGCATGTTCAGAGGGGTTTTAACCGACGTCATCTCGGTACTGCTGCGTGCCACCTTGCCTATTTCCGTGGCATCGCCCACCTCAGTAACCTTATACACGCCGCGGCCGTTCATCACCATAGTGCTGCGCAGCACCTTTGACGATGGATAAGTGGCCTCCTTGTCGTTCTTGTCGGGGTCGGCATGCTTTGTTATTATCGGCTCGCCGGTGAGCGACGACTCGTCTATCTGCAGGTCGGTCGACTCAATAAGGTTTCCGTCGGCAGGTATTTCGTCGCCTACTTCTATTATGACAACATCGCCAACAACGACATCCTTGCGTGCCACCTGTACCACCTTGCCGTTACGGCGCACCTTTACGGGCGACTCCTCGCCGAGAGCCGTAAGCACATTAAACTTCTTTGCCGCGTCCATCTCAAAGTAAAATCCGATGGTGGTGGCAAGAATAATGGCAAGGATAATGCCTATCGACTCGATGTAGTTGTTCTCGATGACGGCAAGTCCGAGCGATATAACCGCTGCAAAAAGTAAGATTTTGATTATCGGATCCTTGTATTTTTCAAGATAAAGTTTCCACAAGGGAGTCCTTTCCGGGGGTGTAAGCACATTTTCGCCGTGCTCGGCACGGCTTTTCTCCACTTCATTATCCGTCAGCCCGGGCTGATTGGTGAATAATGGGTTAAATTCGTTACTCATTTAAAACGTAGAAATAATGAATAAATTGTTATTTTCAAAATTAAGCATCGCAGACATAAGCAAAAGTATAACCTTAGCACCAAGTCGTGCGATTTTACTTTTTTGCAAAGTTAACATAATTCGGCGAAATGTATCAACGGCACAGCCATAATCATATTTTTTTAACGAATATTTTATTGTAAAACAACTTTTCTTCGTCATTTAAAGCATATTTTTCAAAAAATATTTGGTTATTTGAATAAATAGCTATACCTTTGCAACCGAAATCTTAACACCGCAAGGTTTAAGAGGGCTTTTAGCTCAGTTGGTTAGAGCAACAGACTCATAATCTGGAGGTCCCAGGTTCAAGCCCTGGATGGCCCACCGAAAAGAAAGCGTTAATTGCAGGAAACAAGCAGTTAGCGCTTTTTTCTTTGTCAGGCAGACCATATCTGTGCATAAGTTGAAAGGATGCTCAACGGCTCACCCGTTATTCTGATAATATTATGAAAAACTCATCACTTGCATACTGTCATTTGTTCCGATGGTCCTGTTCGCCCAAAGCAGCGCTGACATGGCGACGTCCGACTCGTTATTCGCTTTAGGAGTCGGGCTTTACCAACAGGGCAAATACAAGAACGCGATACCACTTTTCAAGGAAAGCGACAGGATAGACAAGGCCAAGCTCGATGAAACAAGCAACAGGCGACATTATTCCGCCATGTGGCTGGCTTCATGTTACTACATGCTTGGCGATACAGCAACTGCCGCAGAATATTATAAGTTTTACAACATCCCGCCGGTAGACAGGCGGCTGACCGTAAAGTCGGACTCATTGTTGCAATTAGGGACCGAAAGCTACAACGACAATGACTACACCAAAGCACTTCAGTATTATTCAGAAACAGAAAAGACAGAGCGCAGCATACTGGACGACAGTCGCATATTCCACAGCAGTTACACGATATTGCTTATAGCCGATTGCTATTCACAGCTGAACGACGTAAGAGCCTTGGACTATGCCAAAAGATACTCTGACATTATAAGGAAATGTCTTGGGGCAGAGTCTGAACATTATGGAATTTCGCTGAGCAACATGGCACTTTACTATGCCGATTACAGAAAATACGACGAGGCTAAAAACATTGAAATGGAAGCCATGAACATATTCAAGGAGATTTTTGGAAAAAAGAGTATTCGCTATGCCAAATCATTGAGCAACATGGCATTATACAATGCCGAACAGAAAAACTACGGAGAGGCTGTACGCTTCGAAACCGAAGCAATGAACATCTACGGAGAGATTCTTGGAAAAGACGATCCTGAATATGCAAATTCACTGTGCCAGATATCCGATTATGAGTTTTCGTTGGGTAACTTTGACGAAGCAATACGCTTAAGGACAGAAACCTGCAACATATATGAAAAGACATTCGGGAAAGAAAGCCCAGAATATGCAAATTCATTGAACAACCTCGCATTGTACCATTCTGAAAAAGGTGACCATGGCGAGGCTGTAAGGCTTGGGACTGAAGCGCTGCATGCCGTAGGCAAGATTGTCGGCGAAGAAAGCATTTACTATGCAACTTCATTGAGCAACTTGGCGTTATACGAAACAAAACAGGGAAACTATGACGCAGCTATACGGCATGAAACCGAAGCATTGGAAATAAAAGAGAAAGTCAGCGGAAAAGAACATTACGGCTATTCCGCCTCATTAAGCAACCTTGCAACTTACTATTACTTATCAGGGAAATATGACGAAGCCTTACAACTTGGAACCAAGGCTTTGAAAATCAGCAAGAAAATCCTTGGCAGAGACAATCCTGAATACACCACGCTATTAAGGAACATTGCCGATTACAATGCCGCACTGGGGCATTACGACAAAGCTGCAAAAATGGAAACAGAGGCATTGGAGACCAACGAAAAAATATTCGGAAAGGAAAATATTAAATATGCCAATTCGTTATTAAACCTTTCAGTATTCTGCAAAAAAGCAGGAGACAAGAAGGCATCAAAATACTACGCCGACGCTATGGAACTCATTCCAAACATCTTAAAAAGGAGTTTTATCGGCTCTGATGCAAATAAAAAAGATTCACTTTGTAAACAATATGAGATATTGTTTGAACCCATTATTCACCGCATAGCTTACGAATCGCGCTCCGACGCTTATTACAAAGACGGATACAACAGTGTTTTGTTGGGAAAGGGGATGTCGCTCGATAATAGAATGGATTTAGATTCACCGGAGAAAGAGGATGGAAACTATAGTACAAAAACCATGTACAACAACCTGGTAGACCTTTACAACAAGATTAACAACATATACGAACAGCCCAAATCAGAAAGACCGGCAGACTTAGACTCTCTAAAGAATGAGGCAAAGAGGCTGGATGAAAAGTTGCAGCAATGCCAGGATAAGTATGGAGACTTTATCCGCAATCTTTCCACAGATTGGCAACAAGTATGGCAAACATTGGGAGACAACGACCTTGCAATAGAATTTGTTACGATCCCGGCGTCAGAAGACTCTTTAATATATGCTGCATACTGTCTGCGCAAAGGCATGGACTCGCCAAAAATGTATCTACTGTTCGAGGGGAACGAGCTAAAACATATAGACAAACAGAATCTTTACAACACGACGACTGTCGGCAAACTGGTATGGAAACCATTGGAAAAGGAACTGCACAGCGTTGAGAACGTCTACTTTGCACCATCAGGCGCATTAAACGACATAGCCATCGAGTCCGTACCGCAATGGACCGGGGACGGACTGATGTCTGACAAGTGGAAGATGCACAGGCTTACATCAACAGGCAAACTTGTATCGATAAAGAAAACGGGCAATTAAGCATTGCCCCACAAAAAATACATAAATTCAACAAAGGACAAAGGCAGATGATAACACAACTTTAGGCAATCGACGCGCGCCACAGCGTGCGAAGATATATAAGCAAAAGGCTGAAGCAGGACGTGGTTGACGCGCTTCAGGCTAAGATTGACTAATGCAACCGTGAGGGCAGACTGCACATACAGCTCGTGCTAGACGATAAAAAGGGATTCTGCAGACTATTCGCTTACGGCGCCTTCTAGGGCGTGGAAAACGATACCGTGACGACAAGCGAGAAGACTGACGACTTAGACGAGCGCATAGGCTATTACGGCAAGCAAATAGTGCTGTTCACACAGCAGGACACTATAAAATGGATTCTTTAAGGGACGACTATTTATGTACACACATTTATAACCCGTTTTTGTTACTTTACCATCATCTTATCATTGCTGTTAATCTAATTCCCGTATCACAAATTTGTCTGTTCTTGAAGAATTGTGAAAGTGAAATATTTTTAGTTGAAAATCAATAATTTACATAAAAACATCCAATTCCATGACAGATACAAATTTTATAGAAATTTACTGTATTCATGACGAGTTCTGCAAATATTTTGCACCCGAATTGAAAAACATACGCTTGACGCCTTCGGCAAGCGTCGCCATAACCATCGGTGTGTGATGTCCAACAGTGAACTTATGACTATTTTAATTCTGTTCCATACCGAGTACCATCGTAACATTAAATCATTCAATTTCGGCTATGTATATAATTACATGCACAAGAAATTCCTCAAGCGTATTTTCTACAACCGTATTGTGAAACGTCAGGCTAAAGTCGGACTGCACTTTAGACTATTCCTTCAAATCTGTGCATTTGGCAAATATACATGGATATCAATAATCGACCCCACACCACTGAAATCATACCGTATAAAACGTACATACAGTCACAAGAGTGTGAGGGGGATGGGCTGCAAAAGGCAAGACTACGATGGGATGGTTTTACAGATTCAAACTGCACATCGTAATCAACGAACACGGTGAGATAATGCAGTGGACGCTAACGCCCGAAAACGTAGACGACAGGGAGCCGCAGAAAGACAAGGAGTTCACAAAAAACTCTTCAGAAAGATATTTGCCTACAGGATATACATAAGTCAGGAACCGTTTGAGAATATTTTTGTCGATGATATACACCTCGTCACAAAGATTAAGAAGAATATGAAGAAATCACTCATGAATATTTATGACAAAATCCTACTTAATAAAAGGTCGCTTATTGAAATTGTAAACGATAAACTTAAAAACGTCTGTCATATTGAGTATACCAAAATCGCTTTATAGACAACTTTGCGTTAAACTTGACAGCCGGACTTACTGCATACAATCTTCTACCCCAAAAAGTCATCTTTAAATATTGACATTAAGCGAGCGAAAATTCTTTCTAAAAGCCCTATTTATACATGTCGGTTGAAGGCGAAATGGAACGACATAATATCTTCCGAACAATACATCTTATGAGTTAGAATACGAAGAATTAGATAAATTCCGATTCTTAATCTATAATTGTCAATGATGATGTATATATACTGATTTTGGTTGCTTCCGATTTCAAAATTATTACTATTTACATTTTACGCTACCAACTGAGAACTCAGTTGGAATGACAACAAGGATAATTTATAAGTTGAGAAAAAGAATTGTTATATGTTATGAATTACAACATATGTAACCCTCTTGATCATATGCTTTTCGCTCACGATGAATTAAAGTTATCAATTGCTGCAACTCGAATAAATCAGACTTGATATCTTTGAAATAGTTATACTGTTCATCATATCTTTTCCGAGAGCCAGACTGCAGACGGAATTCAATATCGTCAGGAATTAAATATGAAGAACGTTCCTTGCCTAGATATTGATGAAACTCTAAGAGAAATATATTAATTCCCGCCAAATCAAAGTCTCCGAAATGGAGATAATAATTTGGAATAGAACACAGCCACCTTCTAAGATCAGAAGATTGTGGATATCTGGATACAAAGAGTACTCTGTTTGAAAAATCATGTGCTTTGAGATACTTTTCAAATAATTCTCTTTGTTTACGAATCATTCTAAAATTTTCCATATTCTCGATACCGATTATTACCACATCTTCGGGGATCGTAAATTTTTCCCAGTCTGAGACAAACCAAAAGCTTCCTTCCTGAGGATTTACCAGAAATGGCTCCCCACATAGAAAACATTCAATAGGTTCGTAGCTGTTTATAGGAAATCCAGGGCAGGAACGAACTGTGGCAAGTTTGGAATTTCCTGTTTCCATTGCCATTGACGCTCGGGTATCAGGAATGTTTACTTCAAGAATTCGATAACTTTCATCCTTATCTATAAGAAATCTTTTAAGAGCATCTGTGTCACGGGCAAGATATGATTTTCTTGAACCATGTGATATCACCAATAGCATACCTTCTGCCAACAGTTCATCAAGCAACTTACTGTTCAGTTTTGAGCCGGCAACCTGTTCACCAGCCAACAATGCCTGTATAGATGTGCTTATTGCCATATCATCTGACTAATTTATTCGTTTTAACAACTTTTCCACTCTCGTCCTCACCCCATGCTTACTTAACATATAGGTATAGCGGTAGTCGTAAGCATTATACGATGTCGGTGAACTGTTAATAATATATATATTGCGCGTATTGGCAAATTGCAGTATGCCTTTTATATTGTTAGGGTGCAAGCGTCCTATTTCATCCATCATACAGTGTACAATGAAATCACCACTTTTTCTGGCTACCTTTTTCTTAAAAACATTGATGAGCATGATATTGACCATTGCTTTCACAAGGATATCCGTACCGTCCGATCCAACATTATTAATACGTACGGTCCAGCCTGTGTCATTGTCGTTCTCCTTCACGCGAAACTGTAAACGGAAAGCATCACCTAACGATACAGTCTGACGATTGGGTTCATTCTGTAGCTGATGAGACAGACTCTTCAGATAATCCACGACCTTACGGTTCACTTCATCCCGGTTATTACTTGAGAAAAGATTCAATTCACCTATTGAAAGAGCATTCTCTACAGCATAATCGTGAATAGATATAAGCAGTTTCATAAGTTTGTCAGATGAATCATCTGACTTGAGTTCAATACTCTTGATTACACCAGCAAAATTCTTTTCTATAAAATCACGGTTTATGTCTTGTATCACCCCATCCACATCTGATCTGCGTTTCATCAGTGACCCTATTTCAGTCGAGATACGTCCTAAAATATCTTTATAGTGTTCGCTTGTACGTCTCCGGAAATCCTCTATTTTGTTATTATCCATGAAGTCCTGCAAATCAAAGGCAATCTGCAAATAGGCATTATCTGTTATAGGCATCGTATTAAAATGGAAAGCATTTTGAGGCTTGAAGTTACGATTGAAATTGACAACTAATGACTTAAGTTTTTCAATTAATTCGCGTTTTTGATTTACAGTACCTCTAAATTGACTCAAAAGTTGCTGACAATCCAGTTCAGTATTCTTCGTCTTGTCATCCGAGAGGAAAGTATCAGGTACAAGATGCTCATTCTCTACCATCTGATGATAAAGTTCTAAGCCTTCTCTCATATGCAAAAGTTCATTATGGAGTTCTTCCTGGCGTTCTTTCATTTCTTTACATTTTTTCTCGATACGTATTCGTTTATCTTCATAACGCTGACGTATCATGGCAAGTCGCTGTTCAATATTTTTAATTTCCTTTCTTATTTCCGGTTCCTTGGCAAAAAGATTTTGCTCAGTGTGACGATATCTGATAACTATTGAACGCTCATCTTCAATTTTTGTCAAAAGCTCCCTTAATTTATTTAAATTTACACGATATTTCTCAAGCAAATTAGTATCAACACCTTTTCCGGCAAGTTCTGCTGTCTGCTGTTCATCAAGTTGCTTTTTCTGTTCGGAAAACTCCTGATAACGCTCTCTGG
>OGYL01002269.1_pt1 | contig 13724 bp, 12 predicted proteins | sample 1576541 | NCBI WGS metagenome assembly OGYL01 (sample SAMEA3541551, study PRJEB24748) | human gut metagenome | biome: human gut; feature: human-associated habitat; material: faeces | place: China | collected 2012 | reverse complement strand
TCTTGAGGTAAACAAAAAGGGCGGAATTGTTGTTGAAGAAGGAACAGGTCTCACAGCGCCGGAAATGGTAACATATTTATGTGTAACAGGTTTTCCCTCGAACACGGCGCGGTAAATGTTTAAAGCAGTTTCCACATTAAACACCGTAACGCCGACAGAAATTGGAATACTTCCCGGGGGAACCACCCTGCCTGTGGTTTCATAAATGGTAATAACCTCGTCTCCAGCAGGGTAAACTTCTGGGAGATAAGAGAGTTTTATATTATTAAATTTATCTAAAACAGCGTTCACTGCATTGATTGCATCGTTATAATTTTTTTTCAGGGCAATAATCACATGCTCTGCGTTAGTCGCTTCTGAAATTACATGAAGCGCCGAAAGAATTTCAAACGCGAATTTTGCCAGAACCTGCTGGTGCAGTTTTAAAAGCGGCTCACATTCGGCACAGTTTAAAATAATGGTATCGGCCTTGTCGCTGAGCTTTGCGTAAGCGGGGAAGCCCGCACCGCCCGCACCGGCAACGCCGGCGTTTTGAAGTATTTTTTTTAACTCTTCGAGTGACATCAACATCACAACTCCAATTCAGAACCGTTATCTACAATACCTACAATTGCGGCGTCAACAGGGGAGTTATCAAGATTGCAGCCAATTCGCGCGGCGCTGCCCTGTGCTACCATTACGACTTCGCCAATTCCGGCGCCAACGTTGTCCACTGCAATAATTTTGGATTTGCCGTTGTTCATCTTTTCAAAAATTTCAACAATCATCAGCTTGCAGCCTACAAGCTTTTCGTTTTTGCGTGTAGCGACAATGCTTCCGGTCACTTTTCCGATAATCATAATTCACCATTCCTCACATCTATTTTGGAACATCAGCGTAAATTTCTCCCGTGCCGGATTTTTATAAAATCCGGCACGAAAGGAATTCTAAATGGAAAAGATTTGTTATTTAATAGCCGGTAAAATCTTTTCAACGTCGCCGTGGGGTCTCGGAATTACGTGGGTAGCTACGAGTTCGCCAAGTTTAGCAGCATTGTTAGAGCCTGCTTCAACAGCGGCTTTCACAGCGCCAACATCGCCGCGAACCATAACGCTTACCAATCCGGAACCAATTTTTTCTGTGCCAACCAAAACAACATTCGCTGCTTTGAGCATAGAATCTGCAGCTTCAATTGCTGCAACCAAACCTCTTGTTTCCACCATTCCTAATGCTTCCTGTGCCATTGTAAAGTCTCCCTTCATATTTTCATTCATAGTTTTATTTGAATTTTCATTTACTGACTTTTTTGTCTTTTTTTCTGCTGCGTTTTTGGTTTCTTTCGGAGCAGCAGCATTTTTTTCCTTTTCAGCCATGATGCTTCACCCAGCTTTCAATTAGAATGACGGTAAAATCTTTTCAACGTCGGCATGGGGTCTGGGAATTACGTGAACCGCAACCAGCTCTCCAAGCTTTGACGCGCATTCAGCACCGGCTTCTGTTGCAGCTTTCACAGCGCCAACGTCGCCGCGAACCATAACGCTTACCAATCCGGAACCAATTTTTTCTGTGCCGATGAGTGTAACCTCAGCTGCTTTTACCATTGCATCTGCAGCTTCAACTGCTGCTGTAAGTCCTCTTGTTTCAATCATTCCTAATGCTTCTTTTGCCATGATTTTTATATCCTCCTAAATTCCTTATTCGTTTATAATTGCGATTTTCAAACCTTCCATTTTCAGGTTTGTTTGGTGTGCTTCGTTAATTTGCGAAAGCGGGAACCGGTGCGTAATCAGCTTTTCAATTGGTAAGCCGATGCCCTTTGCACGTTTTAAAAAGTCAAACGTTGTTGCGTAGTCGCGCAGTGTGTAAACCCAAGAACCAACTGTGGTGATTTCCTTTGCACAGATGTCGAAATGGGGGTTAATCGTAGCGTCGCCGCCGTTTATAAAGAAGCCCAGCTCGCAAAGACCGCCGCCGTTTCTAATAAATTTATAGATATTTGCATGGGCAATAGGGGAGCCTGTGCACTGGAACGCAAAGTCAGCCAGATAGCCGCCGAATGCGTCGGACACAGCGTTTGTTAATTCTTCAATGCCCTTGTGATTTTTAAAGTTGACAGACTTTGTTGCGCCCATTTCCTTTGCAAATGCAAGGCGTTTGTCCTCACCGTCTACAGCCACAATGTTTTCAACACCCAATGTGCGGAGCACCGCGATGCACAACAGACCAATCGGGCCACAGCCCTGAACAACCACGCGGCTGTTAAACCTTAAAATGCCAACGGATTTTGCACGTTCAACAGCGTGAATTAAAACGGCGCTGGGCTCAATTAGAATTCTAAGGTCTAAATCCAAATCACTCACATTAAATACGGTGGATCCGCCGCGAATTACCAGGTAATCGGCAAACCAGCCGTTTAAGTGGATGTCGTCGTCCGGAAGAAGACCATAAACGTCTGCGCCGCCAACGTTCTGTTTGTTCAAGTCGAACATGGTAATGTCCGGATTGTCTTTAAATATCATGCAGGTAACAACTTTATCGCCGACAGCCAGGGGTTTTCCCGCACTGTCTTTTTTCACGTTCTTACCCATTTTTACAATTTCACCGGTTCCTTCATGTCCCAAAACCACAGGAATGAGACCAAAGGGGTCTCTTTTAAATTCGTGTGCGTCTGTTCCACAGATGCCGCAGCCTTCCACCTTGACTAAAATATCGTCATCTCCGATTTCAGGGATGGGATATTCTTTAATGTCATAGTGCTCTAAGCCTGTCAGCATTGCAACCTTTGCGGTTTTTGGAATGCTGACGCTGCCTGCGGAATGCCCAGCTTCTGTCTTCATGTTAGAAAGAACCTGTTTTACGATTGCTTCTATGTCATTTGAATTCATAGCCATAACGTAAACTCCTATTCCATGTTATTGATTAAACCTTCAAAAATACTTCCGCCATATTCGGCCAAGAAGGTATCCTGCTCCTCGCTGCCGCCGCTAACGCCCAAACCGCCAATGATTTTACCGTTTGCAATCAGCGGCACGCCGCCGCCGAAAATTACGATTTGACCATTGTTGGTAAACTGTATGCCATAAAGCGAACCGCCCGGCTGGCTAAGTTTTTTCAGCTCTGTTGTGGACATTTTCAGCGCCACCACGGTGTAGGCCTTTTGAAAAGCAACGTCGTAACTGGCAATGTATGAATCGTCCATACATTCTACCAAAACCGGCCGCGCGCCGCTGTTCGAAACGGCCACCACGGCATTTACACCGATTTCTTTTGCTTTTGCTTCAACCTTTTCGGCAAGCTTTTTTGCGAGGGATAACGTCATACTTTTGCCGCTTTCGTTGAAAGAGATTTCTTTAACAACCGCTTCAACGATTTGCGACACTTCACGGTCGTGCATAAAACTGACCTCCGTTATTATTTGCCCAGTTGCTCCATAACCTTCTTTGTAATTTCGGCAATCAAATCGCCTTCTTCATTGGAAGAAGAAACCGTGCCGCATTTACCGCAGCTGTGACAGCTTGCCTTGCCTGCTTTCGCGTTGGGGCAGAGGTCTGCCGGGTGCTTGCCTTTTAAACCAAACTGTCTGCGGATTTCATAAAGACGCTCAACCTGAGAATTGCTCAGTTCTTTCGGGCCGCCCAACTGTCTGGAAAGGAAGAGAAGCTGTGCATAAAATTCTAACGATTCCATTTTGTGATAAGCGTTTAAAAGAGAGTCGGAATATGCCAGAGCGCCGTGGTTTTCAAGAAGAACAGCGTCATAGTACTGAAGATATTTAGAAACTGCGTCCGGGATTTCTTCGGTAGAAGGCGTGCCGTACTCAGCAATGGGAACGCAGCCAAGCGCGATAACCGCTTCGGGCATAATCGGCTGTGTCAGCGGAATGCCGGCAATTGCAAAGCTGGTTGCATAAATCGGGTGCGCGTGAACAACAGACTGCACATCAGGACGTTCTTTATAAACCCGCATGTGCATTTTAATTTCAGAAGAAGGTTTAAACCCTTTGTTTGCCTGAATCACTTCGCCCTTTGCATTAACTTTGCAGATATAGTCAGGCGTCATGAATCCTTTGCTCACGCCTGTGGGGGTGCACAGAAATTCGTTGTCGTTGAGTTTTACAGAGATATTACCGTCGTTGGCCGCAACCATACCTCTGTCGTAAATTCTTTTGCCGATGTCGCAAATCTGTTTTTTGATCTCGTATTCAGATACCATGTTCATTTCTCCTTTTTTGTTTCTTTTTGGTTTTATTTTAATAACTTTTCTTTACAATAATCATACCATATGGCATCATAGATGTCAAGTGTTTTTCTGTGGTTTTTTGTGGGTTTATCTGTTTTTATGACAAATAATTTAATAGTTCACAGATTCCTTCGCCGGTGTAGGCGCTTACACAAAACACCTTTTTGCAGCCGCAGAGCCTAAGCCAGCGCTCTGCACGGTGGGAATCTGCGTTTTTGTGGTCTATTTTGGTAACAATTCCGATAACCTCCCTTGTTGACTGTCCTGTAATGTTGGGACTGTAAAGGGAAAACGGCTCCGTGGCGGAAAGCAGCAGGCCAACAATATCCGCTTCATAGGAATAGAGCGCAATGGCGCCCGCCAGCATTTTTGTCTGAATATATTCTCCCGGCGTGTCAATTACCAAATTTTCGTTACAGATTGATTGGGTTTTCTGGTATTCAATTTCTTTTCCTGTCAACGCCTGTGTCAACGTTGTTTTGCCGCATTCGCTTCTGCCAATTAAAATAATTTTTCTCATGGCGGTTACGTTTTAGAAATGTCGCAGACGGTAAAGCCTAAAACATCTTTAGAATAGTCACAGAGAGCCCTTAAGGCAGACTCAACCTCTGATACCGTTCCGGTGATAATCAGCGTTCCGCTGAACCGGTCTACAAACCCAATTTCAGCACCGGAGGATTTTGTGGCAATGTCGGCAATGATAATGGCCGTTTCCGCAGGGGAGATGGTTACAATGCCGATGGCGGATTTTGAATAGTCCACGCTGGGGTCAAGTCCCAGCTTCTGATATAAAATTTTGTCAGGATTTGCAATGATATGGGCAATGGTAATTTGCTTTCCCGGAACAATCTCCTGAATAATCCGCATTTTATCTTTTAAGTTTAAAATTTCAGTATCAGACATTTGTCAGCCTCCTATCTGGCACTTTAAGCCTGTGGTTTTGGCTTTTGCAAGCAGCCGCTGCATCTTTTCATCGGCGGGAGGTAGCAGCTCCGGCAGTTCATAAGTGCGCCCCAATCCTTTATATTTGTCCTGTCCCAAACGGTGGTAGGGAAGCAGGTGCAACTCGTTTACATTCGAAAGGCTTGCCGCAAATCTGGCAATTTCCAAAATTTCGCTTTCCGTATCGTTAAAAGTGGGAACAACCGGTACGCGGATAATCAGTTGCTTTGCTTTTTCTGCGATTTTCTTTGCATTTTCTAAAATCAGTTCGTTGGGCCGCGATGTAAACTGTTCATGCTTTTTCGAATTCATATGCTTAATATCCATAAGGTATAAATCCAAATAGGGAAGATATTGCTCAATTACATCAAACTTTGCAAACCCTGTGGACTCCATTGCCGTGTTAATGCTGTATTCTTTCGAAGCCCTAAGGAGCGCCACAGCAAAATCGGGCTGGCACAAAGACTCGCCGCCGGATAGCGTCAGGCCGCCGCCAGAACGCCTATAATACGGCATGTCACGTTTCACCGTTTCCATAACCTCGCCTACGGTAACGTCCCGTCCAACGGTTTTCAACTTGCCGCCCAGCGACATTTCCTCAACGGCAAAGCTTTGGGATTCGGGATTGCAGCACCATTTGCAGCGGAGGACACAGCCCTTTAGAAACACAATGGTTCTAATTCCGGGACCATCGTGAACTGAAAATCTTTGAATATCAAAGATCCTGCCCTTGGTATCGTAAAGACTCATCCTATCACATCCCTTGTTCTGTTCTGTTAATAATATCATCCTGCAGTGATTTTGAAAGGGTGGTGAACAGTGCACTGTAGCCGGCCACACGGACAACCAAACCTTTATATTTTTCAGGATTTTTCTGTGCGTCTAAAAGTGTTGCGCGGTCTACCACGTTAAACTGAATGTGGCTTCCCTTTTGGTCAAAATAGGCCCGCACCAGTGCACAAAAGGCCTCTAAGCCAGACTGTCCCTTTAAAGCCGAGGGGTGAAACTTCATATTAAACAGCGTGCCGTTTGACGCAATGAAGTGATCAAGTTTAGAAACAGAGTTGCAGGCAGCGGTTGGGCCGTGGGTATCTTTTCCGGCAGAGGGTGAAACACCGTCGGCAACCGGGGTATTGGCCAAACGTCCGTCCGGTGTTGCTCCTGTTTGCGCACCCAGAGGCACGTTGGCGGAAACGGGGTAGAGCCCGGCCTGGAAAATTCCGCCGCGGGGATTTTTATAGGTTTCTAACGGTTTTGTATAGGTATATGCAACGTCCCGTGCAAATTCGTCTACTTCAGGAATGTCATTGCCGAATTTGGGAACTTCGTCAATCATTTCTTTTATTTTCTTGTATTTTGCACCGTCGCCGCTGGCCGATGCGGCTTTCACCGTTTCAATGATTTCCTGAATGGCTCGGTCGTCAACCGTTTTACCGTTTTTGGCAAGCTCTTCAGCAATTTTTACAGTAATTTCCTCCACCTGTTTTTCAGAAGCGGATTCTCCAAAGTTGTGGTCAAGCGCTTCCTTTAACTCTAAAAGGGTAAACTTCTTTTCCTCAAACACAAGCGTTTTAATGGCGTACAGCGAGTCTGCCATATTTGCGATACCAAACCCCTGGGGGCCGGTAAAGTTATAAATTGCACCGCCCTCCTGAACAGATTTTCCGCGTGCAATGCAGTCGTCTACCATAGAAGACAAAAATGGAAGCGGGCAGCGTTTTGCGTGGGCCACATCGATAGAGTTGTCTGCGTTTACCAACAAGCTGATCATATCGTTCATCTGTGCTTTATAGGCGCTGTAGAATTCGTCAAAAGTTGTCATTTCAGCAATGCATTTTGTTTTCGGCCCCACCTGCACGCCTTTGTCCATACCGCGGGAGAACACCAGCTCTAACGGGCGGCACATGTTAAAGAACGCCGCGTCGTGCCAGCCATCGGTTTTACCGGCCTTTTGGGGTTCAACACAGCCAATGATGTTGTAGTCTACCGCATCTTCCATGGTCAAACCGCGGTTAATGAGAGCCGGAATAATCACTTCGTCGTTATAATAAGCCGGCAGGCCAATTCCCGTGCGGGTGAGATCGGCGGCCTTCATCATCAAATCCTGGGGGGTGCCGTTCCAAATACGAATGGAAAGGGACGGCTGGGGAAGCATCACGTGTTTCGACGCTTCAATACACATAAAGGACAAATCGTTGGTGGCGTCAACCCCCGGGGCAGACTGCCCGCCCACAATCAGGTTTTGGAACAGGCTATATCCCGCAAACCCTTCGGCTGAGGCTGCATCGCGGGCTTTGTTTAAATCGTTCAGCTTCACCCAGATACAATCTATTAATTCCTGGGCAAATTCTGGCGTCAGGGCGCCGCTTTTTAAATCCTTTTCATAATAAGGATACATATACTGGTCGAATCTGCCCGGGGAGATAGAGTGCCCGCTGGATTCCGTCTGCAAAAGCATCTGCACAAACCAAAACGACTGACAGGCTTCATAAAAACTGTTTGCGCCGTTTTCCGGAACGGTTGCGCAGTTGTGTGCAATGAGCAAAAGCTCCAGCTTGCGTTTGTCATCGGAGCATTTTTCGGCTTCTGCCAGCGCCAGGCGGGCGTACCGTTTTGCGTAATCAATAACCGCCTCGCAGCTTTCAATAACCGCTTCTAAAAACGTGCTTTTTTCTGCATAGTTTTCATCGCCTACATTGCAGTGTTCCAATTCGTTTTTTGCACGCTCAATAATCCCGCGGAAGCCAACGGCAAGCACCTCGTCATATTTCACTGTGACGTGGCCGATGCCGTTATAAAAATAGTTTCCGGGAGTGAACATGTTGTGTTCCATGGCGGTGAGCGTTCTTGTGTCCATCAAAGACGTTGCAAGCTCGCTCGTGGTTTTGCCTTTCCAATATTGGTTGGCAGAGGAAAGCGCCTTCTTTGTGTCCTCTGAAATATAGAACGGGTCTGCTGTTCTTTTTTCAATGGTATCAAATTCTGCCTCCAGCCACTCAAAGGAAAACTCAGGAAAAGTCTGACAGCTTCTGGGCGCTTTTGTGGCGCTGCCCACTACCAGTTCATCTGGCCGGATAACAATGGGGATGTTTTCTAATATATGGCGGAACGCCCGCGACCTTCTTAAAATAATTGGAAGGTTTTCCGTTTGTTTATAAGATTCCGTTACTAAAACGGCGCGTTCACTTTCCACCTGCGGCATTTTTTCAAATAGGTGGTTTACAAGCCGCGTGATTCGGTCAGTTTTGGGAGTGTTTCTAATCGTGTACTTGCTCATAGCGTTCACCTTTCTCGTAATATATTTAAAATTTCGTCCGTTAAGCTGTTTGTCTGGAATTTGCACATTCGCTTGATGTCGGATACTGCCGCCGGGGAGGCAAAACTGAGTCTGGCTTGACGAAGCATGCCGAAATCGTTTGTATTGTCTCCGAATGCTGCAGTTTCAAGGGACGAAATGTCCCACTGTTTTTGCAGGGCAGCCGCAGCAGAGCCTTTGTCTGTTCCAAAAGCAACAAATTCTGTCCAAGAACTGTCGGCATAAATTTCGGAAAGCTGTCTCGATCTGGCGGCAAAGCTTCTTACCACCTGCTTCGTTTGGTCAGAGAGCTTAAAAAACGCCAGCTTATAAACATTGCCATAAACTTCGTTTATTGAAGTAACCGGCGTTGAAGTTTTAAATAAGTCATTATTGCCAAAACAGTAAGTGTGGTCGCGTCCGTAAATCACAAGGGACTCCTGTCCGGAAAGTGCTATTTTATCGAATAAAGTGTTCACAACAGCTTTTTCAAGAGTGGCCTGATACAAAATACCGCCATTTTTCACTGCCATAGCCCCGTCGCAGCAAATAAAGGAAACGATGCTTACAACAGGTGCAAACAAGGATTTTAAATCCGGGTAACTTCTTCCGCTGGCAATAACAAATTGGACGCCGCAGGACACGGCCTGTCGAATTGTATGAAACACTGCGCTCGATACGACTGTTTGCCCTTTGTCAAGCAGCGTGCCGTCAACGTCGCACAGAACCAATCGGATTTTCGGATGATCCATACAATTCCTCCATTTCGCCCAGCTTTATTTACATTACTATCATACCGCAAATTGAATTGTTTGTCAAGCAAAAACACAGAAATAAAAAAGAAAAAAATGAAAAAATAAAACAAACGCAGAAAAACAAAGATTGCCGCAATACGTAAATGTAAAATCTGCACAAAAATAAAAAAAAATTTTGGTAATAAATAATATATTTGAATAAAGATCTTGTAATTATATTTTAACAGTGGTATAATAAACTATATTTTGGTAGCTTTAATTCCAAAAGTCAATTTACTTAAATGGAGGTAAGAGAATGAGAAAGACAAAAAAAGTGTTGGCTCTGCTGGTATCGTTGTCTATGCTTGCAACCTCGGGTGTGTTTTTAACTGCAACTGCCCAGGTGGAAGCGCCAAATGCAGACAAGACAAGCACCGAGCCGCTTGCTGAAAAGGACAATCTTCTTCCAGAAGCAAAAGAAATTGAGGATATTTCTTTTGCAGATCTGGGAGACCATTGGGTAACACCAACTGTAAAAATGCTTGCTGCCGGCAAATATGTGCAGGGCGTAGGCGATGGAAAATTTCTGCCTGAAAAGAATGTAACAAGGGCAGAATTTGTTACAATGGCGGTAAATGCACTCAGATTGGAAGCAACAAAATATGCCGGCTGCGCAAAAGACATTACAGCTGACAAATGGTTTGCAGACACCATAGAAACGGCAAATGTAAACGGTCTTTTGGATGCAGCGTTGTTTACAGACGGCAATTTTTCTCCAGATAAAGACATCACAAGAGAAGACGCTTCTTTAATAATTGCAAAAGCAGCAGAATCAAAAGATGCAAAGGCTGACAGTGCGGCTGTTTCCTTTACAGACAGCGACAGCATCTCGGCTTATGCAAAAGACGGCGTGGCAAAAGCATTCTCATTCGGACTTTTGGCAGGCTATCCCGACGGAAGCTTTAAGCCGCAGGCAACCTTAACCAGAGCAGAAGCAAGCGAGCTTTTGGTTCGTACCATTGAAATCGCCGACAGGCTTGCTATTTATGTTGACCCCGAAAACGGCGACGACAAAAATGACGGCACGAAAAACGCTCCTGTTGCTTCTATCAATGCGGCACGCGAGCTTGTGAAAGCAAATAATGACGATATGGAAAACCACCTTTTTGTTTTCCTAAAGGCCGGTGACCATTATATTTCGGAAGAAATTAAAATGGGCGAGGACGAATCCGGTTCAAACGGCTATAACGTCGTTTACACTTCTTACGGCGAAGGCAAGGCACAGCTGATGATGGGCAAACATTTTTCAGGCTTTGAGCTTGCGGATGCAGACTTAAACATTTATAAAACCAAAGTGGGCGACATTCAGTCCAGACAGGTATTTATAAATGATGTGCGTGCAATCCGTGCAAAGAGCGCAGGCGAGCTGACAAACGCTGAAATGACGGACTTTGGCTTCTATTCTGATGACACGTTCTTGGCAGATTACAAGAATATTAAAGACTTGGAATTTGTTACGTACTCAAACTGGACACAGCCCCGCTGCGGCGTGTCTGATGTAACGGTTGAAGAAGGCAGAGCGAAAATCGTTATGGATCAGCCGGGCTGGTCGAACAATAGCGACAACACCCCGTGGAAAGCGCCTCACTGGTATGAGAATGCCTATGAGCTTTTGGATATGCCTGGTGAATGGTATATCGACAGCACAGACGGTTATCTTTACTACATTCCGAGAAGCTTTGAAGACCCGAAAACCATGGTTGCAACCATTCCGGAAGGCGAAAGAATGCTGACGCTGGAAGGAACGGCCGACAAGCCGATTCACAACATTACCTTTGATGATGTTGAGTTTGCTTATACAACATGGATGCGTCCCAGTGACGAAAAGGGTTATAACGACGGACAGAACAACTTCATTGACGGCGGTCTTCCCGAAACAGCTGTTTTGGTAAAATGTGCAAGATATATCGACTTTACCAACAACAAATTCTCAAAACTTGGTGCTGCAGCGCTTCAAATGAGATATTCCATTCAGGAATGCGATGTTATCGGCAATGAATTTGCGGACCTTTCCGGTACGGCAGTGTCTTTGGGCAACGGCCCCGGAGACAACTACGAAACAGAAATTAAGCCCACAGAATATAAATATTACACCATTAACAACAGAATTAACAACAACTATATGCACGACATTGGTGTTGATTATGGTTCTTCTGCTGCCATTTCTGCTTCTTGGCCGAAATATACGGAAATCAACCATAACGAAATTGCGAACGTAAACTATTCCGGCATGCACATCGGCTACGGCTGGGGCACCTATGCTGAAGATAAAGAAAAGGCAGGAACCGGTCTTTATAAAGTTCAGCTGAATTACAACTACATTCACGATGTAATGAACAGCAAGCTTTATGACGGCGGCCCGATTTATACCTTGGGTGCAACAGGCGGCACATATGAAAACCCCAACGAGTGGTGTAACAACTACTTTGAAAATGACAGAAACGCATACGGTTCTGTTTACCCTGATGAAGGGTCTACGTTCTGGCTCATTGAGAACAATGTAATTGATTATAACGATGTTGACAAATGGAACTTTGACGGCAGAGGAACACCAACTGTTCCCAAGTGGCTTCATATCCACACAACAAGCATTCGCTATAACACAGCAAGGAACAATTATTCTACAACTGCTGAGAAGAACCTGGCATCTCCCTTTAACAACATTGAAGAACCCATGGTCTATGCTGACGGCGAATGGCCGGAAGAAGCACAGAACATTATTAATGAAGCTGGTCTTGAAGCAAAATATCTTGCGAAATACCCTGTTTCTGTGCAGAGGTTTAACTTAAATCAGGAAGAGTTTGTAGCAAAAGTAGGCGCGAAAAAGCAGATTGAAATTGAAGCATTTGGGCGCAAACAGTCTGTTGCAAAACCGGATGACTATCAGGTAACCTATGTAAGCTCAGACCCGTCCGTTGCAGCGGTAAGCGAAACAGGTGAAATTTCTGTTCTGTCTGAAGGACGCGTTAAGGTTTATGTAAATGTTTTGGCAGATGGCATTGTCAGAACAAAAGAAATCGACGTTATCTGCGGCGACGAGCTGGAGACCGTAGAACTTGCAACGACTGGCCTTACAGTTATCCAAGATTTTGAATCCACCATTTCACCGAAAGGTACTTCTAAATTCGGCAGAAGCTTGGCAATTGAAGAAGTGAAATATACCGTAGAAGATGAAAATGTTGCCACAGTGGACGAAAAAGGTAACGTTAAGGGGCTTGCAGTAGGCACCACCACCATTCATGGCGCATTTACTGTTGACGGTGTAACCGTTGAAAAAGATATTCCGGTAAATGTTATCACTTATTCAAAAGAGGGTTCTGAGAAATTACCGAGCACAAAGCTTTCCGGCGATTTCTTTAATCCTGAAAACTGGAAAAATGCGAAAGCATCAGCAGACGGCAAAGGCGTAGTTGTTACAGGAAACAACAGCTGCTACACCAAAGAAAAACTGGCAGATGGACTCTACAGTTTTGATTTGCAGATTGACGATCCGCACAGCTGGCCATCACTGGCGTTTAAAATTCCAGACAAAGATAAGGAATATAGTAGCAGCGATTTGTATTTCATTGGATTTAAAACAGACCACATTGAAGTACAGCGGTTTAAAAACGGTCAGCGGACAATGTTCTTAGGTGCTGCCGAATTTAATCCTGTAGGCGGCCCCGGCGTTCCGAATAACGGTCAGGTATTAGAATATGGTAAAACATATCATGTGACAGCCGGTACCATTGAAGAAAAGGACGGTGTAAGAATTATCCTTACGATTGATGGAAAAAATATTATTGACTATCTTGACAACGATAAAGATGCCTTAAGAGGCTCCGGATACATGGGCGTGTATGTAGGCGGCGGAACATTTACATTCTCGCCTTATACCGGAGAATAGAATCCGTGTTTTAGAATTAAACAAGACCGACCCCCTCCTGTTGTAAGAGCAGGAGGGGGTTTTTATGAAAAGATTTTTTTATTGTTAATTTGACGACTGCAAACCTGCTCTTTTTCCATCATTGCAAACATGGAATACAGTTGTGCTGTTGCTTCGTGCTTTCCGCCGATGTTTTTATCTCCATTAGCGAGGACAAAATGCTTTCAAATATATTTTCGTAAATTCGTTTTTCAATCGGTGCAAATACAATCATTTTCTTACACGCAAATCCTGAAGTTTCAAAATGAATAAATTTAACTGCCCCAATATGACTAAACTTGGATTGTTTAATGTTGAAGGTACGGATTATAAGGAAGGCGTTGAAAATCCAATAGGAATGTATGGAAAAATGCAGGAAGAAAGCATGGGAAAGGATACTATTATTGGACACTGGGAATTAGCAGGACTTGTAAGTCATAAACCTATGCCAACTTTCCCACAGGGCTTTCCGGATAGTTTTGTAAAAGAATTTGAAAAGAAAACAGGAAGAAAATGCTTATGCAACAAGCCATATTCAGGAACGGAGGTAATAAAGGATTATGGTGAGGAG
>OGYL01002258.1_pt1 | contig 13795 bp, 13 predicted proteins | sample 1576541 | NCBI WGS metagenome assembly OGYL01 (sample SAMEA3541551, study PRJEB24748) | human gut metagenome | biome: human gut; feature: human-associated habitat; material: faeces | place: China | collected 2012 | reverse complement strand
ACTTTGCAATATTTATGCTTAAATTTATAATCCCTCATATTTTTACGTTGATCCGTAAATACCCGGCTCATCCACGCCCGCAGGCTGCCTTCTCCCTGATAAGTAAAGGAAGAAATCGACGAAAAGACTTTCAGGAAACCGTCGTGCAGCAAGTCTTGCGCCTGTTCCAAATCGGCGACGTAGCGAAAACAAAGGCATAGCATGGGCTGGGCAAAAAGCTCATACAGCTCCTTGCGCGCCCGGTTGTCTCCTTTTTTACAACCTTCAGCCAACTCCTGTTCGCTCATCTTCCCGAATTATTTTACTTATCAAATGCGAAGAAAGCACAAATACTGCATCTACAATACTAAAAAAAGCCCCGAAAGCGCATTTTTTCTGAAAAAATCATTTTCGGAAACCCCGAAACCCGATTTTTCCCTAAAAAAGGACTGTCGGGACGCCCGAATGTACATTTTTCCTCCCAAAAGCACTGTCGGGAGCGCTGAAAGCCGATTTTTTTCAAAAAAAGCCCTGTCAGCCGGGATGAAAACTGATTTTTTCTGAAAAAAGCATCGTCAGCCGGGGTGAAAGCCGATTTTTTCTGAAAAAAGCATCGTCAGCCGGGATGAAAGCCCTTTTTTCAGAAAAAAAGCCCTGTCAGCCGAAGCGACAGAGCTTTTCTCCGATTTTCCCGGTTATAAACGGAAGCGATAGAGCTGCGCCATCGCTTTCTGATATTCATTCTGCAACTGCAGGTAGTTCTGCATACTTTGATAAAAAGTCGTTACGTTGACGAAGTATTCGATCATCGAAATCTGCCCGGCCTGGATCGCCTTGTTCAGCAACGCGATATTATTCTGCTGCAGCAACACCGAAGCGTATTCGTCGGCCGACGCCTTCAGTTTCCCTGCCTGCACCCACACTTGGCGCAAAGCCGCCGTCTCGGTATCCGTAAAACTCTGTACCTTGGTTTCGGCATAGAAACGTTCCGCCTTGGCTTGCTTCACTTTCCCTCGGTTGGAGAAAAGGGGGATCGAGATGCCCACCAACACGCCGTTATAACGGTCGCCACCACTCGAAGGATTCATTCGATATCCTAATGTCAAGTTGGGCAACCATTGTTGTTTGCTGACCGCTACCGAACGCGATGCCGCTGCCTGATCGCTTTGCAACGCCTGCATTTCGGGCAATGAAGCCAAGGCTTCTACCCGGAAAGCTTCGAAATCGGATGGATATTCCCAAGCAGACCGATAAACCGTATCGGCAAATGCCACCGGAACACCACCGTTCAAGGCAGTCAGTTCTTCCAGTTTCGCCTGGCGTGCCGCCTCGTTCTGCCGTGCTTCATTGCGGGCATTCAGCAACTCCAAGTCGATTTTATTCGTTTCGATAATATTGGTCGCTCCCTTTTCCAGCTGTGAAGCGTAGAAACAGCTCAAGGCCTCGGCGTTTGCCAAGCGTTCATCCAACAAAGTCTGCAACTGATTCAGATAGATCAAGTCGAGGCAAGCCTGCTGCGCCTGCAACAGAATCTGCTGGCGCGAAACGGCATACTGAGCATCCAGTGAACGGAAACGCGACTCGTTCAGTTTGTTGCGCTGGGCATAAAGCGTCGGGAAGTTGAACGACTGGCTGGCAATGAACTCGCCCGTGAAACCCATGCCTTCCTTGTTTCCCCACAGATGCGAATACGTTACTTCGGGGTCGGGCAAATTATTCTCGGTCCGCGCCTGCCATTTGAAGGCTTCCGTCTGCGAAGCCCCCGCCTTCAGGTCCTTATTATTCTGCTCGATCAACCGGAGCAGTTCATCCATTGTCTGCGGCCGGCAGACTTCCTGCGAGAAGGCTACCGAGAAGCCGAAGCATAAAGCGATTGTAAATAGCTGTTTTCTTAGCATGTCTGTTTCTCCTCTTTATTCATAAGTAGATAAATGATTGGAATGATAAACCCGTTGAGGAAGGTAGAAGAAAGCAATCCTCCCAAGATGACCGTCGCCATCGGACTTTGGATTTCATTACCGGGCAGATCGCCGTTCACTGCCAACGGAATCAAAGCCAACGCCGAACTTAAAGCCGTCATCAGAATCGGGTTCAGACGATCCAGCGAACCTTGCACAACGGCTTGCTGCAACGCCATGCCTTCGCTTCGCAACTGGGTATAATGACTGATCAACAACATACCATTGCGCGTCGCGATTCCGAAGAGGGAAATAAACCCGATAACCGCCGGAATACTGATCTCGCCCGAAGTCAGGCACAAGATAAACACGCCACCGATCAACGCCAACGGCAGATTGATCATCACCACGCCACTCTCGCGGGCATCTTTGAACTCATGATATAATAAAAGGAAGATAACGAGCAATGACATCAGCGAAGTAAGCAACAAAGTACGGCTGGCCGCCTGTTCGCTCTCAAACTGTCCGCCGTACTCGATATGATAACCTTCGGGAAGAACAATCTTTTCATTCACCGCCTGCTGGATATCATTTACCACGCCCCGCAAGTCCCGCTCCGAAACATTGGCACTGATCACAATCTTCCGGCGTACATTCTCGCGGTTGATCGTATTCGGTCCGGCAGCCGAACGGATCTCGGCCACATAGCTCAAGGGTACTTTAGTACCGTTGGCATCGATCATCAGATTGCGGATATCGTCCATCGTCGCCCTACTCTCGTCGGAAGTCTTGACCGTCAGGTCGAAAGTCTTTCCGTCATCATATACCTGGCTGACTACTTCGCCACCAAGCATGACATTCACATATTCCTGGAACTCCGGCAGCGGAATACCGAACTTAGCCAAGATGTCACGCTTCGGTGTAATCGTCAACTGCGGACGTTCGATCTGTTGTTCCACTTTCAGGTCCACCAATCCTTCAATTCCCTTTACCGCATCCTTAATCTGATTCCCGATCTGGAACATCCGGTTCAGGTCCGTTCCGAACAACTTGATGGCGATATTCGCTTCCGTACCCGAAAGCATCGCATCAATACGATGAGATATCGGCTGACCGATCTCAATATTTGCTCCCGAGATAGTCGATAACTTCTCACGGACATCATTCGTTACTTCTGCTCTCGAACGGTCTTTCAACTCAAACGGAGCTTCAATCTCACTGACATTCACGCCTAAGGCATGTTCATCCAACTCAGCACGTCCGGTCTTGCGGGCCACCGTCTGGATTTCCGGCACCTGCAGCAGCAATTCTTCTGCCCGACGCCCAATCTTATCCGACTCTTCCAAGGAAATACCCGGCAATGAACTGACATTAATCGTAAATGATCCCTCATTAAATGGGGGCAAGAAGCTGCGGCCCAACGTAAAGAATAATCCTAAAGCAACGACAAATACAACTATGGTAGAACCCAAAACTGCCTGTTTATGATGAATGGAGAAAAGCAAAGCCTTCTCATATACACCACGCAACTTTCTCGCTACCCAGGCATCTTGAGTTGGTTTCTCTCCTTTCCGATCCAACAAATAACTGCATAAAACCGGAGTCAATGTCAAGGCTACCACCGTCGAAGCAAACAAAGCCACGATAAAAGCAATTCCCAGCGGAACCAGCATACGTCCTTCCATTCCCGTCAGGAAGAACAAGGGAACAAAGCTCACCACAATGATCAAGGTTGAATTCAGGATCGGCATACGTACTTCCCGCGAAGCATCAAAGACAACATCTTTCGTCGGGCGCTGTTGTTCTACTGGTAATAACCGATTCTGGCGTAATCGCTTATATACATTCTCCACATCCACAATCGCGTCATCCACCAACGAACCGATGGCAATTGCCATACCACCCAAACTCATCGTATTGATGGTTAATCCGAGGTAATGCAACGTCAGAATAGAAACCAGCAGCGAAAGCGGCAAAGCTACCAGCGAGATCACTGTTGTACGCACATTCATCAGGAAAAGGAAGAGAACGATGATCACGAAGAAACTTCCTTCAAACAAACTGTTCTTGACATTATTAATCGAGCTATCAATGAAACGGCTCTGACGGAAAATATCTGTTGAGACATGTACATCACTCGGCAGGTTCTTCTGTAAATCCGCCATCACGGCATCCAGTTTCTCCGTCAGTTCAATGGTACTGGTGTTCGGCTGTTTGGTTACTGTGACCAAAACTGCCGGTTTAGTCCGTTCAGAAGCCAGACCCAACTTCGGTTGTTTACCGCCGATTTTTACCGTCGCAATATCTTCCAGCAGAATCGGAGTATTATCCGGTGTCATAGCCACCACTCCTTTTGCCAGTTCTTCGGCTTTCGTTGTCGTCAAGACTCCACGTATAATATATTCATTAGAATATTCATACAAGACACCACCGTTGGCATTCTGATTCATCTGGCGACAAACCAATAAGACCTGATCCAAACCGATTCCATAATGTTTCATCCGCGCCGGATCCAATAAGATCTGATATTCCTTGATGTCGCCACCGATAACAGCCACCTGGGCAACACCTCCGGTAGAAAGAAGTCGCGGACGAATGGTCCAGTCGGCCATGGTCCGTACATCGAGCAAAGAAGTCGTATCCGAAGTCAATCCGATAATCATCATTTCTCCCAAGATAGAAGACTGCGGTCCCATTGTCGGGCGACCCACATTCTGAGGAAGATCATCCGTTACAATTGCCAACTTCTCCGATACAATCTGACGGGCCAGATAAATATCCGTTCCCCAGTCGAATTCCACCCAGACAACCGAGAAACCCGTTGTTGAAGAAGAACGGACCCGACGTACATGCGTAGCTCCGTTGACAGCAGTTTCTACCGGAAAAGTAACCAGACGCTCTACTTCTTCCGGTGCCATTCCATTTGCTTCCGTCATAACAACGACTGTAGGCGCTGTCAGATCCGGAAAGACATCCACATCCGTATGATAGGCTGTATAAGTTCCGCCTATCAGCAACAACACGGCACACACCAAAACGACGAGCCGGTTGTGCAATGAATAATGTATAATTTTATTCAGCATATCCGTATCGATTTCGTTTAATGACTATGGCTGTGAGCCGGAATAGCATTGGATGCCGATGCCAGCTTAATCTGATAAGCTCCCTTCGTAACGACCTGATCACCGGCTTTCAGTCCGGAAAGTATTTGGACACGTTCGCCGTTGTCTGCGCCTAAAGAAACTTCCTGCTTCTTATAACATTCTTCATCCAGACGGATGTAAACAAAGAATAAACCCTGTTCCTCTACCAAAGCACTATGCGGAACACTTAGTACCGACTCCATCGGATTACCCAGCAAATAGACTTCTACAAACGAGCCTGGTATGATTGCTCCTTTGTTATCAAACTCGAACAAGACAGGAATATAGAATGAATTATTGGCAGAAGATTTACCATACGATAGGAAACGGCCGTTCAACTCATCCAACTTATATACCTGATCATCATACGGTGTCTTAAAATAAGCAGAACGCATCATCGGAATATGCGCATAATACTTTTCCGACACATCGGCCCGCAATACCAACCGATTATTCTGAGAAATCGTTGCCAAAGGCTGACCTACGGCTACATAATCACCTTCTTTTACCAGAATATTCTTCAAGAAACCACTCATCGTTGCCGTAACAGCCACACCATTGGATGAATGTTTTCCATTTACGGCTTCGTAGGCAACCTTAGCGTTCTCATAGGCCAAACGAGCTTGTTCGAAGTCCTTTTCGGAAACGATCTTGTCGGCCACCAGTCCTTTCATTCGTTCATATTCTTTCCGGGCTGTTTCGTAGGCATTCTTCAAACGCAAGGCTACATCACCATCCGATAATGTCCGTGAAGCCAGAGATAAAATCGTCTGTCCTTTTTGTACAGCCGTTCCGTCCATTAAACGAGTTGTTCCTAAGGTTACCACACCTGGAACAGTTGCTACAACTACCGATTCCGAACCTTGCGCAGCCTGAATCTGACCACTTGTTTTCAATACTTCTGAAAAGGCAGCCGGAGTCATTTCTTCCGTCTGCAAACCGATAGCTTCGGCATTTGCCTTCTTGAATACGATCTCGCCGGCTGCATGACTTTCTCCGGCTTCTTCATGTTCATGATTATGCTCATCTTCTCCGTGCTCGTGATCATGTTCATGATTATGTTCCTCGTGTGCATGTTCGGTTTCTTCTTCATGATGATGTTCATGATCATGCTCTGTATGCACACTCTTTGCCTGACAACCCGCCAATAAATAGGCAGTTGCCAAGAATACCCAATATATTTTCTTCATTTGTTTTCTGATTTGATTAATTGTTATATTCCTCTGAAGACCGGACTTCCAATAAGTCTTGTCTTCTAAACAATCGATACAACAGACGTACAAACAGTCTATTATATCATAACATCGGATCAAATCAGGGAAGGAGGAGCACGAAGTCCTTTAGCCCGTGGTATCCACGAGGTATGCAACGTCTCCTGATAGACGGTTCGCCCTTGCTCAAAAAGAGCAGATAGCCAGTCTGAATCTTGTCGACGAAGTAAATAGAAAAAGGAAAATATAGGAACCAGCCAAAGGTGTATATCTTCACCTACTACATGTTTCTCGATAGCTGGTTTTAATGCCTGATTATGTGTGCAGTCGGTTGCATGATCATGATCTCCGCCATGAGAATGCGTATGCGCATCCGAAGCGGCTCCATACCATAACCATTCATAACAAGGAGAGCCATCGGCATGGTGATGATGAGGAACGATTACTGACAGCAAAACCAGAAAGCTCGCTATCAATACCAAAACATAATATATCCGTTCCTTCAGTCTCATCCGTTTCTCTCTGCCGTTTATTAATTCTTTGCAAAGAAAAGGAAAATCAATCAATTTCGCAATAACCGAAATCAAAACATCGTAAAAAACAAAGCAGAAGTCATGTATAAAACCCAACCCACGAGTTTGGTTTTATACATGACTTCTACCTTATATTATCATCCGATCAAAATAACGGATTCGCTACCTTCTCGTCCAATAAAGCCAATTTAATGACTTCCTGAATATCGCTTACATAGTGGAATGTAACCCCTTTCAGATATTCCGGTTTGATTTCATCAATGTCTTTCTGATTTTCCTTACACAAGATAATCTCATTGATGCCGGCCCGTTTAGCCGCCAAAATCTTCTCTCGGATACCTCCTACCGGAAGAACTTTACCACGCAAAGTGATTTCGCCTGTCATCGCCAGATTACTCTTCACCTTCCGCTGCGTGAAAGCCGAAACCAATGATGTTACCATGGTAATACCGGCACTCGGACCATCTTTGGGAATAGCTCCTTCCGGTACATGGACATGGACATTCCAATTGTCAAACAGGTCTTCTGCTATACCAAACAAAGGAGCATGCGCATGAATGTATTCCAATGCCAGCATCGCTGATTCCTTCATGACATCACCCAGGTTACCGGTCAACGTCAGTTTGCCGCCTTTGCCTTTGCTCAAACTGGTTTCAACAAACAGGATCTCGCCACCAACAGCCGTCCATGCCAAACCTGTCACCACACCGGCATAGTCATTACCCTGATATTTATCACGCGTATATTCTATCGGTCCTAAGTAATCGTGCAAATCTTCCGGTTTGATTTGTGCCGGGAGCACTTCATCCGAGGCTTTCTTATAAGCCAGCTTACGCATCAACTTGGCAATCTTCTTATCCAGCTCACGTACACCGCTCTCGCGTGTGTAGGATTCGATGATCGCCTGGATTGTTTTCTTCGGCAACTTCACTTCCTTCTTATTCAATCCATGAATCTCGGCTTCTTTCGGGATCAGATGTTTCGATGCTATCTCTACCTTTTCTTCCTGAATATAGCCACTTACCTCGATCAGCTCCATACGATCCAATAAAGGTTGGGAAATTGTATTCAGATTGTTGGCCGTAGCAATAAACATCACATGGCTCAAATCGTAGTCCATATCCAGGTAATTGTCATGGAATGCACTGTTTTGTTCCGGATCAAGAACCTCCAGCAAAGCAGCAGCCGGATCACCTTTAAAGTCGCTCGACACCTTGTCGATCTCATCCAATATAAATACCGGATTGGAAGTTCCTGCTTTCTGTATATTCTTAAGGATTCGTCCGCACATAGCACCAATATATGTCCGGCGATGGCCTCTGATTTCTGCCTCGTCGTGCAAACCACCCAAGGAAACACGTACATACTTCCTGCCCAATGCTTCTGCAATAGAACGGCCCAAAGAAGTCTTTCCGACTCCCGGAGGACCATACAAGCAGATGATAGGCGACTTCATATCTTTCTTCAGCTTCAATACAGCCAAATGTTCGATAATACGTTCCTTTACCTTCTCCAAGCCATAATGATCCCGATCCAATATCCGACGGGCATGATTCAAGTTAAAATTGTCTGTCGAATAGGTTTCCCATGGCAAACCGACAATGGTCTGTACATATTGCATCTGCACCGAATAATCCGGAGACTGCGGATGCAGGCGTTGCAGCTTATGAAGTTCTTTGTCGAAAATCTCGGCAACGGCTTGCGGCCATATCTTATCAGCCGCTTTGTCCTTCAGCTCCTGTACATCCCGATCATTCACGCTGCCACCCAGCTCTTCCTGAATCGTCTTGATCTGTTGCTGCAAGAAATATTCCTTCTGCTGCTTATCAATATCTTCCTGCGTTTTCATCTGAATAGAAGCCTTCAGTTCGATCAGCTGAAACTCCCGGTTCAATAAAGTAAGCAACTTATAAGCACGTTCCTTCAGACTATCCATCATCAGCAACAGCTGCTTGTTGGCTACATCATTCAAAAGATTGGCACTTGCATAATTAATCAGATACAGTGCATTATTAATATTTCTGATGGCATAGGCCATTTCCCGTTGTCCGAGTTCGTTGGTTGCCATCAGGATCTTGATCATCAAATCCTTTACATTAGATAGCAAAGCCTTGAATTCTTTATCTGATTTTGCCGGGAAATGTTCGTCCAATAAGGTAATTCGTCCCTTCAGGAATGGTTCGTCCTGTACCAGTTCATTTAATTCAAAACGTTTCTTTCCCTGTAAAAGAACCGTAGTCATGCCGTCCGATACATCCATAACTTTAAGTACGTCGGCAATGACACCTATCGGATACAAATCGTCTTTATTCGGATCCTCGACAGACATATCTCGCTGGCAGACTACTCCTATCATCGATTTCGAACTGCCCATGTCTTTTATCAGGTTCATTGATTTAGTTCGGCCTACCATAACGGGCAAAGCCACGCCGGGAAACAAAACCATATTACGCAACGGTAAAATAGGAACTTCGCTTTCCAGCTTGTCAATCCCTTCCGTAAAATCCTCATCGTTATCACAATTCGTCAGAATGGGTATTACAATATCCATCGGCTCGTCTGCTATAAACGAGGAGGCGGAGAATATTTTCTTTTTACTCTTCATACTTCTAATTAAGCGGTTGTATAATTTTTTATACAATAAACGTGCCAAAGGTACGAAAAATAGCAGAATCTCTCTAATTTTGCAGCTGGTAATCAGAAAAAAGATGGCGAATCCTTATTTCCAGTTCAAGCAATTTACGGTTTGGCACGACAAGTGTGCTATGAAAGTGGGTACCGACGGTGTTTTATTGGGTGCCTGGTGCTGTGTAGAAAACATAACACGCATACTCGACGTGGGTTGCGGAACCGGACTGATTAGTCTGATGCTGGCCCAGCGTTGCCAGGCAGAAATCGACGCAGTGGATATAGACGAAGCGGCCTGTATCCAAGCGCGCGAAAACGCCGACCGCTCACCTTTCGGTGACCGACTGCAGATTTTCCATCGTCCTTTTGCCAATTTTGTCAACGAATCAGCCGGAATCCGCCAATATGACTGTATTGTTTCTAATCCACCCTATTTCATTGATTCACTGAAATGCCCCGACAAACAGCGTAATCAGGCACGGCATACGGATACACTCACATTGGAAGAACTGATTGAAGGTAGCAGGCAACTTCTGGCTCCGCAAGGAAAACTCTGTTTGATCCTGCCTTTCGACCAACGGGAAATCCTCTTACCTATTATATATAAGAAATCTCTGTTTCTGCACAAAGAAACGGCAGTTCTGCCCACTCCTACTTCTCGCCCCAAACGATTGCTGGTAGAAATATCAGACACACCGGTTACAGAAGTCCAGGCAGATACCTTGACAATCGAGAAAGAAAGGCATGTTTACACTAATGAGTTCATAGCCTTAGTGCACGCGTACTATTTATATTTATAACACAATATAGCTCTTACTCTGTTATTTCCACATGATTTCCTTCCGGATCGGATATGGCACTTTCATAGTAACCATCACCCGTTGTTCTCGGTTCACTTACTACTTGATATCCGGCTTTTCGTAGGAGTTCTGTTAAGGCATTCACTTTTTCCTTTCCCCCAACCGATATAGCGAAATGAGCTAATCCTTTTAAATCCCCACGGCTTTTAGGACTTTGCATATCCGGAATATGCATTAATTCTATTCGCGTATCTCCTTCTCCTAAAGAAAGAAAATAGGATGAAAAGTTCTTATTAGGATTGAAATATTTACTACCCACAGTAAAACCGAAAAAATTTGTATAAAACTGTTTGAGAGACTCTATATCATCCGCCCAAATCGCCAAATGTTCTATTCTCATATGACCTAATTTAATTCTAAACCTAACAGATTACAAATCTACAAAGTATTTACTACTTTAATAGCTATACTATTAAAAAAAGTAACATCAAGTACGTTTTCACCCCTTTTCACTAACTTGACTTTTATTTCCTCTTGAGAAAAAATCAACATCTCAGAACGTTTTTTCTCCAAATTACACGGAAAATCCGTCATTTCATGCCTACTTTTAACCCAATTCATGCCTATGTTTTACCATAAACACGCCGGGAATTTGTTCAAAGCTAGTAGGATTTCCCGTAAAAAGTCAGGTATTTTGAAGATAATTCCCGTTTCTTTTGTCCGCGACACGCTTTTTCGGCAGTTTTTCACCTGCAGAGAGGATGTTTTCCTTTCATTTTCTTATTCAAATCCAGTTGTTTTTAATCTGCCAAAAAGTAAAGTAAATCCAGCCACCAACCAACAAGATCTATTTTTCTTGCCCAGGACTTACTGGATCAACAATCTTTTTTTACACAAACACGCCTTTTACTTTCTTTTTGACAAACCTCAACTTCGCGAGAATCGCATAAAATCAAACAAGCTCGTACTCCGAACCGTACAGCTCAGTTTTAAGGCAGTTAAATTGACAAAGTGTCAGAATGTCAATCTGAAGAGAAATGCCTGTCTGCCTAACTTCCAGTAACAATTAAATAAGTCCTAAATCTTTAGCAATCCGACAAGCCTCGATGGAATTCTTAACCTGAAGCTTACTGAGAATCTCTTGTCGGTGCCTGCTGACCGTATTGATACTGATCGAAAGTCTTTCTGCTATATTTTTACTCATCAGTCCTTTATCAATCAGTCGGAGCACTTGTCTTTCTCTATCCGACAAGATCTTTAAATCATTCTTTACTTCCAGCTCTTCCGTTTCTCCTGTCACCGAATTGACCACCACACTCCCGTTTGGTAAATCAACGGTCAACGGAGTATATAAACACAAAGCCAACCATAAACTATTCCCATTGGGTTCGGGAACATAAAACAAACGATGCAAAACGGCATGGTAATTACCGGCAGAATCTTTCATCCGCAACTTGTTTGCCAGATAATAATGATGACGACGGCCTTTAGGCAAATGCTTCACAAAATGGAAAAAACGCAGTTCATGCAAGTATTTATTATGCAAATCATCCGGAGAAACAAGCTTTAAGATCTCCTCTTCCCAAATAGAACCAATACAATCTTCTTTATCAGTCATTTTCCCAAGTCCTAACACGTCAGAGAAATCACCATAATAAATATAACTGGTATTGGCATGCATATCACTTAATACAGCAATGGCGTTTTCAATTGTGGCATATCCCGAAGCAATTCTTTTATACTTATCCAGTTCTCCGGCATCCAGATCTTCTCTTGAATTCGTAAAATCCTGTCGTGAAAATTCGTTGGTCAGCTTCTTTACAATATCCATAGCGAAAATGGTTATTAATAATCATTGTACAAATTAATCTTGCCATTTACCTTTGCAAAGGTAAATTTAAAATGCAGTTATACACAAACTGCCAAATGAAAAATGAAGAAAAGATTCCATTGATTGATTCATTCATATTTAATTATACTAGCATTCAATGAAAAAGTTATTTTTTACCTTATTGGTTTTAGTGTCTTCCCAAATGGGGATAGCTCAGTCGCTGGAGAAGATGCAATGGTTCAATGAACCGGAAGAATGGGAAATCAAAGACAATTCGCTGTCAATGTTCGTAACGCCTCAAAGTGATTACTGGCGGATTTCGCATTACGGCTTCACAGTTGATGATGCCCCTTTCTACTACACTACCTATGGAGGAGAATTTGAAGTAAAAGTAAAAGTAACAGGAGATTATAAGCAACGTTTTGATCAGGCAGGATTAATGCTGCGGATTGATCACGAGAATTATATCAAAACCGGTATTGAGTTTGTCGACGGTAAGTTTAATATCAGTACGGTTGTAACACACAAAACATCGGACTGGAGCGTCATCGCGCTCGACAAACCGGTTCCTTATATCTGGATCAAGGCAGTCAGACGCCTGGATGCAGTTGAGATCTTCTATTCACTCGACGATAAGGAATACACCATGATGCGTACGGCCTGGTTGCAAGATAATATTCCGGTCATGGTTGGCTTAATGGCCGCTTCGCCCGACGGCAAAGGATTTAAAGCTACCTTCGAACATTTTAAAGTAAAGCATCTTCCGGATTGTCGCAGACTGGAATGGCTGAAGAAAAATGCAGAAGAATAAGCAACTCACAAATGAATAATGTATCAAAGCAGGCAAAAGGATTTATTTTCTTTTACCTGCTTTCTTTATTATTATACCATCGTTCCAAACGGTATTTTTGTCAAATTGATTTCTCATTATATATTTGTATGCAAGAACAGATTTATCTGTACATATTATAATAACAATAATTCTTTATAAGATATGGAAAACGAATTTTTAAAACTCATTGAGACACGCCGTAGTTGCCGTAAATATTTACCTGAACAGATTACCGACGAAGAACTGAATGCCGTATTGCGGGCCGGAACCTTTGCTCCAACCGGAATGGGCTGGCAATCTCCATTCATCGTAGCCGTACAGCAAGAACAAATGAAAGAAAAGTTGGCAGCCATGAATGCGGCTGTTCGCGGAAAAAGCGGGAATCCTTATTACGATGCACCAACTTATGTATTGGTTTTCGCCCCAACTGACTGCCCGTTTGCCATTCAAGACGGAACTTGTGTACTCGAAAACATGATGCTTGCCGCCCATGCCATAGGACTTGCCAGCTGTTGGATTAATCGTGAGATCGAAATGTTCGCTACCGAAGAAGGCAAACAACTGATGAAAGAAATGGGACTTCCCGAAGGTCTGGGCGGAATCGGAGCCATTGCTTTAGGTTATCCGGCAACAACACCGGCCGAACCGAAAGCCCGTAAAGAAGGATATGCCCGGATCATCCGATAAATGCTTCCAATGGCGGAAACAGACTGACAGGTTGTCCTGAGGAAATATCCGCATTTGTCAGATTCGGCAATATTGACAGTCTATCATCTTCCTAAATCGGTTTGGCACACTATTCGTAGAGATATTAGCGGAAGTCGTAAAAAGACTCCGGCAAATATCGATTATAAAATTATAAATTAAAACTTATACAGATATGAACATTAAACCATTAGCAGACCGCGTGCTTATCAAGCCGGCTGCCGCAGAAGAAAAA
>OGYL01002256.1_pt1 | contig 13805 bp, 6 predicted proteins | sample 1576541 | NCBI WGS metagenome assembly OGYL01 (sample SAMEA3541551, study PRJEB24748) | human gut metagenome | biome: human gut; feature: human-associated habitat; material: faeces | place: China | collected 2012 | reverse complement strand
TGAATACTGCCCTCGTTTGTGGCAAGAATTGCGGCACCCTTCGCTACACCCGGAACCGAGATGCCCTCGTTGGCGGCAAGGATACGCGGACCAACCTTTGTTCCGGCAGCGATCTCATCCCGCAGGCGGGTGTTGATTTTTTCCTTTAACTCCTCCGCAAACGCTTTCCAAAACGGACCTTCGCCGTTTTGAAGAATCTCGCACATAGACGCCATGGCTTCGGCCTCCATGACCATGAAACAGGAAAAGTCGATACATTCCATGTCTTTCACACCGTCAAAGCGGGAGCAATTGTCCATTCCGCTTTCGTCACACCGGCAGTCTACGCTGGTTGTGTCCACATGCCAAACATAAAGGCCGTGTTTGTCTGTTCTGTTTTCCATGTTCCATTTTAAGTAGCCGCGCAGTTTCGGATAGGTTTCCTCAAGCAAAGCGATGTCTTTGGTTCTGTTAAAAAGCCTCATAATGCCCCAGGCCAGCACCGGCGGCTGGGTAACGTCGGAAATAGAATCCGGCGTAGCCATGTGGGCGATAAATCCGTCTTGTCTTTGAGCGTCCAGCACAGCGAGAATGCTGTCTTTCGCCAGTGCTTCAGAAATAAAGCGGTTTCCGAAGCTGTGGAACACGCTGTCCCACAGCCAGAGCGCCTTATGGGGCAGTCTGTCCGGCGTTGTCCAGTTCCGTTTGAACTGTCCTTCTTTTGAATAGACCTGGGATTTCATAACAGACACAGCCTTGTAAAAGGCTTTTTCGATTGCCTTGTCTTTCAGGCCAACGTCGGGAAGGGCTTCGTAAAACGCCAGCTTTTTTGCCGCGGTTTGTGCGACCATTTCCGGCGTAACCGCTGTTTCCTGCTGGGTGGAAACGGAAAAACAGGTTTCTGTTTCCGTGCTGGTTTCATAAAAATACGGCGGCTGGTCTGCGTTGTTTACCATGCGGAGCTGGACGCTCCCTTTCCGGCATTTTCCGATTATGGTGTTTTGGTTATAGAATAAAAACAAGGTTTCGTAAACAGCGCCGCCGCGGGTTTCGATCTCGGCAGAGATTATGTCGGACGCCACAATTTGATAGCGTATGTCGCAGACTTCCTCAGTGGTAACATAAAGGTCGCAGGCCTTGTCCGTATGCAAACGCAGTCCTAAATTGTCGCCTAAGAGGGTGCAGGTAAAGCTGTTTTTCAGCGTACACTCCCCCTCAAGTCCCGAATAGGCAAACAGGGCGCCCTGACCCCATATATTTGGTAATTGCATAAAAATTCCCCTTTCACACAAAATATAGCTGTATTTTAACATATAAATCTTGCTGTTTCTATAGAAATAATGCTATAATATTGTAAAATATTGCGAAACGAGGTGGATTTCGTGCACGGAATACTGGAAAAAAAAGAGGAATTTGGCGCAAAGCCCATTCGGATTACGCTGCAAAGCGGGCCGGGACAACTGATTTGCCCCCACTGGCACTCTTATTTTGAATATATTGAAATTTTAGAGGGCGCCATGACAATTACTGTGGGGCAAACGTCTTATCCGGTTTCCCGGGGCGACATTGTCTTCATTCATTCCGGTCTTTTTCACGCGGGCCATTCAAAAAACGGGTGCATGCTGCGGGCATTGGTGGTTCCCGCCTCGGAATGGAACGGCAGCGCGCCGGACTTGTCGTTTCTCATGGCAGATTACAATCCGGTTATCGGAAAAAATGCGGAGTTAAGCCAGCTGCTCACTTTAGTTTATAAAGAATACAGCGTGGAGCACGCCTATCAATCCGCCGCAATCCGCGCGCTGCTTTCTCTTTTAAACATTTATATCTGCCGGATTTTTGCGCTGACCGGCGAACTGAAGCACAATGCTGCGGTGAAAAAGGCGGCGGAATTTATTTTAAAAAACTTTTCGTCTGACATCACAGTAGAGGAGCTTGCCGACCATGTGAATTTAAGCAAGTTTCATTTTTCCCGGCTGTTTAAAGAGATTACGGGGCTTTCGCCCATTGTGTATCTTACCCGGGTGCGGATTTCCCGCGCCATTGTGCTGATGGAGCAAACCGATTTGACCATGACGGAAATTTCTTCTGCGTGCGGCTTTTCTTCCCCCAACTACTTTAACCGCGTTTTTAAGGCATTCACCGGCAGCACGCCACACAAATATAAAAAGCTGATGTACCAGCCGTAGGGCGTGGAATATTTTCATATAAAACTGCATGAAAATTATATTGACTTTTGGTCTGCCTGACGATATAATGCAGGATAGAAAGGAGTTTTGACCATGCGTTTTTATGAAGATTTAGATAACATTTCCATAAACCGCCTCCCTCAGCGGAGCTATTACATTCCGGAAAACGAGGGGGCATATACGCTTTTAAACGGCCGGTGGAGGTTTCATTACTTTGACAGTGAGACAGACGTGACTGATTCTATCTCCGGCTGGGACGAAATCAGCGTTCCGTCCTGCTGGCAGACTTTGGGCTATGAAGACCCCAACTACACCAATGTGAACTACCCTTATCCGGTTGACCCGCCTTTTGTGCCCGACAGAAACCCGGCCGGGATTTATGAGCGGGAGTTTGACGTAGAAAACGCCGGCAACCAAACCTATATTGTGTTTGAGGGCGTTTCCTCCTGTGTGTTTTTATACATAAACGGCGAATTTGCAGGCTACAGCCAGGGAAGCCATTTGCAGGCGGAGTTTGACGTGACGCCCTTTGTAAAAAAAGGTGTTAACACCCTGCGCGCAAAGGTGCTGAAGTGGTGCTCGGGAAGCTATTTGGAAGACCAGGACTTTTTCCGTTTTAACGGCATTTTCAGAGACGTTTATATGCTGTCCCGCCCCCAGGGGCATTTGACGGACATTGAGGTGCTGGCAGAAAAATGTGCGATAACTGCAAAATTCAGCGGCAGCGCCAACGTCACGCTGTGCGACGGCGAGGGCCGTGTGTTAGAAACAAAAACCGGGCAGAACGGGGTTTCCTTTGCCGTTGCAAATCCTGTTTTTTGGAACGCCGAAAAGCCCTATTTATACACCTTGAAATTTGAATCCGCCGGCGAAGTCATTACAATCAAAACCGGGTTTAAAACTGTGGAAATCGGCCCGGACTGCGCCCTTATCATAAACGGCGTGCCGGTGAAGTTAAAAGGCGTGAACCACCATGATACAGACCCTTACACCGGCTGGGATCAGACCGACGAGGCAATTTTAAACGACCTTTTATTGATGAAGTCGTTAAACATTAACACCGTGAGAACGTCCCACTACCCGCCCCCGCCGAAGTTTTTGAATTTGTGCGACGAGTTAGGGCTTTATGTGGTGCTGGAAACCGATTTGGAAACCCACGGTTTTGTTACCCGCGTCTGCGGCTATGGCTATGACAACGACAATTCCGACTGGCCGGGCAACAAAAAAGAGTGGACGAAAAGCTATGTTGAGCGCATGGAACGCGCCTTCGAGCGGGACAAAAACCACCCGTCCATCATTATGTGGTCCACCGGAAACGAAAGCGGCCACGGGCCAAACCACTATGAAATGGTGAAATGGCTCCGTGCACGCAGGCCGGGAGCGCTTGTTCACTGTGAGGACGCGTCCCGTTTGGGATATTTAGACCACGCCGACGTGTATTCGATTATGTATCCTGAAGTGTATAAAAACGAGGCCTATTCCAAAGAGCAAAACAACCGGACGGTTGAGGGGTATTTAACAAACCCGGAAAATAAACAGCCTTTGTTTTTATGCGAGTTTGCTCACGCAATGGGCAACGGCCCCGGAACGGTTTTGGAATATATGGATTTTTGTTACCGCTATCCCGCCTTTATCGGAGGCTGTGTTTGGGAGTGGGCTGACCACACCGTTGTGATTGACGGCGTGCCCAAATATGGCGGCGATTTTTGCGAGGGCACCCACGACCACAACTTCTGCTGTGACGGAATGGTGACCCACGACCGCCGGCTGAAAGCCGGCTCCAAAGAAATTAAGGCCGCCTATCAAAACATTTCAGCTTCGCTGAACGGCACGGATTTCACTGTGACAAATCTTTATGACTTTACCAATCTTTCGGAGTTTTCGTTAAAGCTCTCCGTAATGGCGGACGGCGAAACTGTGGCGGAGGGGGATTATACGCTTGATGTGCAACCCAAAGAAAGCCGCGAGCTGAACGTGGCCGCGTTAATGGAAAACGTTACCGGCTGCCGTTTGGGGGCATATTTAAACGCATCGTTTACTGACAAAAACGGCCACGAGGTCGCCTTCGTTCAGCACGAGCTTTCTGTTCCAAAACAATCGCGCGAGGCCCCGCGCAGTGCCCTGGCGCTGACGGAAACCGAAAAAACCATTATCGCCCGGGGAGATGGCTTTGTTTATGAATTTTCAAAGCTTTTGGGCGGGTTTGTTTCGATAAAACGAAACGGCAAAGAACAGCTGGTTTCCCCCACCAAGCTTTCTGTTTGGCGGGCGCCCACAGACAACGACAGGCATATCCGAAAAAAATGGGAATGGTCTGACAGCGACAACCAGTCCGGCGAGAACTTTAACAAAGTGTTTTCAAAGGTTTATGACTGCCGCACAGACAACAACGTGATTACGGTAACAGGCTCCCTTGCCGGCATTTCCAGAAAACCGTTTTTCCGCTATACCGCAGTCTATACGTTTTTCACCGACGGCACGGTGGACGTTTCCCTCTCAGGCTCCGTGCGGGAGGACTGTGTGTGGCTGCCGCGGCTGGGCTTTGAGTTTAAAACCATTTTAGAAAACAGCCGCTTTTCGTATTTTGGCATGGGGCCGGACGAAAATTACGCCGACATGCGCGCCTTTGCCCGCATGGGGCTGTTTCACAGCGCGGCAGCAGACGAGTATGTGAATTATGTAAAACCCCAAGAGCACGGCAACCACACCAACACAAAGGAGCTTGCATTTAATAACGGGCTTACGTTTACAGGAGATGGGTTTGAATTTAACGTTTCTGAGTTTGACGCATTAGACCTTTCCCAGGCGGGACACATTGACGAGCTGTGCAAAAACGGCGCCGTGAACGTGCGGATTGACTACAAGGTTTCAGGAATCGGCTCGAATTCCTGCGGGCCGGCGCTGCTTGAGCGATATCGGCTGAAAGAGAAGCAAATTGAGTTTGCATTTTCTTTTGGGCTTACAAAAGAATAAAATAAAAAGAGCGGAACCAAGCGGTTCCGCTCTTTTTATGTGTTGCTGTGCACCTCTAACGACACCATTTCGGGAATAATCCGCGAAAGTCTTGCAGACTGTTTGGCAGAAACCTCATTGTCGGAGCGCACTGCATAGGTGATTTTTGCCTTGTCGTCGCCAAGTTTTTCAAACCGGCTGGAAACAATTTCAATCCCCTCATTTTTTAATGCGTCTGCAATGAAATCAATTTTGGCCTCGTCGTTTTCCAAAACCGCCACAATTTTTCCGAACACCTGGGTGTCTGCGCTAATTTGCCATTTGTGGAAAATGATTTGAATAATTAAAATCAGCACCGTGGCCGTTCCAGCAATGATGTAAAGCCCTGCCCCGACGGCAAGCCCCACCCCTGCGGTAGACCAGATGCCCGCCGCGGTGGTTAGGCCTTTCACCGAGCTGCCGCGGAAAAATATCATGCCCGCGCCTAAAAACGACACGCCGGTTATGATGTTAGCGGCAATTCTGTCGCCGGTGAACACTCCGCTGTGAATGTCCACCATGTCAAAAAAACCATATTTCGACACAATCATCATCAGAGACGAGCCTAATGCCACAATGATGTGCGTTCTGATGCCGGCTTCCTTTTGCCGCCGGCTGCGCTCGAATCCTATCAGCGCGCCGCACAGGCAGGCTGCCACAATTCTTGCAATGCAGTCGAGCTGCGAAACCCCGTTTGAAAAAATGAACTCCATTTATTTCCTCTCTCCTCTATTAAAATATTATATATTATACAGCAATGTTTTATCCCCGTCAAGGAAAAAAATAGTTACAAACAATCCAAAGATTTAAAAATTTTTTCTGATAACATTTGACAAAAAGCGCAAAAGCAAGCAAAAAGCCCTTGCCCGTTTTTAAAAAAAATGGTACAATAAATATGAAATTATCACCATAAAATAGCGAGGTATTTACTTAAAAATGGCAAAATTTGAAAACAATTTATCAGAAGGGAACGTGGTAAAACAGCTTGTTTTGTTCTCGCTTCCTGTTCTAATATCGAATTTAATCCAGTCCCTTTACAGCACGGTTGACATGCTGGTGGTGGGCCAGTTTGCAGGCGAGGTGGCAATGTCCGGCGTAAATATCGGCGGGCAGGTTTCGTTTTTAATCACCAACATGGTGTTTGGCCTGGCCGTCGGCGCAACGGTTTTAATCGGGCAGTATATGGGGGCGGACGATAGGAAGTCCATGCACGAAACCATTGCGACGCTGTTTGTGTCGCTCACCGTTGCCGCTGTGGTCATCACTGTGGCCATGCTGGCGCTGCAGGAACCGCTGCTTCGGCTCATTCAAACGCCGGCAGAGTCTTTCTCCGAGGCAAGAATATACTTTTTCATCAGCATGCTGGGCACGATTTTCATTTTTGGCTACAATGCCTTAAGCGCGGTTATGCGCGGTTTGGGCGACAGCCGTAATCCCCTTATTTTTGTGGCAATTGCCTGCGGCGTGAACATTGTGCTCGACCTTTTGTTTGTCGCAGTGTTTCATATGGGCGCAGCCGGAGCTGCTTTGGCGACGATTATGTCCCAGGCCATCAGCATGATTTTGTGCATTCTTTACCTTAGAAAAAACAACTTTATTTTCGACTTTAGCTTAGACTCGTTTAAAGGCGCAACAAAAAAGCAGCTAAAGCTGATTTTGAAAATTGGCATTCCCACGTCTATTCAGAATGTTGCCACAAGCGCGTCGTTTCTGTTTTTAACGGCGCTGGTAAACTCTATTGGCGTTATGGCCTCTGCCGCGGTGGGCGCAGTGGGCAAACTGAACGGATTTGCTATTTTACCCGGCATTGCCATGAGCACCTCGGTTTCCGCCATGAGTGCCCAAAACATCGGCGCGAAAAAGTATGACAGGGCTGCCAAAACCATGCTGGTTGGCATGGCAATTTCCATGGCCATCAGCATTGTGATATTCTTTATCGTAGGCGTGTTCCCGGAAAGCTGTATGCGTCTGTTCGGAAACGACCCTGAGTTCATTGCAAACGGCGTTGCATACATAAAAGCGTTTAAATATGACTATTTGGTAGCTCCTCTGTGCTTTTGCTTTAACGGTTTGTTTATCGGTGCGGGGCACACCAACTTTTCGCTGATTAACGGCATTATGTCGTCTCTCTTGTTCCGAATCCCCGCATCTTACATATTCGGCATGGTGCTCAATATGGGGCTGTTGGGCGTTGGTCTGGGCGGACCCATTGCATCTGCCGCCGCCATGGTTTTTGGCCTGGGCTTCTTCTTAACGGGACGGTGGAAAAAGCTGATTATTCACTCAGTGGACACGGAAAAGGTGCAAGCAATTGAATAACGTAAAAATGCCTGTAGCGTTCTACAGGCATTTTCCGTTTAGGCCGCAGTTTTGCGCACAGCCTAAGGAGAGAGAGAACAATTTATCAAATTATCGTGTCTAATCAAAGGTATATGCAACGATGCAAACCGGCGTTCCCGAGGAACACAGATACATAAACTTCGTCTGATCGGTTAAGTATGCGCTGATGTTGGCGCCGTTTTCGGTTGTAATTTTCTCCCGAGTGTTATCGCAGACATACAGCGTGCTGAAAAATGAGGATAGGTAAAAGCGTTCCTGCGCCCCTTCCTTGGTCTGAAAGGTGACCGAAATCTTGTCGGTTTGATCAACCGTTCCAAGCTGCAGCCTGTTTCGCGAGAAAAACCATTTTGGGTGCTGCCCGCCGGAATACCAAACGCTGTTTAACAGTTCCGGCGCTGTTGTTTTGTCATACCGGTAAAGGCGCTCAATGGCCGTTACCCTGTCTGACGCCAATTCGCACCCAATGATGTCCCCAAAGGACAAATCAGAAAAACCGCTGACATAATTTTGCAAAACAGCCGGATCCGCACTGAAAATTTTGCTTTCGTCCAGCCACATGTTGGCGTCTAACCACTCCTGCTTTTCCTGAAACACCTTTCCCGTTTCAAACAGCTTTATCTGGTCTTCCACAAAATATTGCTCTGTTTTGCCGTTCTTCAGGTTTCTAACGTGAATGGTGTAGCCGGTTATGTCGTCTTTCATTGCTGCGTTTACACGTTCAACCAGCAAAACCGGCATGTTTGCCGTGTCCGAAACCAGGCGCACATTCAGGCCGGAGCCGCCCTTATAATTTTTTATATTTGCAAAGAACTTTGGAAATCCGTCTTCCCCCAGCATGTAGGAGGAAACAGTAGTGTCACCGTTGTCGTTATGATTGTAAATGACGTGGGAAAGCTGTTTGATGTCATATACATAGTCATATTCCTCGTCGTCGGTAAATTCTCCGTCTATCTGCGGAATCACAAAGGTGAGCGCGTCACCCTTTGCGGGCATAACATAGGTTTGCCCGTTATAAATTGCGTTTACCTCCGTCACCATGCTGCCGCCGGTGCTTTTTCGGTAAAAGCTCATGGTTTCGCCGTCCTCCTGCACCCCCTCATACATGGTGTCAAGACGAAAAATTTCTCCGCTGTCATTCCTTTGGTAACGGACAAACTCCAGCACATAATTTTCCGGATTTTTTCTTACCGTTTCCGTCAGCTCGTCGTGGGACATTCTTTTGCCGTCAACAAAAACCTTGTCCGCAACAGACAGTGTTTCAAACGCCCCGTCTTGATTATAAATGCGGAACTGGGTTTTGTCGCTCATGCTTTTTGCCAGGTTTACCTTTTGTGAAAATCCGATAATCCAGTCACCGCTCTGTAGTTCTGCGTCTTTTAAAATCCATTCCACCTTATTTTCTTCGTCTAAATAAAGGGTAATAACATCGCCGGGGGCAAATTCCTCCTGGTGTTCGCTGCTTTTCAGTCCGGCGGCATATGGATAAACCGTTCCGCCAACCGTAACGCTTATTCCTTGGGCAATGTCTTCTGCTGTGCCGGATATGGTGTTATCCAGCAAAACAACCTTGCTTTTCTGTCCGTTTTTCGATTGATACAGGCGGATAACCCGGCCTGTTTTTATTTTTCCCGTTTTTGCTTCCGACCCGTTCACATAAAAAACGGCGGTATTCTCTTTGACTAAGGTTTCTGTTTTTCCAAAAGAGTCGGTAACCATAAGCTCCTCGCCCTTGTCGGCGACCAGCAAAAGCTCCATCACCTCGTAGGACTGTACGTCTGCCACGTCGTAGCTTCCGTCGCTGTCGTTGTCAATCAGCGTAACGGTTCCCGCTGAAATCAATAAATCCTCCGGCAGTGCCTCAGGATAGGACACGCCGTTTATCACAATGTCTTTCGCCGCAGAAAGGGTGTAATGCTCTTTTTTGCCGTCCGCACGCAGAACCCGAACGCTTCCTTTTTTTATTTCCTCTTTGGTGCTGTCTAACTCTTCGGCTTTTATGGTTACGGTTTCATTGTCTTCGGGCCATGCGATATAAATTTGTTCGGGTTGGTCCTTCTGTGTTGCATACGTTACGTTGTAACCCAAAAGGCTGTCTAAAATTCCCCGGGAGTCGAGCAAATTTTCAGTGCCGATTACGGCATTGTTTCCGGAAGACTGTTTCGGCCAGCTCAAATGGGAATATCGGTTTTGCTTTACCAGCCCTTCATCCAGCAAAATGCCATGCAGGTCTTCCAGCAGACATTTTCTTGTTTCATAACGAAGGCCGTCGCCGTTGATTTCCTTTACAACCGCCACATTGCTCCGCAGCATGCGGTAAAGCATTTGGGCAAACTTGCCGCGGCCGATATATTCGTTTTTGTCCGCCTGAAAGCTTTTCACCAGCCCGGCCTGTTTTGCGGCGGAAATGGTTTGTGAAACGCTGTTTCTAGCCTCTAAAAACGCTCCATAGCCCAGTGCGCGCAGCATCATGGTAATGGCCTCAAGCTCGCTCACCGGGTCGTTCGGCCGAAAGTCACCGTTGCCGTCGCCTTTAATGATTCCCAAATCCCATGCCCTGCTTATGGTGTCTGCCGCCCAGAACGCGCTGTCTACATCAGAAAACGGCTGTTTTTCTGCTTTGGGATAGTCGGGGTTGGCGGCTTTCACAATGGCGTCGGCCGCCTGTGCCCGCGACACGATTTTGTTCACGCCGAAGGCGGTTTCGTCTATTCCCGACATCACGCCCATCACCTGCAAAAGGCGGATGGGGCCGGCATATTCACTTGCCGCGGCGTCGGCATATTCCGCCGGGACGGTGTTGTTATCCTCATCCGTTAATGCCGCGGCGTCGCCGAACACTTCTACCTCAGCCAACACCAGCAGGCTGTCTCCCGCCGACTGCACAACGCGCACATATCGGTATGGACGCTTTAAGTTTAAATCCACCGCAATGGATTCTTTAAAGCCCACCGGTTCGTTTCCCACCGCCTGCACGCTTTCTTTTTCTGCAAAATCAGCGGTGTTGGAAAACTCTACCGCTAAATTTTTGCGGTATCTGCCGTCGTCTACATCCACACGGGTATAGAGAACAACCGAGTCGATTTCACAGGGTTCCTGAAGGTCAATTCTGACAAACTGGTTTCCGTTTACGGTTCCCTCTAAAACCGCGCCTCCGCTGGCAAAATAGTTGCTTCTGTTGCCGTCGTTTATATTGGCAGGGCCGGTTGTGCCTGCCGCATAAACAGAGGAGGCTGCCGTGGGCTTGTTCAGCGCCACGTTTTCAAGGGCGGCTGCCGGCACACATAAAATGCTGGAAAACACAAGCACCACCATTAGCAAACTGATTAATTTTTTCATGGCTGCACCTCCTGACTGCTTTCGGTAAAGTTAACCGCCCGTTCAATTGCCACGGCGGCTTCTGCCCTTGTAATGCTGTTTTGCGGGTAAAACCGCTGACTCTCGTCGCCCACAAAAAGGCCGTTCGCACTGAGCGCGTCAACGTCTGCCCGGGCATATTCTGAAATCGCTTCGCTGTCTGCAAAGGAAACCGCCTTTGCCCCGTTTAATTTACAGCCGGCGGCTGTAAGTGTTCTGCTGAGCATCACCGCAAAATCCTGCCGGTTGATATTTGTTCCGGTTCCGAAAAGGGTTTCGGAAATACCCCGCACAATGCCGCTTTTCACTGCAATGCTTACATATGGATAATACCAATCCTCCACGTTACAGTCTGAAAAGTGCAGGTCCTCCTGCTTTTCAAAAAGGCCAAATGTGCCGACCAGAATTTTAACCGCCTCCTCGCGGGACAGGTTGTCCTGCGGGGCAAAACGTCCGTTTTCCTTTCCGCTGATGATTTTTTTTTGATATAAATTTAAAATTGCGTCTTTTGCCCACAAAACGCCGTCCAGGTCGCAAAAAGGCGGGTTGGGTTCCGGCGTGTCCGGCGGTGTCGATGGGTCGGGAGTGCCTGCAGGTTCCCGGTTTCCAACCGAAATAGAGGAATTGCCCCGTCCGCCGGAACTGCCGGAGCCGGAGCCGCCGCTGTTATTCTTTTTCTCAAGGGCGTCAATTGCGTCTTTTACGGCGCTTTCCATGCCGCCTGCATATTCTTTCACCGCTGCTTCATCATCTTCAAGATATTTGGCAATTTCCAAAAGGGCAAAGCCGCTGTTTTCCAGCGTCTTCTTTGCTATGCCAAGCTCGCTGCTGAAGCGCTCCAGCGCCTTTGCCTTGTCGGCATTGCTGCCGTTTAGAATTAAGGAAAGTCCTATGGTTTTCCGAACTGCATTTACAAACGCTTTGTCTGTGTTTTGCACATCTTTTTCCCGAACCATTTTAAATATGTGGGAAAACTCTGTTTTGTCGTAATTTTCGTCAAACACAAGGGGCATTGTTTCGCGATACAGCTCCACATATGCCTCAAAGTCATCGGAATAGCTCATATGATACAGCATGAGCGTGCACTTGAGCATGTTGGTGATGTCGCCCAGCGCCGTCACCGTTTCGGGCGTTTCGGTAAACGTATGGTTCACCATGCCGTTTTTTGCAATGATGAAGCACTCGGAAACTGCTTCTTCGTGTTCAATGAGCAGCCCGCCGATTTCTTTTGCAAACAAATCTGCTTCGTCATAAATCTCGCCATAGGTTTCAAAAACCTTGCGAAAATTGCTTTTATCTGCAGATAAGTAGGCTGCTGTCATTTCTTTTGTATATTCGTTTGAAGTTTTAAAAAAGCTGGTTTTCATTTCCGCACAGCCAGATTCCTCATTAAAAATGGCTTTTACCGCATATCTTCCGTTTTCTGCATCTTCGGGCAGCGATATTTTGCACAAAAAACCTCCGCCGGTCACTGTAAGGGTGTCCGTGTAATACACAATTTCTTTAAAGTTTTCCGCCGTGATTTCAGAAAAATCCCGCAGGGGCTTCATTACAACAATTTGCACATAGCCAGCGCTGGTTGTTCCTGCAATTTCAACTGAGGAATCTGAAAGTTTGGCCGTTAAACTGCTGTTATCACCCTCAGCCGAAACCGAAAGGGCGGAAAATGCCATCATTGCCGCTAATAAGAGCCGAGCAAGCCTTTTTCGTATCATGTTTTCACTCCTTCGGTTTTCCCCTATTGTTTAAGACAGAGGAATGTCATAGGCCGCCATTTTTGGGCACATCCGGTCTAAGGTGTCTACCAAAATCACGCGGATTCTTGTGACGTTTTCAATCCCCTCCACGCCGGAAAGGTCCGCCGTCATGGAGACGGGCTGATAGGCCCCCTGCACAAGCCCGTCGAAGTTCTGAATGCTCACGCCTATCATCTGGTTGTTTCCGTTTTCGTCCGTTTGATAGGCCGCCGCAATCATGGTATAGGGCGTGCCCGCGTTGGTTACCATAACCGAGGAGATGTCTGCCGTTTTCGTTTCGCTGTTCCATGCGGCCGCAATGGGATTCAGGCTCTCTTTAAAATCCTGTGCGTAGGTATAAACCTTAAGCTCCCCTACGCGCTGCTCCTGCATGCCGTTTGTTCCGGTTCCCAAAATCGTGCTGATTCCCACAAAGCGGTAGGTGTTTTTCGCAAACTCCGCCGCCGGGGTGAACATCATTTCCCTGCGGGGAAGGGTTGTTTTGTTTGCCTCCCAGGTGGCTAAGGTGTCCCAGTTTTCAGGAGCCAAATTCGGGTCGTTGGTGGCTACGATTTTTAAATCTGCGTCGGTTCTGCCCGCTCCTACCGTTTGTGCACCAAAGGTGGTTACCCTTGCAACGGAAATTGGTTTTTCCATGTCGATAAACGCATAGTGTTCTTCCGTTGTGGGCCAGTTTGCCTGCCAAAAGCTTGAATCGGTGCCGTCGTTAATGTTCTCCGCCACATAAGAACCTGCAAAGCTGTTGGAAACAACCTTCTTCCCCCGGCCGATTTCAATGACACGGCCGTTTTGCTCTGAAACTTCCGTTTCTTCCGCGGCGGTGTTGGTGGTGTAAACCTCAAGCTCGCTGATTGCCATAGCTTTCCCGTTGTTACGCTCTACCATGATATACTGATACGGCGTGGCTTTCATTTCTTCCGGCGTTTCAAGGAATTTAAAATCCTGCCCTAAGGGGGTTCCCTCTCCGGTGTAGAGGGTGTCTCTTTCGGCGAAGGTCGGGTCGTTTGAGCCGTAGATGAAAAACCAGGTGTCGTTGCCTTTGGTAATGGAAATATTCACGCCTTCAATGGGGAAGGCCGCGCCTAAATCAATCCACGCTTTATAGCGCAGGGCGCCCGTTTCTGAAGTTCCGCTGGTTTCGCCTACCACGATGGTGGCGGCGTTTCCGTCGTTTAGCATATAGCTGGCAGAGGTGTCG
>OGYL01002255.1_pt1 | contig 13806 bp, 11 predicted proteins | sample 1576541 | NCBI WGS metagenome assembly OGYL01 (sample SAMEA3541551, study PRJEB24748) | human gut metagenome | biome: human gut; feature: human-associated habitat; material: faeces | place: China | collected 2012 | reverse complement strand
ACGGCTCCTCGACGCCGCCGTTGAAGAAGAACGTGACGTGCGCGTACTTCTCCGTCTCAGCGATGCGGAGCTGCGTGAGGCCGTTGTCCTGGATGATCTCGCCGAGCGTCTTGTCGATGTGCTCCGGCGGGAAAGCGACCGCTGCATTCATGCCGTCCTCGTACTGGGAGAACGTCGCGAACGGGATCTTGAGATCCTCATCGCGCTCGAAGCCGTCGAACGTCTCATCGACGAACGCATGCGTGAGCTGGCGGGCACGGTCCGGGCGGAAGTTGAAGAAGATGGCACCGTCGCCGTTCTTCATGCCCTCATAGCCCTTGACGACGAACGGCACGACGAACTCGTCGTTGACGCCGTTCTCGTAGCTTGCCTTGAGGCCGGCTACCGGGTCGTCTGCTACGACGCCCTCTGCATGAGCGATGGCCTCATAGGCCTTCTGCTCGCGGTCCCAGCGATGGTCGCGGTCCATTGCGTAGTAGCGGCCGGCGACCGTCGCGATCTTGCCGACGCCGATCTCCTTGCACTTTGCCTCGAGCTCCTCGAGGTACGGCTGTGCGCTCTGCGGCGGCACATCGCGGCCGTCGAGGAAGGCGTGGACGTAGACGTCCTTGACGCCCTGCTGCTTTGCCATCTCGAGCAGTGCGTAGAGGTGGCCCTGGTGGCTGTGTACGCCGCCCGGGGAAACGAGGCCGAGCAGATGGACAGCGCCGCCATTGGCCTTGGCATCCTGCATGATCTTGACGAGGACTTCGTTCTTGAAGAAGTCGCCGTTCTTGATATCACGCGTGATGCGCGTGAGCTGCTGGTAGACGAGGCGGCCGGCACCGATGTTCGTGTGACCGACTTCCGAGTTGCCCATCTGGCCGTCCGGCAGGCCGACGAATTCGCCGGAAGCCTGCAGGTGGCTCGTGTTGTAGTTTGCCATGAGGCCGTCGAGGACCGGAGTCTTCGCAGCTTCTACGGCATTGCTCTTGTCGAGCTTACCACCGAGACCGCAGCCATCCATGATGATGAGTGCGACCGGTGCGTGTTTGATCTTTGCCATTGTGGATTATTACTCCTTCTAAAAGGAACCGAATCAGTAGTTGACGATCTCGCTGAAGTCCTTAGCCTTGAGCGATGCACCGCCGACGAGGGCGCCATCGACGTTCGGCTGCTTCATGAGATCCTTGATCGTAGCCGGCTTGACGCTGCCGCCGTACTGGATGCGGATGCCGTCAGCTGCTTCCTGGCCGAATTCTGCTGCAACCGTCTTGCGGATGTGTGCGCAGACTTCCTCAGCCTGCTCGAACGAAGCCGTCTTGCCCGTGCCGATTGCCCAGATTGGCTCATAAGCGATGACAAGCTGAGCGACTTCTTCCGGCTTGAAGCCAGCGAGAGCAGCCTTGACCTGGCCTGCGACGAAGTCGAGGTAGACACCGGCTTCGCGCTGCTCGAGGGACTCACCGCAGCAGATGATCGGCGTGATGCCAGCAGCGAAAGCAGCATGAGCGCGCTTGTTGACGCCCTCATCCGTCTCGCCGAAATAACCGCGGCGCTCGCTGTGGCCGAGGACGCAGTAGTCTACGCCGATCTCGTTGAGCATGCCCGTGGAGATCTCGCCCGTGAAGGCACCATGGCTTTCCCAATGGACGTTCTGTGCACCGACGTGGATGTTCGTGCCGAGTGCTGCGTCAGCGACAGCTGCGAGAGCCGTAGCCGTCGGGCAGACGACGACCGTGACCTTGGCGTCCTTGACGAGCGGAGCCAGACCGCGGACGAGGTTCTTGCCCTCGACGATCGTGTTGTTCATCTTCCAGTTGCCTGCAATGATCGGAGTTCTTGCCATTTTTAAAATACCTCCTAATGCTGTATCAGATGGCGTGGAGGCCTGCCCTGCAGGCCCCACACCCAAACCTTACTTCTCTTATTTGTCAGCCAGTGCTGCGATGCCCGGCATCTCTTTGCCTTCGAGGAACGCGAGCGTAGCGCCGCCGCCCGTGGAGACATGCGAGATCTTGTCCGTCAGGCCCGTCTTCTTGAGGGCTGCAACGGAGTCGCCGCCGCCGACGATGGAGATAGCGCCGTTTTCCGTAGCCTTGGCGACAGCCTTAGCAACAGCGAGCGTGCCTTTTGCAAAAGCATCAAACTCGAATACGCCCATCGGTCCGTTCCAGATGACCGTCTTAGCGCCTTCAAGAGCCTTCGTGTACTCTTCCGACGTCTTCTCGCCGGAATCGAGTGCCTGCCAGCCATCCGGTACTTTGTCGACGTCAACCGTCTTCGTGTTGGCATCGGCAGCGAACTTGTCGGCAATGACGAGGTCGACCGGCAGGACGACCTTGACGCCCTTGTCTTCTGCTTTCTTGAGCAGCTCACGAGCGAGATCGTACTTGTCCGGCTCGCAGAGGGAATCGCCAATCGGCAGGCCCTTGGCTGCATCAAACGTATGAGCCATGCCGCCGCCGATGATGATCGTGTCGACTTTGTCGATCATGTTGCTGATGACGCCGATCTTATCGGAGACCTTGGCACCGCCGATGATGGCGACGAACGGATGCTGCGGGTTCTCGAGCGTCTTGCCGATGTAGTTGATTTCCTTTTCCATCAGGAAGCCAGCAACCGTCTCGATGTACTTCGGAACGCCTGCGTTCGAAGCATGAGCGCGGTGGGAAACACCGAAAGCATCGTCGACTGCGAGATCGCAACCGGAAGCGAGCTGCTTCGCGAACTCGGGATCGTTCTTCTTCTCTTCCTTGTGGTAACGGAGGTTCTCAAGCAGCAGGACTTCGCCCGGCTTCAGCGCAGCCTTTGCGGCATCTGCCTCAGCGCCGACGCAGTCGGAGGCCCACTTGACATCGCGGCCGAGCAGCTCGGAGAGGTGCTTGACGAGGTACTTCGTGGAGAACTTGTCCTCGCGAGCCTCGGTCGGACGGCCGATGTGGCAGGCGATGACGAGAGCTGCACCGTGATCGAGCAGGTAGTTCAGGGTCGGCAGCGTGCGGACCATGCGCGTGTCGTTCGTGATGTTCATCTTGTCGTCGAACGGGACATTGTAGTCGACGCGAACGAATACTTTCTTGCCGTTTACGTCAACGTCTTTGATGGTTTTCTTGTTCATCGTAAAACCTCCAAGGTCTTTTTCTCATAAAAAATGAGGTCCGGCCCAAACAAACGGCCGGACCTCAAGAGATCTTCTACTGTATTCAGTTGAGAACTCTTAATTCAATTACTTTACTTCCTCAGCGAAGTACTTGATCGTGCGAACCATCTGGCTCGTGTAGGAGTTCTCGTTGTCGTACCAGGAAACAACCTGTACGAGGGAGTTGCCGTCGCCCGTGTGGGAAACCATCGTCTGCGTAGCATCGAACAGGGAGCCATAACGCATGCCGACGATATCCTTCGAAACGATCTCGTCTTCGTTGTAGCCGAAGGACTCCGTAGCAGCAGCCTTCATAGCAGCGTTGATGCCTTCAACCGTGACTTCACCCTCAACAACAGCATAGAGCAGCGTCGTGGAGCCCGTCGGGGTCGGAACGCGCTGTGCAGCACCGATGAGCTTGCCGTTCAGGTCCGGCAGAACGAGGCCGATAGCTTTAGCAGCACCCGAGGAAGCCGGAACGATGTTCTCGGAAGCAGCACGGCTGCGGCGGAGGTTACCCTTGCGCTGCGGGCCATCGAGGACCATCTGGTCGCCCGTGAAAGCATGGATCGTCTGCATGATGCCGCTCTTGATCGGAGCGAACTTGTTCAGAGCGTCAGCCATCGGAGCGAGGCAGTTCGTCGTGCAGGATGCAGCGGAGATAACTTTCGTGCCAGCCGGGATCGTCTTGTGGTTCGTGTTGAATACGATCGTCGGGAGGTCGTTACCAGCCGGAGCGGAGATAACAACTTTCTTAGCGCCTGCTGCGAGGTGAGCGGAAGCCTTCTCTTTGGACGTGTAGAAGCCCGTGCACTCGAGAACGACATCTACATCGTGCTTAGCCCAAGGAATGTCTTTTGCATCGCGCTCAGCATAGATCTTGATCGTCTTGCCTTTGACCGTGATCGTGCCAGCTTCGTCATCAGCGGAGACCGTGTCAGCATACTCATATCTGCCCTGGGAAGAATCGTACTTCAGCAGGTATGCGAGCATGGACGGCTTCGTGAGGTCGTTGATAGCGACGACTTCATAACCCTCAGCGTCGAACATCTGACGGAATGCGAGACGACCGATACGGCCAAAACCATTGATAGCAACTTTTACTGCCATTTGAAAATTACCCCCTAAATAGTCTTAGAAGTTTCAGTTCTTACAGGTCTAATGATACAATAAACGCAGTCCAAATGTCAATGGTTTTGTCATAAATTGAACCAATTACAGTCGCGCTAAAAATGTATATTGTTAGAATTTTATGCTTTAAATTTATAACAAGAGAGTTCCCCCGTGGAATGCCTTTGAACGCTGATAAACAATAGGAAGTCAATCGTTTCTATACAAAAAACTGACAAGCATTTTTGCTTGTCAGCTCTTCTATCATACATAAATTATATTAATACTTTGGCGGAATCTCATTCCCCATCCGCCGCTGCCTGCTCTTCTTTCTCCATCTTCTCGAGGGCCAGCAGGGCCTGCACAAGGATGGCGCACTCGAGGCGCTTTTTCTGGATCTCGCAGCCGACTTCGTAAGGCTCGCGGATGTCGCCGTGGAAGAGATCGGCATTGGCATGGCAGCCGCCCGAGCAGAAGAAGCGCGCCCAGCAGTCGCGGCACTTCGGCTTGTTGAGCACATGGCTCTCGCGGAAGTACCGAGGAAGCTCCGTGTTCGTGATACCTTCGTAGATGTCGCCGAGCTTGTAGCCCTCGCGGCCGACGAACTGATGGCACGGATAGAGGTCGCCGTTCTCCGAGACGGCAACGTACTCATGGCCGGCACCACAGCCCGACAGGCGCTTGGCAACGCACGGGCCGTTCGAGAGGTCCATGTTGAAGTGGAAGAACCAGAAGCCCCGGCCCTCGCGGTGGCGCTTCATGTAGGCCTCGGTCAGGCGGTCGTACTCCTCGCGGATGCGCGGCAGGTCTTCCTCCGTGAAGCCGAGCGGGCTGTCCTTCATGACGACCGGCTCGACCGAGAGGATGTTGAAGCCCTCGTCGACCATCGAGAGGACGTCCTTCGTGAAGTCCATATTATTGTGGGTGTAGGTGCCGCGCAGGTACGTGTAGACGCCACGGTAGTCCCAGTCACCGCCCTTGCGGCTTGCGATGCACTTCTTGAAGTTCTTGACGATGCGGTCGTACGTGCCGTGGCCGCCCGCATCCGGGCGCATGGCGTCGTTGACTTCCTTGCGGCCGTCGAGGGAGAGCACGAGCGAGAAGTCGTTGTCGTTGAGCCACTTGATGTTCTCGTCATTGAGGAGCATGCCGTTCGTCGTCATCGTGAGCTTGAACTTCTTGCCCGTCTCCTTCTCGCGCTGGCGGGCGTACTCCGTCACGGCCTTGACGGTCTTCATGTTCATGAGCGGCTCGCCGCCGAAGAAGTCGACCTCACAGTGCTTGCGCGGGCCACAGCTCTCGATGAGGAAGTCGATGGCGCGCTTGCCGACTTCCGGCGTCATGACGGCGCGCTCCTGGCCGTAGCTGCCACCGTCGCCGAAGCAGTACTTGCAGCGCAGGTTGCAGTCCTGCGCGACCATGAGGCAGATGGACTTGATGAGGCCCTTCTGCTTGAACGTCGGCGGCACATCGATGTCCGGCGCGAAGAGCTCGCCCATCTCCATGAGTTCGTGGAGCTCCCCGAGCGCTTCGCGGAGGTCCCCTTCCGGATAGACGTCCTTGAGCGCCGCGACGACTGCCTCGTCGTTCGTGCCGTCGAACGTGTCCATCATGTCGTAGATCATCTTGTCGATGACATGGACCGCACCGCTGTTGATGTCGAGCAGGATGTAATGGCCGCCCTGTTCGAATTTATGGATTTTCGCTTTCATCGTTACTCCTTTGATAACAAAAAAGCCTTCCCAGATGGGAAGGCTCTTCACGAAACATTATTTCTCGCAAACCTGATTGCCTACCGTGCAGGAAGTCTTGCAAGCAGACTGGCAGGATGCCTGGCACTCGCCGCAGCCGCCCGTCTTGAGCGAAGCCTGCATCGAAGGTTTGTTGACCGTCTTGATGTGTTTCATCGTCAGCCCTCCTAACTAGATAAAATCATATCTCCCTTTATTTTATCTGTTTTCGCCTGTATTCGCAAGAATTTATTTTGTGCAGGCCACCATGCGGCGCTCCACGAACGTCACGATGGCGAGGTCCGCCATCGCTGCGAGCTCCTCGGCTGCGCCGAAGTTCGCGCCGATGGCAGAGACCGTGTGCGCGTCGGAGCCGAGCGTCACGTAGCGACCGCCGAGCTCGCGGTAGCGCGTGTAGACGGGCATGAGCTCCTTGCAGGCCGTGCGGCTCCCAAGGCGGCGCGTGTTGAGCTCGAGGACGGTGTCCGTCTCGATGGCCGCGCGCAGGATGGCGTCGATGTCCTCCTGGAAGGTGCCGTAGGAGACTTCAGGGTTATCGTAGGGCGCATAGCGCGCGATGTAGTCGATATGACCGAGCACATCGATGTGCGCGCCGTAGCGGCGGACATTCTCCGCCATAAGCGCGTAGTAGCGATGAAACGCTGCCTCTTTGCTCTTGCCCTCGTAGTAGGCCGGGTAGTAGATGTCCTGGCCGTCGACGATGTGCTGCGAGCCGATGACGATGTCGAAGGGCGCCTGCTGGAGGAAGTTGCAATTGCCCTCAAGGATGGACTCGTTTATGCCGATCTCGATGCCGAGGTGCAGGCGCTCGCCGCGGTAGGGCTCATAGGCCTGCCAGTAAGCCTGCGGATCGAAGGTGAAGTCCATCTCGCCCGGGTAGTCGAGGTCGAGGTGCTCGGTGAACGCGAGCCCGACGCCCGCCTCCCGCGCCTTCTCGATGGCATCGGCCGCCTGCATCTCAGAATCCGCCGAGAAGGCGGTGTGGCTGTGGCTGTCAAAGATCATCGTGCACCTCAGTCTTTCTCCGCATCGATGACCGGGACTCTCGCCCGGATGATGACCATCGCGATGGCGAGGCAGATGATGCCCGTCAGGAGGCCGAGCCAGCCGTTCTCCGTCAGGCCGTCCACGATGTAGCCGAAGAAGCTGCAGGTAGCGACGACGCCGACGTACGGCAGCTGCGTGCTGACGTGGTCGATGTGGTGGCACTGGGCGCCGGCCGAGGCGAGGATGGTCGTATCAGAGATTGGCGAGGCGTGGTCGCCGCAGACGGCGCCTGAAAGGACGGCCGTCACGCAGACGACGAGCATGCTCGGGTCATTCATGCCAAGCACGGCGATCGCGATTGGGATCAGGATGCCGAACGTGCCCCACGACGTGCCCGTCGCAAAGGCGAGGCCCGAGGCCACGAGGAAGAAGATTGGCGGCAGGAACATGATGATGGAGGCGTGCGTGCTGACGATTGCGCCGACGAAGCCGCCGAGGTTCAAGTAGTCCTTGCTGCAGATGCCCGAAAGCGTCCAGGCCAGGCAGAGGATGAAGATGGCCGGCGTCATCGCCTTGAAGCCCCAGCCAAAGCTGTCACAGAAGGCGTTGAAGGAGATGATGCGGCGCGGCAGGTAGAGGAAGCCCGTGAAGACGAAGGCGATGAAAGAGCCGAGCACGAGTGACTTGGCCGAATCGCAGTTCGCGAATGCCTCGGCGATCGTTTTGCCCTCGTGGATGCCGCCCGTGTAGAGCATGCCGTAAACACAGGCCGCGATGAGCACGATGAGCGGCAGGATGAGGTCGAGGATCTTGCCATGGCCGAGCTCCATGTCAGCCGACTTCTGCTCTGCGTCCGCGTATTCCTTCGGGATGACGAACTTCTTGCTGTTCTCGCGGATGCTCTCGCCCATCGCCGCGAAGTCGCGGCCCGTCCAGATGATGAAGAGCATGAAGAGGATCGTCAGCCAGGCGTAGAGGTTAAACGGGATGGTCTGCAGGAAGAGGCTGAAGCCATCGATCGTGCTGTCTTCCGGCAGCGAGGAGCCGACGGCAGCCGCCCAGCTCGAGACCGGTGCGATGATGCAGACAGGCGCCGCCGTCGCATCGATGATGTAGGCGAGCTTCGTGCGCGCGACCTTGAGCTTGTCCGTGACCGGGCGCATGACGGTGCCAACCGTCAGGCAGTTGAAGTAATCGTCGATGAAGATGACAATGCCGAGAAGGGCCGTCAAGAGGAGGGCACTGCGCTGCCCCTTGATGGTCTTCGAGGCCCACTCGCCGTAGGCGCGCGTCGCGCCCGAGCGGCTGATGGCCGCGACGAGGATGCCGAGGATGACGAGGAAGACGAGGATGTTGACGTTGCTGCCGACCTTGTCGGACATGACCGTGAACATCGTGAGAATGGATTCGAGGATATTGCCGCCCGTGAACAGCAGGGCACCGGAGAAGATGCCGATGATCAGGGACATGTAGACCTCTTTTGTCCAGAGCGCCAGCACGATCGTGATGACCGGCGGCAGGATGGACCAAGCTGTTGCTGCCATTATCATACCTACTTTCTTGTATATGTTTTGCGGATCGATACAGACATATTCTATAACAAGATTGTCATAGTAGCAAATACTTTATGCATTTTCCTCTGCGGCAAAGGCGTCGGCGAGGCGGCCGAATTCCTCGAGCGTCAACGTCTCGCCGCGGCGCGTCGGGTCGATGCCCGACTGCTCGAGCGCATCGCGCACGGCTTCCTTCGAGAAGCCGCCGCCCTTCAGGGCGTTCATGAGCGTCTTGCGGCGCTGCCCGAAGGCGGCCTTGACGACGCGGAAGAAGAGCTTCTCGTCCTGCACGGCCACGGCCGGCTCCTTGCGCACGCGGCACGAGACAACGACGCTCATGACCTCCGGCGCCGGGATGAAGGAGCGCGGCGGCACGTCGAGCACGATCTCCGGCTCCGTGTAGTACTGGACGGCGACCGAGAGTGCGCCGTAGATGCGCGAGCCCGGCTTTGCCGTCATGCGCTCCGCCACTTCCTTCTGCACCATCGTGACCATGTGCGTGATGGGCAGGCGGCGCTCCAGGAGCGTCATGAGGATTGGCGTCGTGATGTAGTACGGCAGGTTTGCCGCGACCTTGAACGGCGCCTCCCCCATGATCTCGGGGATATTGACCTTGAGGATGTCGCCCGGCACGATGCGCACGTTGTCGTAGGCCTTGAGCGTCTCCTTGAGCACGGCCGGCAGCTTCTTGTCGAGCTCGACGGCCGTGACGTCGGCGCCGGCCTCCGCGAGGCCCTGCGTCAGCGTGCCGATGCCCGGCCCGATCTCGAGCACGCGGTCGCCCGGCTCAATCTCGGCCGCCTCGACGATGCCCTGCACGATGCGCGCATCGATGAGGAAGTTCTGGCCGAGCTTCTTGCTCATGCGCAGGCCGAATGCCTTGAGGATGTGCAGCGTGACCTCGCGGCTCGCGATCTTCGGCTGCAGTACTTTCTCGTCTTCTTTATTCATGACTTTCCTCCTGCTTTCTGTCCTCGCGCTCTATCTCCTCGATGGCGCGGTCAAATTCTTCTCTCGTGACGCCATAGTGATTGAGGCGCGTCAAGAACGTCTTGGCGTTGGCAAAGCCGAGCCCGAGCTTCTCGCCGAGGCGCGCGCGGCGCGCCGAAGCGTCCACAGCGCCCGAGAGGCCGTGGAGGATGAGGTCGGCACCCGAGAAGATCTTCTTCGGCTCCCAGTCCAGCGTGCGGACTTTCGCGAGCGCCTTGCGGATGGCCTCGGGCTTTGCCTGCTCGATGCCAATGTCGTCGTTGGCCGTCGCCTCCTCGACGGGCACGAACGCGTGCTTGGCCTCGGGGAAGCGCCGCGAGAGGTACTTGCGGATGCGCTCGCCGGCCGAGTCCGGATCTGTCATGATGATGATGCCGCGCTTCTTGTAGGCCTGCTCGATGTTCTTGAGCGCCTGCGGCTTGAGGTTGAATCCCTCCGTGATGATGCAGTCGGCCTCGACTGCCTTGTCGATGGCGACGACGTCCATCTTGCCCTCGACCACCAAAACTTCCTTGATCATATCGTTCCCTTCTCAAAGCCCTGCTGGGACTTCGCTTCTTTTCTGTCCTGTCCTTTCGGCACGCCTTCGAGCAGCGGCCGGACGGCCGCGTAGACATCGGCATGGCGCCGAAAGCGCGTCAGGCAAAAGGAAAGGCGCGCCTGTCAAGCTACGACCGACTGCTCAACGAGGACCAGAAGGAACGCGAGGAGAAACTCGAAATCTTCATCCCCAACGGTCCGCGCCTCGGAAACAAGGTGATCGAAGCCCAGCACATGGCGAAGGCGTTCGGCGACAAAGTGCTGTTTGACGACCTCAACTTCATGCTGCCGCCTAACGGCATTGTCGGCGTGATCGGTCCGAACGGTGCCGGAAAAACTACGCTCTTCAAACTCATCATGGGGATGGAACACGCCGACAAGGGTACCTTTGAAGTGGGCGAGACGGTGAAGATTGCCTACGTTGACCAAAACCACAAGGACCTCGACCCAGAGAAGACGGTCTACCAGGTGGTGTCGGGCGGCACCGAACTCTTCCGCATGGGCGGACGCGACGTGAACGCACGCGCATACCTCTCGAAATTCAACTTCGCGGGTGCCGACCAGGAGAAGAAAATCGGTATGCTCTCAGGCGGTGAGCGCAACCGCCTGCACCTCGCTATGGCGCTGAAGGAGGAAGGCAACGTGCTGCTCCTCGACGAGCCGACCAATGACATCGACGTCAACACGCTACGCGCGCTGGAGGAAGGCTTGGAGAACTTTGCCGGATGCGCAGTAGTCGTGAGCCACGACCGCTGGTTCCTCGACCGAATCTGTACCCACATCCTCGCCTTCGAGGGCGACAGCCAGGTGTTCTTCTACGAGGGCACCTACACGGAGTATGAGGAGGACAAGCGCCGACGCATGGGCGACGTGGAGCCGCACCGCATACGCTACCGCAAGCTGATGGAATAATCCCACACAAACGCGCGCACCGACGCGCTGAAAAAAAGAAATGTCGCAGACCCACCCCACCGGTGCGCCTGCGACATTTCTGCATATTTATGCCTTTAACTCAAGCCTTCGATAAGACCGTCCTTGATTCTGATGTTGAGAGCCATAGGCTTCTTCGGCAGTCCAGGCATACGGAGAATGTCGCCTGCCACGACAACAATCATCTCCGCGCCGCTGTTGACAATCACATCGTTGACCTGAAGCTCAAAGCCGTCGGCGGCTCCCATGCGCTTGGGGTCGGTGGAGAATGAATACTGGGTCTTGGCGATGCACACCGGGAAATGACCCATGCCGTTGCGCTCAAGGGTCTGCATCATGCGGCGCGCCGACGCGCTGAACACAACCGACGTGGCGCCGTAGATATCGGTGGCGACCTTCACTACCTTCTCCTCGATGCTGTCGCTGTCGGCATACGCAAAGCGGAGTGGCGCCGACGGCTCCCGCTCGATGGTGTCGACCACAAGACGCGCCAACTCCTCCGCGCCGGCACCGCCCTCAGAAAACGCCCGGTTGACGGCAAACCCTACGCCGAGACGGCAGCAGTGCGTCTCGATGGCGGCAACCTCGGCATCGGTGTCGCTCGGAAAGCGGTTGATGGCAACAATCACAGTCTGCCCGAACTTGCGGATGTTGCGCAGATGCTTGTCGAGATTCTCAAACCCCGCCTCGACGGCCGCCACATTCTCTTCCTTGACAACGGCGTAGTCGACGCCGCCCTGCACCTTCAGTCCCTGCACCGTGGCTACAAGAATCGTGAGGCTCGGCTGCAGTCCCGACTTGCGGCACTTGATGTCGTAAAACTTCTCCGCTCCGAGGTCGGCGCTGAACCCTGCCTCAGTGACCACATAGTCGCTGCACGACATCGCTGCCTTCGTCGCCACGATGGAGTTGCAGCCGTGGGCTATGTTGGCAAACGGTCCGCCGTGGATAAACGCCGGCGTATGCTCGATGGTCTGCACAAGATTAGGCTTCATCGCTGCCTTCAGAAGCACCGTGATGGCGCCCTCAACGCCCATATCCTTGACCGTGAACGGCTTGTCGTCGTAGGTGAAACCCAGCAGTATGTTGCCGATGCGGCGCTCAAGGTCGGCGAGGTCGGACGCCAGGCAGACAATAGCCATCAGCTCTGACGCGGCAGTGATGTCGAATCCCGTCTGACGGGTGACGCCGTTGGTGCGCGGTCCCAGACCAATCACCACATCGCGAAGCGCACGGTCGTTGACGTCGAGCACGCGCCGCCAAACCACCGTCTTCAGCCCAAACCCCTCCGCCTCATGCTGATACAGATAATTGTCGAGCAATGCGGAAATCATATTGTGGGCAGACGTGATGGCATGGAAATCGCCCGTGAAATGGAGGTTTATCTTCTCCATCGGAACCACCTGGGCATAACCGCCGCCGGCAGCGCCGCCCTTGACGCCGAAACACGGACCCAGCGACGGCTCGCGCAGTGCCACCGACACACGCTTGCCGATGCGGTTCAACCCAAGCGCAAGCCCCACCGACACCGTCGTCTTGCCGATGCCGGCCTTCGTGGCGGTGATCGCCGTGACAAGAATCAGCCTGCTCTTCTTCACCTTCGCCTCGTCGACAATCGACAAGGGCAGTTTAGCTATATACTTACCGTAATGGTCGAGGCACTCGGCGTCGATGCCGGCGCGCTCGGCTACCTTCTCGATGCGGTCCATCGCCACGCTGCGCGCTATTTCTATGTCTGATTTCATCGCTTTTCTCAAATTTATGTGCAAAGGTAGCCATTTCCACCAAACTCCACAAGTCACCGCCCCTCCACGACCGCGAAAGCGGTCACCCACACATAGCGCAACGCCAACAGATGCACCAAACGTAGACAAAATTCCAGTTATTTGCTATAAAATACGCCCATAAAAAGACATATCGAGTTAGGAAACCAATATTTTTTAGTATCTTTGCAGTTACTAAATGATATGTCAAAGTGAGGAAATATAATAATTTATTAATCAATACAGTGCAATTATGAAAAGATTTTATCTCGCCCTGGCGATGTTGGCGGCACTCCCAGCCGCCGCCTCGGCTCAAACCATCCTCAACGAGGGGTTTGAAACGACAAGCACCGACCAGTACAGTCCCAACTTCCCAGATGGTTGGTCGACCGTTGACTCCTACACGGGAAACAACGACAGGTATCGGTGGAACGTATACTATTATGAAAAAGGTACGATGACCGGCACCCACTGCGCGTCGGTCGACAGCCCGATGTTTACCGGCGGTGAGGACGGCGGTGAGGGTCCGCGTGAGGAAATCCTCCTCACTCCGGAGCTCAACCTCGACAACACTTATCAGCTGTCGTTCGACTGGATGGCAGCGTCGAAGGCTGCCATCGACGAGGGCAAGTACGACTTCCAGGTGCGCATCGTGACCGATGGCAACGTGGAGGGCGCCGAGACTATTTGGTCGTTCAACAACGCAACACAGCTGAAGGAGAACGGCAACGTCCCATATCCGTGGACGGGATGGGCAACCTACAAAACGATGATCGACCTGAGCAAATGGCAGGGAAAGAGCATCAAGGTGGCGTTTGTCTACAAGATGCTCAAAGCCACTGCCAACGTGCTCGACATCGACAACGTGATGGTGAAACAGTTCACGCCTGCCACCGGCCCTAAGGGTGTGCTGTCGAAAAAGCAGTACAACTTCGGAGAGGTGTATATGAACTCAAAAATGTTCTCCGATAAAATCACTCTCAAAAACGAAGGCAAGAACGGCTTGAAAATCACAAGCATCGACTATCCGCAAGGCATCGGCTCGACAATCGACCCTGCCG
>OGYL01002254.1_pt1 | contig 13808 bp, 11 predicted proteins | sample 1576541 | NCBI WGS metagenome assembly OGYL01 (sample SAMEA3541551, study PRJEB24748) | human gut metagenome | biome: human gut; feature: human-associated habitat; material: faeces | place: China | collected 2012 | reverse complement strand
GGCCGTCGCAAGAACGAAGAGGGTAAAACAGTACGTTATTCTAAAAAATCAGGAGCGCCTCAAGGAAAAGCATCTGCGCAACGATAAGGTTAGCCTCGTCGTCCGTCACTTCCCCGCCAAGGAATATTATCCTGTCCTTAAGCAGCCTTGAGTAAATGTCGTATGAACGTTCACCCTTATTGGTCTGCTCTATTACCATAGGTATAAGGCCCATTTTTTGCGCCTCCTTTATGTTATTGTCAGCGCGTTTGTGCGCTTATTTCTCCACTGCGCTGTCGCAAAGCATCTCCAGCGTCTTGTCAAGCACGGCCTGATCTTCGAAGTATGCCTTGTCGTCCTCGCTCAGCTTTTCTTTGAATTCCGCCGCCCTGTCGCCAAACTGAGCACAGTATTCGTCCAGCTTCTTTTCAACGGCTTCGGGATCGGCCTTTATATCCTCCGCCTTTACTATGGCGTCCAGCACCAGCTGGGTCTTAACGCGACGTTCCGCGTCGCCCTTCATCTCGGCCTTCATGGCGTCCATAGTGGTTCCAGTGAATTTGCAGTAATCTTCAAGCGATATGCCCTGCATGCTGAGACGATAGCGGATATCGTTGAGCATACGGTCCATCTGGCGCTCTATCATCACTTCGGGAATGTCAACGGTTGCGTTCTCAACGGCCTTGGCCACCACCTCGTTCTCCTTGTTTATCTTGGCTTCCTGCTTGGCCTTTTCTTCCAGCTCTTCCTTCTTATGGGCGCGGAACTGCTCCATGGTGTCGAAATCGGACACATCCTTGGCCAGCTCATCGTCTATTTCGGGCAGCTCCTTGGTGCGGATGGCGTGTACCTTAACGCGGAACACGGCGTCCTTGCCCTTGAGCTCGTCACTGTGGTATTCATCGGGGAACTTAACGTTAAGATCCTTCTCTTCGCCAACATTCATGCCTACCATCTGCTCTTCAAAGCCGGGTATGAACATTCCGCTGCCGATGGTCAGCTGCTGATGCTCAGCCGTGCCGCCGTCGAACTTAACGCCGTCCACTGTGCCGCTGTAATCAAGCTCAACTTCGTCGCCGTTTTCAACGGGGCGCTCAACGTCTATCATGCGGGCGACCTTCTCGCGCTCGCGCTCGATCTCGGCGTCCACCATTTCATCCGTAACATTATACTCTTGCTTTGCCACTTCTATACCCTTATACTGGCCCAAAGTGACCTCGGGCATAACGGTAACAACAGCCTCAAACTCCACATCCTTGCCCTTTTCGGCGCTGAGAATGGTTATTTCCGGCCTGTCTACGGGCTTAACATCGTGCTCCTTAACGGCGGCTTCGTAAACCGCAGGATACGCTATATCAAACGCATCGTCCACAAATACATACCAACCGTAGGTCTTTTCGATAACGCCCTTGGGCGCATGTCCCTTGCGGAAGCCGGGTATCGCGATGGTCTTGCGCAGCTTAAGATACGCGCTGTCTATCGCCTTTTCAAAATCCGCAGCGGGAATGCTCATAGTGAGCTTCACCTGGTTGCCCTCAAGCTTTTCAAAACTTGCCATAATATCCTCCGAACAATAAATAATCGTTGCCAAACAGGCGGACATACCGCCGTCAGTATAGCTTATCACAACCCAATGCCTTTTGCAAACATAGTTTATGCCAAAATGCGCCTTTTTTCATTATGTTTACAGTTTTGCTCATTGACTTTTTTCTATTCAGGTAATATAATTCAGGTAACCTAATTTGCAAAATCAGATGTAGACGTTTCATTTAACAGAATATATAGAAATGCTGTACATCATGTGAAAGGAGAGCGTACGATATGAAGCAGATACTTCGCGCCAAGATATACGGCGATTCCATAATGAAAGGCACCATACTTGATGCCGGATACCGCTACCATGCCATAATGAACGAATATTTGATAAGGCTGTATGAGCGTTTCGGCATAGAGGCTGAAAACCGCGCCCGTTTCGGCATAACCGTGAAGCGTGGGCACAGCATACTGCTGCGCGATATTGACGAAGGATTAGATTGCGAGCTGGCGCTCGTCGAATTCGGTGGGAACGACAGCGACTTCAAATGGAGCGAAATAAGCATGGAGCCGGATAAGGAGCACCTGCCGCTGACCAGCATGGCCGATTTTAAGCAGAACATAGCCGCCATGACAGAGGAACTGCGCGCGCAAGGCGTGCAGCCTATTATGATGACTCTGCCGCCGATAGAGCCGAACAGGTATCTGGACTTTGTTTCGCGCAACGGCAACAGCCGCGAAAACATACTGAAATGGCTGGGTTATGTTGAAAAGATATACGAAACGCATAAGTCCTATTCAGATGCCGTGGCAGAAATAGCGCAGGAGCGCATTGTGCCGCTGGTGGACGTACGAAGCGCCTTCCCTTCCGGCGATGCGCTTGGCGAATACATGTGCATAGACGGCGTGCATCCTGACAAGAAGGGCTATCAGCTTATAGCGGACAGCTTTGCTTCATTCTTTGAAAAAGCGTTAGCGTAACCGAATTTATTTTTCCATTCTTTGGCGCATATCATGTATGCGCCTTTTTGCCATACTATCGTCAGATTGATTTTTATATTCGTGGCGAAAGGCGGGCAAAACAACAGATGGAAATAGCAATATGGATAGCGGTGCAGGCGGCTATGTTCGGCCTGGTATGGTGGTTTGTATCCTCCCGGCGCGCAAAGGCGGAAGGAACGATAAAGCGCCGCCCAACCGAACGCGCGCGCGAGGAAAACGCTGAACTCAGGCAGCTTAGGGCAATGCGGGCGAAATCGCTGAATATGCCGCTGAGCGAAAAGGCGCGGCCCACACGCATGGAGGACATAGTAGGCCAGCAGGAGGGCATACGCGCACTGCGCGCGGCAATGTGCGGCCCAAACCCGCAGCATGTGCTTATATACGGCCCGCCGGGCATAGGCAAAACCTGCGCGGCAAGGCTTGTTTTGGAGGAGGCGAAGCGGCGCGCGGATTCGCCGTTCAATGCGGATTCAAAGTTCATTGAGCTTGACGCGACCTGCATCCGCTTTGACGAAAGGAGCATTGCCGATCCGCTCATCGGTTCCGTGCACGACCCTATCTATCAGGGCGCGGGCCCGCTCGGCGCGCAGGGCATACCCCAGCCCAAGCCCGGGGCAGTTACGAAGGCGCATTGCGGCGTGCTGTTTTTGGATGAAATAGGCGAACTGCACCCCGTGCAGATGAATAAGCTGCTGAAGGTGCTTGAGGACAGGCGCGTATTCTTCGAAAGCGCATATTATTCGCCGGATAACACGGCCATCCCGCCGCACATACATGATATTTTTGCGCATGGCCTGCCTGCTGATTTCCGCCTTATAGGTGCAACCACGCGCAGTCCGGAGGATATCCCCGCGGCGCTTAGGTCCCGCTGCGTGGAGCTGTTTTTCAATCAGCTTGGGCAGGAGGAGTTGGAAACAATAGCAAGCGACGCGGCAAAACGGCTTGGCTTCGGCATAGACAGCGACGCCGTGTGCGAATGCGCGCGGTACAGCGGCGGCGGACGCGACGCCGTGAATATGATTCAGCTTGCTGCGGGCCGCACTTGAGGAAGGCCGCGGCGATATAGTGACGGACGACATACAATGGGTCGCGCGAACATGTCACCATGCGCGCCGCACATACGGCGAAATACGGCGCGAAAGCGCGGCGGGCGTATGCGCAGGGCTTGCCGTAACGGGCAGCGGCGGCGGTGTAAGCATAGAAATAGAATGCACGGCACGCCGCGTGGGCAAAGGGCAGGGCAAGCTGAGGCTGCTTGGCATGGTTGAAGAAGAGGAGATAGACCTCCGTTCAAGGAAGCTGCGCCGCAAGGGTACGGCGCTCGTGAGCGCACAGAACGCAGCACTGTGCTTCATGACGCGCTTTGGGCTGGACATAAGCGATTATGACATAACGTTCAACGTGCCCGGCGGCATACCAATGGACGGGCCGAGCGCGGGCATTGCGTTATGCGTTGCGCTGATGAGCGCAATAACGCTCAAGCCGCCTATACCCATGCTTGCCATGACTGGCGAAATAACCTCCCGCGGAGAAGTTAAGCCAGTAGGCGGCGTGCGCGAAAAGCTGGCCGCAGGCATAGAAGCGGGCGCGCAAACGCTTATAATCCCCTCCGCCAATTATGAGCCGGACTTTGATAAGCTTAACTCCACAATACTCTCCGTATCCGACATAACGGACGTTATGCGCATATCCTTCGGGCTCAGTTCCAAGGAAGAATGGATAGACGGCGTTATACCGCTCATGGCATAGCGTTCATCATACAAAAGGCAGCTTGATTCAAGCTGCCCTGTTTTTTCTATTCTACCCTTTCTATCAAAGTGCACATCCTTGTTTGCTCATCTATTTCGCTTATTTCAAGGCCTCTTGCGCCGTTGCCCTTCTTCCATGTTTTATGGTAAACAAAGTACAGCTTCCCGTTGGCGCGGATGTTTGCGGCAAAGCCTATAATATACGGTTCGTCCGTTTCAACCCCGTTTTCATCCGTTCTGTTTCGGATAGCCTCCGCCGGCCCGGGTCCGTCTACGTATTCATAATCCGTGCCAAGTATTCGCCGCCACGCTTCGCATTGCTCAAAGCATTTCTCCGCCGCCTCGGTATGCTCCTTCTCCATGGCAACCATGTCCCTTTGGCTTTCTATCTCCCGCTGGTTTCTCTCAGTCGCATCCTTATCTAATTCTATCTTCAGTTCTGTTATATTCAGCTTTTCGTCCGCCGTGGCGTCTATGTTGTATTCTTCCCCGTTTGAAAAAACCAAAGTGCGCTCCAAATGCGGGCTTGACGGCAGCGAATAGCCGTAATCGCCAACGTCATAGTAGATTTCCATATATGAATCTATCCTGTAATATCCGTCCGGGTCAACATAAAACGGGTCCATCCAGCCGCTTTCGTCGTAGCCTATCTGTCCTTTCCATTTTTCGCGCCCGTATATAAGGGCAATGTATTCTTCGCTGTTTTCAACGTTTGCGATAAGCTTGGCCTTGCGCTCCGCCGCGGCCTTGTTGGCCCTGTCCATAGCTACCCTGTCTGTTATGGCTATGGCAATGATTATTGCCGCCACCGCAAAGCCGGCTATGGCCCAGTTGCGCTGCACGCGGCGAAAATGCTCCTCATCTTCCCAATATTTGTTTTTCCATGCCAGTTCGTTGCCGTGCTTGCCAAGATAGAAGCACATGAATATGCCCACTATCGGTATAAAGCACGCAAACGCCTGATACACCCTGTTTCCTATTCCCCACCATACCGGCAGCAGGAACGCGCCCCAGTTCCATTTATCCTGTATACCTATCGGCACATAGCGGCAGCGCTGCCCCATGCCCGATTCGTTGCCCTCGTCCATTTTGGGCAGCGGCAGCGGGTTCGGTATCATTTTGGGCCGCGCGGCATATGCGCGGCAGCGGTTTGCCAGTTCCTCTATGCTGTCCGCATCGTCGGCGTTTATGCCGCTTAGTATGCGCTCCGTTTCATTTGCTATTTTGCTTTCGCTTTCGGCGGCCTGCCGCCTTTCGGCAACTATCTGCGGAATAAGCCCCGGCTCCGCCTGCATGGAGCGTATGGCCTCCACGCTGAAGCCAAGCTCTCTAAGCGTTGCAACGGCCTTCAGTCTTGCTATGTCCGTTTCGTCAAATTCGGTATATTCCCGACCGTTTCGCCATTGGCCGTGCGGCGCTATCAGCCCCTTTTCCATATAATAGCGCACGGTGCGCTCGGTAAGCCCCGTCTGTTCCGTAACCTCTTTCATCTTCATGGCAAATACCCTCCGTTTATGATAATACCATACATTCTTACGCAGGGTAAGTGTCAATACTTTTCCTGAAAAATATCGCCTTCTATGCCTATTATGTCCCCAAACGCTATGCTGCCGCCGCCCGTTATGCAAACCGCGTGCGCGTATGCGTCAACCCGCCTTACGCAGACCTGCTCCGTAACATACGCGCCGCCCTGCTTTCGCTCATCCGGTACAAAGTGCGTTATGCAGACCATGGGCCGCTCCTTTGCGCAGTAAAACAGCCTTCCCTCGAGTGCATCGAGTTCAGTAGAATACCGGAATTCTCATCGTTTAACAATGCGATGACGAAGCTTAGTTTTCCTGCCATCTTATCAAATGCATCGTACTTGACGAGGGCATATTTGCTAATACAGGAGGACAGATGTTTCTTGATTTGCCGGTGTTCCTTCGTCACACGTCTGGCATTTGCCTTGACCTGATCCATCTCTTTAAAACGAATCCGAATAATCTTCTCCAAATCCGCACCTTTTTTGCCACTCATAAGCATCTCATATTTTCTTGCCATCACATTCATCTTATGAATGATAAAAATGATTAGAATTATGAGTAAAACAACCAAAATACAAAGGATTGTGACAGCAGAAGACATTTTCATACCAAATATCTTAGCCTCTTCCATGAAGTTTTCCTCTTTTCGATTTTATTGTGCGAGCAACTGTGTAATGCGCTCTAAATCTTCCTGTGAATAATATTCAATTTCAATTTTTCCGGAATCCTTGGTCTTTGCTTTGATGGTTGTCTTTGTTCCAAGGGATTCCTTTAAGCGGTTTTCAATCGCTTTATATAAGAAGGAAAGTTCCGGGTCTTCTTTCTCGGATGTCTTTTCCTTTGGTTTCTTATTTAATAGTTTCTTGACGTAGCTTTCTGTCTCACGCACGGAAAGCTTCTTGTCAAAAATATACATTGCCGTTTCATACTGTAACTGAGGATCTGCAATCGTAATGAGTGCACGAACATGTCCGGTCGACAGCATATCATCAATCAGCATCTGCTGTACCTTCTCGGTCAGCTTCAGAAGCCGAAGTGCATTTGTCACGGTTGTACGACTCTTCGATACACGTTCCGCAACCTCATCCTGTGTCAAGTTGAATTCCTGAATCAACCGCTCGTAAGCATGTGCTTCTTCAATCGGATTTAAATCCTCACGCTGGATGTTCTCAATCAATGCGATCTCAACAATCTGCTGATCATCGTAATCTTTGATGACAACTGGAACCTCTTTCAAACCAGCTAACCGGGCAGCTCTCCAACGGCGCTCACCGGCAATCAGTTCATAGTAGCCTTTGCGCTTCACTACGACCAATGGCTCAATCACACCAAACTGTTTGATGGAATCTGCAAGCTCCTGCAATGCATCTTCGTTGAACTCTTTTCTTGGCTGATTCTTGTTTGGCTCAATCCGATTGATATTTAATGTCTGTTCTACTTTTTTCACAACTTCTGTTTTTGTAACAGTGCCTGTCTTTGTCTGTTTCGATGTTTTTGTAGTGACATCTTCGGTTGTATCGTCTGTCGGAATTAAATTACTTAGTCCACGACCTAATCCTCGCTTTGGTGCCATAGCGTTCTCCTCCCAAATAGGTGTTTTTATAATTTTGCGTATAGTTTATTATTGATTACTTCGTCTGCAAGATCCCGATATCCCTGCGCACCGGAAGACCGGCTGTCATACAGGTTGATAGGAAGACCGAAGCTAGGTGCTTCTGCTAGCCGTACATTTCTCGGAATAATGGTTTTATATATAAACTGATCCAAATTATTCTTGACGTTTTCAACAACCTCCAAAGACAGGTTCGTACGTGCGTCATACATCGTAAACACAACACCTTCGATTTCGAGGGATTTGTTTAGCTTCTTTTTAATCAGATTGATCGTGTAAATGAGCTGCGAGAGACCATCCAAAGCAAAAAATTCGCACTGGATTGGCACTAAGACAGTGTCCGCCGCAGTCATAGAATTGATCGTCAACATACCGAGAGCCGGTGGACAATCAATGATAATAAAATCATATTTTTTCTTTACGCTTTTTAACAGGTTCTTTAGTATATGCTGTGGATCTTCGGCATCGACCAATTCGACTTCCGCACCTGCCAGATCACGGTTCGCCGGCAAAACGCTTAAATCCAGTCCATGCTCCAATGGATGAACGATCATACACTCTCCAATGTTAATCTCTCCACTCATGGCATGATAAATGGTGTATTCCAAGGTATTCTTATCAATACCAAGGCCACTCGTCAGATTGCCCTGTGGATCCATGTCGACAGCCAGAACCTTCTTCCCTTTTTCTGCCAGACATGCTGCGAGATTGATTGATGTTGTTGTTTTTCCTACGCCGCCCTTCTGGTTGGCGACTGCAATGATTCTACCCATAAAAACCTCCACATATAATAAACATTATAGCACTACCTGACATGTTTCGCTATATCAAAATATGGGTAAATTTGTTTTAGGTGTACAATATATAGATTTGAGTGCTTAGATATTACAATATGTATGGAAAATAAAAGAAAAATTCATAAAAATCAAGTAAAAAACCGTAAAATAAATATTAGTTATTATAAACACTTTAGTGTTTCACGTGAAACATCCAATATTCTTAGAAATTATATTTGATATTAGAATTGGAAGGTTTTTATCACATACGCTATTTGATTTTGTGTGTTGATGTATATATTATTCAGTAAATAAATATGTGTTTATGTTTCACGTGAAACATGGTTGCGAGATTATGATATATGGAGTTGTAATTCAAAAATTAATTATGAATGAATCTATAATAGATGATAACAAACTGAACTTAGCATTTTATAAATTGAATGAGTGAATTCTAGTGCTATCAGAAGTAACATAAAGGGTACATAAAGATAATAGAATATTATCTTATTTGATTTAGATAAATAATTGAGTGTATTTCAGATATAAAAATTGAATTTGGTATAGACACATTAGTTTTAAAATATCTGAATATATATGTTTCACGTGAAACATTGTTTGCAACATATACATTATATAAAATGAAAATAAAATCTGAAATATATGATTTAAAATATCTACGAGTATCTAAAAATGAATAACTGATGAACCGACAGATAACTAGATAAATTTATTTCTGGCTGTTTTTGGTTTTATAAATAACTGTAACGTGTAATATGTTAAATTATAAAACAACAATAAACTTAATTGATAAATTATAGTACAATATGCATCTGTATAATTTTAATGTACATAAAAATGAATTATAACTGTTATCTATTTATATTGAGCATGTGTTATCTATATTGAATATAGAATAGAATTTTAATTCACGATTATCAATATGTTTCACGTGAAACACTGATTATCCACATATATAAACATCAATAATTGTGGAAAAGTATATAATATCCACCAACTTATACACATAATTGTGGATAAAAAATGATTCTAAAAACAAAAATTGTTGATAACTTCGGGCGGAATCATACATATTGTATTTATAAAATTGGAGATACAATATAGTGAGGTTAGAGGAGAGTAAAACATAAGCATATGAATATATGACGATTTCATAAAAATAAGCCGGATGATTTAATCATCCGACTTACTTAACTTCTTAGTAATTATATACCAGTTTTTATCATATGGAATGTATAATGAAATTACATCTGTTCTGGACAATCAATACCAAGCAATTCCATTGCATCTTTGATCGTCTTCTTTGTGATATATACCAGTGTAGCACGCGCGTTACGCACATTCTCTTCCTCTACATGGATACGGCATGCGTTGTAGAATTTGTTGAATGCCTGTGCAACATCGACTGCAAATCTTGCAACGGCAGAAGGCTCATAACGCTCAGAAGCGTCCTTGACAATCTTCGGGAAGCGGTTAATCTCTTTCAGTAACTCCATTGCTTCTACATCTGTCAATACACTGTAATCAATATCTGCCGATGGTGTAAATTCATCCAGCTTCTTTAAGATACTGCAGCATCTTGCATGTGTGTACTGTACGTATGGACCAGTTTCACCATCGAAGTTCAAAAGCTTCTCCCATTTGAAAGATACGTCTTTGATACGCTGGTTATAAAGATCATTGAACAATACGGCACCAACACCAATTTTCTTTGCTGTCTCATCCTTATCTGGAAGATCCGGGTTCTTCTCATTGATGATCTCTTTGATCTTCGCAATCGCTTCGAGGAGAATATCCTCGGCATAAATAATATTTCCGCTACGTGTAGAAAGCTTGGCACCTTCCAAGCTGACAAGTCCATAAGGAATATGCACTAACTGATCCTTTGCCCATTCATTTCCAAGCAATTCAACAACCTTGAATACCTGCTTGAAGTGAAGCTTCTGTTCCTGTCCGGTTACATACAGACATTTTACGAAGTTGTAAGTTTCTTTCCGATAGAAGATCGCTGCAATATCACGTGTTGCATAGATGGAGCTGCCGTCGTTCTTCAGGATCAGACATGGAGCCATATCATAAGCGTCTAAGTTTACGATCTTTGCACCCTCGCTCTCTGTCAGGAGATTTGCGTCTGTCAGTCGTTTTACAACATCGTCGGTTTTATCACGGTAGAAGCTCTCGCCGAGGTAGTAGTCGAAGTCCATACCAAGCAGATCGTAAGTACGCTTGTACTCAATCAGACTGATATCCTTGAACCACTGCCAGATTTTTAAAGCTTCCTCGTCACCATGTTCCATCTTCGCGAACCATGCACGCGCTTCGTCGTTTAACTCTGGATTCTTCTCAGCCTCTTCGTGGAACTTCACGTAGAGCTTCATCAGTTCGGCAACGCCGTCCTTCTTGACCGCTTCTTCACTTCCCCATGCCTTGTATGCAACGATCAGTTTACCAAACTGTGTACCCCAGTCGCCGAGGTGGTTGATGCGGACAACCTTGTAGCCCAGCTTGGAATAAATCTTATACAGAGAGTTTCCAATGATCGTCGTACGAAGATGTCCAACATGGAAATTCTTTGCTACGTTTGGAGAAGAATAATCGATACAGATTGTCTGTCCATTTCCTTCGGTAGAACTTCCGAAATCATCAGCCATAGAAGCTGTTACCATTGTTTCGATAAATAATTCCTTCTTTACGAAGAAGTTTAAGTAAGCACCCTGTACCTGAATCTCCTGCAGGAAATCCACATCGCCGATTGCTTCTTTGATATCGTTGGCAATCATCTGTGGGGCTTTGCGCATCGTCTTCGCAAGGCGGAAGCAGGGGAATGCAAAATCACCAAGCTCCGGTTTTGGCGGAATCTCAATCAGGTCTGCAATTTCTGCTGCGGTTAACCCTTCGACGTTTGCAGCAATCAGTTCTACAATCTTGTTTTTCATAATATATAAACTCCTTTATTGTTGTTTGCTTTTATTGTTGGATCGGGAAGCTGAATTTTACTGTGGTTCCCGACATGACATCCCCGGAGATATCCAGCTTGCCACAGAGCATATACAGGATTTCCTTTGCTTTGTGCAGGCTGCTGTACCAAGGACTGTCCTCCATATAGGTGTCCTTGATGCCGACACCATCATCTGTCAGAATGACCTCTGCCATATTTGGCGTCAGGCTTGCCTGTACGGATACATTGGATGCATTTGCATGTAAGGCGATGTTATCGAAAAATATTGCAATCAGCCGCATGAAGTTAATGTTGAACACCGGATGATAGCTGATGTTCGGATCTGGTGTTTCGACAGATGCGGTAATTTTGATCTTTGTATGTTTCTGCTTAAACTCATTTAAGTAAGCTTCGAGCTGTTCCTTCAACGGTTTGTCGGAAGAAGAAAAGCTGTTCATGTTCTCGGCGATTTCATCGACCGAGTGGGACATCTGCTTTACGTTGTGCAGGATTTCCTGCAAGGTTAATTTCGCACGTCCGACATCTGTTCCAATCAGATAGTTGATCATATCCAGTTTGTTCTGCATAGCTTCCAGCCCGGTTTTGATCTGCTTATCCAGAATCGTCTGTGTGAGTGCCCGGTCGTATGCATCCAGCATTAAGATATTATATCCATGCGAGGAGATGTCTTCCTTGGCGTCCTCCTGAAGAAATGTAAAGCCGTAGTGATCGGTATGATCAGGGTCGTCTGTCGTGTAGCGAGGCTCAAAAGAGGTAAGTGCATCTTCTGCATTGTTCAATGCTTCCAGGTATTGACGCAGCTTGTTCAACTGTAATTCCATGCCGCGCAGCTTTAACGTCAAGGTCTCCTTCACGGATTGCAGGTCTTTGATCTGCTCCTGAATGATCTTGTTGCGCTCGGTATCCACGCCATCATTTGTGACAGGAGAAAAGACGCTTTTTCTGGAGTTGGTCTTGAAGGCGTAAATGTCCTTCGTCTTGTCCAGCTCATCAATCTTGATGTCAATTTCAAAAATCTGTGTTTTGAGATTCTGGATATCCTCCAATTGTGACAGGAAGGATTTGTTGAAATAATCCAGCATCATCTGATTGGCAGATTTGATTTTCTTAAAATTCTCTTTTGATTCTTCCATAGTTGAAGTACCTCTTTTCGTGGTGCAAGGTTTCCTGTTATCGTCTGCGGGAACGGGAGTTTTGCTTCCGTTTCCGTGGTTCGATCACATTTGCATAAATAAAAAGTCCAAGAATACATGCAACGACGACCGCCGCAATTATATATTTCCAATAGCTTTTCTTTTCTTTGATCAACGCCGGGCGGATACTGCCATTTTTGTATGCTTCGGCTACGGCAACGTCATCGTTGGAATTGACATAGCCGGAATAGCTGACCGGAAGTGTCAGGCAGGTCGTACCTTCATAGGAAACTTCCAAAGTACCGATATAACCTTCATCCAGCCGGTCTGCGGATGGAACAAAGTTCATTTGCAGCTTGGTTCTGTCGGCATTGTTCGCAAATATAAATGGCTGGTTATTGTCAACGGACAGATGCATGGTTCCGAGATTTTCACAACCATAATAATCGTTTAAGAAGTTCTGCGCGGTCGTGGCAGCCTCTGCATCGAATTCATAGTCTGACAACAACGTGGTGTTTGAGTAGTTGTTGAATACATAGTTGAACAGCGCAATGCTGTCGGTGTAATTCGTTGCGTTGTCAGGGGCACCCATTGTCACACAGATCAACTGCATATCATTTTTTTCAGCCCAGACGACAAGTGTACCACCCGCATCATCAGTATAACCAGTTTTTCCACCTTGACATGCCGGGTAATAATATTCGGAATTGCTGAGCATCATCCGGTTGCCCTGCGTGAGATAACGCGTCTCATTGTTCATGTTCGTTGGCGGAATCTCATGATAGGTTTCTGAAGCATACTCACGAAAGGTCTTGCTTGTAAGCGCCTCTTTTGTGATCAGCGCCATGTCGTAGGCAGTTGTATAATGGTCCGGATCATGCAATCCGTTTGCATTCGTAAAATGTGTATCCTTGCAGCCGAGACTTTGTGCAGTATCATTCATCAACTGCACGAAATTCTCCAGAGAGCCAGACACCTGTTCTGCAATCGCCCAGGCTGCTTCATTTGCAGACATGAGCATGACGGCGTAGAGTGCATCCGACATACTGATCTCTTCGCCGACATCGAGCGCGATATGGGAACTGTTGCGGTCGATGCCCCAGACGGCAGCGTCGCTCATTGTGATCGTAGAGTTTAAATCTCCGTTTTTGATGGCGAGATACGCAGTCATGATCTTTGTGATACTTGCCGGATATTGCCGGGTGTGGGAATTCTTTTCGTATATGATCTGTCCGGATTGTGCATACGGAATACGGCGGTGGCTGCGATTGCCTGCTCCGCTTGACGGCCCAGCACCATGTTGATGACCATGTTGCCAACGCCGATCAGGATTTCGTTCATCAAAATGGGAAAACATTTATGAAAATACTCCGACACAAAGGCTTTGCTCCAGACAAAATGTTGGGAAGCCCGGAACAGATAGGGATGCTTCTGCACTTTTCCCATCAGCAGGATCACCAGCGCGTTAACGCCTGCGGCGCAAACAGTCGCCAGAGCCGCTCCCTGAATACCCATGGCG
>OGYL01002249.1_pt1 | contig 13827 bp, 10 predicted proteins | sample 1576541 | NCBI WGS metagenome assembly OGYL01 (sample SAMEA3541551, study PRJEB24748) | human gut metagenome | biome: human gut; feature: human-associated habitat; material: faeces | place: China | collected 2012 | reverse complement strand
AAAGGAGGCTCAGATATTCTGTTTTCAGCCGGCAATGATACCCGGTTACGGAACGGGTAACTCTACCGAGCTGTATCTGGAGGACAAAACCGGCGGCGATATAGCAAAGTTTTATGATACTACGGTAAAGTTTGTAGCTGAGTTGAACAAACGTCCAGAGGTTGCCATGGCATATTCTTCTTACTCAATGTCATTCCCGCAGATTGCCGTTGATGTTGATGCTGCAAAATGTAAGCGTGCCGGAATATCTCCTAATGATGTCCTTGATGCTTTGGGAAGCTATTGCGGAGCTTCGTATGTGTCTGACTTCAATAAGTTTGGAAAGGTTTATCGTGTACAGATTCAGGCTTCGCCAAAGTTCCGTCTTGATGAACACGCTCTTGACAACATGTTTGTACGCAATGGAGACGAGATGGCACCGCTAAGCCAGTTTGTAACAATAAAGAATGTTCTTGGTGCTGAGCTGGCACAGCGCTTTAATCTGTATAACACGATTCCGGTTAATGTCAATGCTGCAGACGGATATTCTTCAGGACAGGTTCAGACTGCAATTAAAGAGACTGCTGAAAAGATGCTGCCGTCGGGCTATGGATATGAGTATGGAGGTATGGCACGTGAGGAGGCCGGAAACAGCGGTGCGCAAACGGCGTTTGTATATTTCATGTGCGTCATTCTTATTTATCTCATTTTGTCATGTCTTTATGAGAGCTTTCTGTTGCCGCTTGCGGTTATCTTCTCAGTGCCGTTTGGACTTATGGGCTCGTTTCTCTTTGCAAGACTGTTTGGCATAGAAAACAACATTTATCTGCAGACCGGTGTGATAATGCTTATCGGATTGCTTGCCAAGACAGCCATTCTTATTACGGAGTATGCCGTTGAGCGTCGCCGAAAGGGATTAGGTATAGTAGCTTCGGCCTATTCTGCAGCCCAGGCCCGTTTCCGTCCTATTGTCATGACGGTTCTGTGTATGGTCTTTGGTATGCTGCCGCTTATGTTCTCGTCGGGTGCAGGAGCCAACGGCAACAACTCTTTGGCTACTGGTGTGGTTGGAGGTATAACCATAGGTACCATAGCTTTGCTTTTTGTAGTGCCTCTATTCTTTATAGTCTTTGAATATCTGCAGGAGAAAGTCAGAACACCTCTTCATGAGGAAGACGACTTGCAGTCGGTTGTAGAAAAAGCAAGGACAATGATAGAAAAATGTAAGTTGAACATTGAAAACAAATGAAAATGAGGAAAGCGTTTTATATGATATTTGCGGCTGTTATGATGTGCAGTTGTGGAATATATACAAAGTATGAGCCGCAGACATCAGTTCCTGACAACTTGTATGGTGACTCATTGTCGTATGGTACGGACACTGCAAGTCTTGGCAATGTATATTGGCGTGAATTGTTTACGGATACACTGTTGCAGAATCTGATAGAAGAGGGACTGGCAAACAACACAGACTATAAGTCGGCTCAGCTTAGGATTGAGGAGGCTGAGGCTACATTGTTGGCTGCAAAGTTGGCCTATCTGCCTTCGTTTGCCTTTGCCCCGCAAGGTTCTGTAAGCAGTTTCGATAATAAGAAGGCAACGCAAACTTATCAGTTGCCTATTACAGCAAGCTGGGAATTGGATGTGTTTGGACGTATACGCAACGCCAAACTGCAGGCAAAGGCTCTTTATGCCAAAAGCATAGATTACAAGCAGGCTGTGCGTACGCAGCTCATCTCAAGTATTGCTAATGCTTATTATACATTGCAAATGCTTGACGCTCAGCTTGATTTGACTGAACGTACCATGGCTTCATGGGAAGAGACTGTTGAAACAGCGCGCGCCTTGATGAAGGCCGGGCAATATAATGAGGCTGCAGTTGCACAGATGGAGGCATCCCTTCATGGTGTCAGGGCGTCTGTGCTTGACATAAAAGAGCAGATAAATCAGACAGAAAACAGCCTGTCTATTATATTGGGCGAGACTCCTCAAAAGCATCACCGTGGGAAGTTGTGCCAGATGCATCTTGATTGTGACATAACTGTTGGTGTGCCTTTGCAGATGTTGTCTAACAGACCAGATGTAAGAAGTGCGGAACGTAGCCTTGAGGCTGCGTTCTATGCCACCAATCAGGCACGTTCGGCCTTTTATCCTCAGATTACGTTGAGCGGTTCTGTCGGTTGGACAAATGCTGTTGGTTCGGCAATCCTGAATCCGGGAAAGTTTTTGGCGGAGGCTTTAGGCTCGTTGACTCTGCCTCTGTTCAATAAAGGGCAGAATGTTGCACAGCTACGTATATCAAAGGCGCAGCAGGAAGAAGCTCGTCTGGCTTTTCAGCAGGCATTGCTGAATGCCGGCAGTGAGGTTAACGATGCCCTTACTGCTTATCAGACAAGTCATGCCAAGACGTCTATTTACAGCAAGCAGGTGGAATCGTTGCAGGCAGCATTACGAAGCACGAAGCTTTTGATGCAGCATGGTAACACTAATTATCTTGAGGTGCTTACGGCGCAGCAGTCGTTGCTTAATGCCGAACTTCAGCAGGTTGCCAATATGTTTACTGAAGTGCAAAGCGTGATAAGCCTGTATCAGGCTTTAGGAGGAGGACGTGATTAACTATTTGTCAGACTCTTATGTGCCAGGGCTAATTTGCTGATGTGTACCGGTTGTTAGTCCGGGCAGAAAACAAACGTCAGCTAATAATAATGATAGACTTGACATAAATAAAAAATATTGGGATTATATGCGCAAGTTTTAATGTTAGTTTGTTTTGGTTTGTATGCCGGCAGGTATTATTGTCGTATGCTTGTTTGCTATTTGGTATAGCAATGGTATCATTGCCGGCATTTTTTGATGAGCTATTATTAAATTGAAAGTGTTTGTCGTTTGATTTGATATATCCAAGAACAGCACAAAAACATGACTTTATTTCATACTATTTTCTATTAATTCTTTCCGTCAGACTTTTAGTCTGGCGGATTTTATTTCATCCAGGCTGAATATTATGCTTATTGTTATGTGTAAGGCTGTGATGTAGTCAGATTGATAGAGTGATGCTGATTGTTCTTGGATGTTGTTTCAAAGGTAATCTGATTGATGTCTTGTTATGCAATAAAGCGTAAATGATTTTTTATAAAAAGTCATCACTTATCACATTCGTATGTAACTTGTTGATTTTGTGTACTATAACGTGTGATGAGTTGATTTTCCAACTCATCACATATATTATTGTCACAGCTTGACTTATTGAACTGATTTTATTGGTGATAACGTTATAACAGACTTATAGTCAAGGTGTTATGTAATAAAATATTTAGGGCGATGCTGAAAATCGTTTTTGATGATTTTTTTGTTGCAAAAGCATAGTTCTTGCATTGTAAGATGTGGCATATTGAAAGCTAAAAGCATACCTTTTGCCCCGTAATTTGCCGTGTTTTACATAGCCGTCATGCAGGTTTTAATATTTAGTCTTGTGTAGATGGTGATTTATTAAGTATTTTGATGACTTGATTATATAAAAAACAAAAGCCGCAGGACTTAGTCCTGCGGCTTTCAATCTCCTTTTAACTGTTGTAGCTAAATTATTTAGCTGTATCAGCAGCAGCTGTATCAGCAACAGCTGTATCAGCAGAAACAGTGTCAACAGCAGCTGTATCTGTTGTGTCAGCACCCTCAGCCTGAGCTGTTTTGTTACCACAAGATGCGAAAGAGATAGCTGCGATAGCTACGAACATTAAAACTAATTTTTTCATTTTCTTTGCTTTTTAAATCTGTAAAACAATCATTTGTTTATTAAAACGATGCAAAGGTAAACATTTTTTTGATAGGTTGTTCTGCTTTTAGTATTTTTTTTCATACTTTTTTGTAACTTTTTTGTAAGTAGCTGATAATCAATAAAATGTAAACTGTTAATTTCTATTAACAAAAGGCTCTTGATAATAAAAGTTTTTTGCTTAGGGCTTTATTTCCTACTTTTTAGTATCTTTGCATCAAGAAAAATAAGATAAAACTCTTGTAAACATGTATTCACATATATAAATGTGATTTGCATGAGAAAAAGAGTTATCCCGGCATTGAATGATTATTTTTAGATGGATTATATATGAATTAATTCTTCTTATATGTAAAAGTTAGCTTGGGGAATATGTGTATTATTAAAGTCTGGCTTTATGTAGTTTGTTGCCGGACATGGTAAACAAAAAGTAAAAATAAAATATGATAGATACATCGGCCTTTCAGGGCAAGAAGGCAGCCTATTTTACTCTTGGCTGTAAACTTAATTTCTCTGAGACATCAACGTTTGGACGTTTGTTGTCTGATATGGGTGTGCGTACAGCCGAAGATGGCGAAGTGGCTGATATATGTATAATAAATACTTGTTCGGTTACTGAAGTTGCTGATCATAAATGCCGTCAGGCCATACACAGAATGGTGCGCAATCATCCTGGAGCTTTTGTTGTTGTAACAGGATGTTATGCTCAGTTAAAGCCTGAAACAGTGAGCCGTATTGATGGAGTTGATTTGGTGCTTGGCGCCAATGAGAAGGCAAATCTTATTCAGTTTTTGTCTGAGGCGTGGAGCGGAACTAAAACTGACGGGGCATTACACCGCTATTATACTGAAAAGACAAAGGACATTAAGACCTTTGCGCCAAGTTGTTCGCGCGGAAACAGAACAAGATATTTTCTTAAAGTACAGGATGGTTGTAACTATTTCTGTACATATTGTACAATACCTTATGCTCGAGGTTTCAGTCGCAATCCAAGTATAGCATCACTTGTTGAACAGGCTGAGAATGCCGCAGCTGAGGGTGGCAAGGAAATTGTGCTTACCGGAGTTAATATAGGCGATTTTGGCGAAACAACTCATGAGCGTTTTGTTGATCTGGTTAAGGCCCTTGACAAGGTGGAGGGCATATACCGTTATCGTATAAGCAGCATTGAGCCTGATTTGCTTGATGACGAACTTATTGAATATTGTGCTCAGAGCAGGGCTTTCATGCCGCATTTCCACATCCCGCTTCAGAGTGGGTCGGATGAAGTGTTGCGCCTGATGCATCGTCGTTATGATACAGCATTGTTTGCACATAAGATAAATTTAATAAAGAAGGTTATGCCTGATGCCTTTATTGGTGTAGATGTAATGGTTGGAACACGCGGCGAGCGTCCTGAACTGTTTGAGGAGACTTATAATTTTTTGGAGTCGCTTGACGTAACGCAGCTTCATGTATTTCCATATTCAGAACGACCGGGTACAATGGCGCTGAAGATACCTTATATAGTGTCTGACAGTGATAAAAAATTGCGCAGCAAACGTCTTCTTGATATGTCAGAGTGTAAGATACACGCATTTTACGAGCGTTTTATCGGTAAAGAGGCAGAAGTGTTGTTTGAAAAGGCTGCAAAGGGAAAGGCAATGCACGGCTTTACAAAAAATTATATTCGTGTTGAATTGCCGCCGTCGCCTGATAACGACAGACTGGATAACCAACTCGTAAAGGTTCGTCTCGGAGAATTTAATCATGATAAAACGGCATTAAAAGCTTTATTGTAAATGGAAAAGGTTGCGATTGTAATACTTAATTGGAACGGGGCAAAGATGTTGACGCGTTTTTTGCCTAATGTGCTTGAATATTCACGCAAGGATGCTATTGTTTATGTTGCCGACAATGCTTCAACGGATAATTCTGTCGAACTTTTAAAACAACATTTCCCTGAAGTTCGTTTAGTGCTGCTTGACAAGAACTGGGGATTTGCCGAAGGATATAATAAAGCTCTTGAGAAGATTGATGCCGAGTATTATGTCTTTCTCAATTCAGATGTTGAGGTGTCTCATCATTGGTTGTCGCCGCTGATAGAGTTTATGGATAATCATAAAGAAGTGGCGGCCTGTCAGCCGAAGTTGTTGTCTGAAAATGACAGAGATTCATTTGAATATGCCGGGGCGTGTGGCGGTTATCTTGACAGATATGGCTATCCGTTTTGCCGTGGTCGCATATTTGATGTTGTTGAGACAGATAATGGGCAATATGATTATGACGTAGAGGTGTTGTGGGCCACGGGTGCTTGTCTGATGATACGTTCTTCGGATTTTAAACTTTCAGGAGGATTTGATGCCCGTTTCTTCGCTCATAATGAGGAGATAGACTTGTGTTGGCGCCTGCGTCTGATGGGGCGTAAAATATTCTGTATACCTGATAGCTTTGTCTTTCATGTTGGTGGCGGAACCTTACCTAAGAATAATCCGATGAAGACATACCTTAATTTCCGCAATAATCTGTTGATGCTTTATAAAAATTTGCCCGACAGTGAGCTGAATAAAGTTATGCGTGCCAGACTGATATTGGATTATGTCGCTGCATTTAAGTCTTTACTTACAGGTTGTGTCGGAGATTTTAAGGCTATCGTTAAAGCCCGAAGAGATTTTAAGAAGTGGCTGCCGGAGTATGTTGGAATCAGAAGTAAGGTACAGCAAATGCGTAAGACTGATGATATTGTCGGTATTTATGGATTTTCTTTATTGTGGCAATATTATGTGAAAGGTCGCAAAAAATATTCTGACCTGAAGACTCATTGAACGTCATTTGGCAAATGCCTTTTATAAGATTGAACTCGTGTTGTCAGTGTTTTGTGAATCCTAGAGACATAACGCTGAATTTTACGTTATTGTAGTTTTCAGCTATCTTTTGCGCGCATGCTATTATTGTAGAGCCGGTTGTGACAACATCATCAACTATAAGAATATGCTTGTTGTTCAAGTCAAACTTTTTGCCGATGGCAAATACATCTTTGACATTGGCTTGCCGTTGCCATCTGTTCATTTTTGTCTGACTGGTCTTAAATGTTTTTCTTATTACGGCATTGCTTATGATTTTGATTTTTGTTATCTCATTTATGCCACGCGCTATTTCCATACTTTGATTGTATCCGCGTTTTCTTTGCCTTTTTCTTGTTAAAGGTATGGGTATGATAAAGTCTATACCGTCAAAAAAATTGTCTCTATTTGCTTCTTCTGCCAGCATTCTTCCCATGAGCTCGCCTGTTTCCGGATGATTAAGATATTTTAGGGAAAGTATGATTTTGCTCATTTCTGAATGTGGCTCATAGAAAAATAGTGCCGTTGCTTTCTCTATTTTTATTTGTCCCCAGAACAGTTTTGCCATATTATTTTCATAAGGCTTTTTTGAGAAATATGTCCTCGGCATGTGCAGGTTGCATATTGAACATATAACGTCTTCACTTATTGCCAGTCGATTGCCGCATACTACACATTGTTTTGGTGCAATAAGATTAATAAAGCGTAAAATATATTCAGTGATGATGCTCATTTATGTGTTGTGCTCTTGTTAGTATTAGAAAAAATATGAGAATGCAAAATTGCCTAGGCTTTTTGCATTCTCGTAATATTTATTGTGACAGCTGATTAATAGCTGCGTGCTATGATAACTCTGTATTTTGAAGGTTTGCCTGAAACCATGTCTGTTCCAGGTGTCTGTTCTACATCAAAAGGCACACAACGTATAGTAGCCTGAGTTTCTTCTTTGATTTTAGCCTCGGTTTCAGCAGTGCCGTCCCATGGACACAGGAAGAAACCTCCGTCCTTGATTTTCTCCTTAAACTCATCGTAGTTGTCACATTCATAGATACGTGCGTCACGGTATGCCTTGGCTTTCTTGAACATATTGTCCTGAATTTCTTTCAGCAGATTCTCAACACGTTCAACGATACCGTCAACAGGAACGGTTTCTTTCTCAAGTGTATCACGGCGCATAATCTCGAGAGTGTTGTTTTCAAGATCGCGTCCTCCCATTACGAGACGTACAGGAACACCTTTAAGCTCATAGTCGGCAAACTTAAAGCCTGGTCGTTTGTTGTCGGCATCGTCAAATTTAACAGAAATGCCTGCCTCACGAAGAGCATTGATTATCGGAGTTAGTTTGTCGGTTATGGCTTTCAGCTGGTCTGCTCCCTTGGTGATAGGAATAATTACAACCTGTATTGGAGCAAGCATAGGCGGAAGTACAAGACCATTGTCGTCAGAGTGAGTCATAATGAGGGCACCGATAAGACGTGTTGATACGCCCCATGATGTGGCCCATACATATTCAGGCTTGTTCTCTTTGTTAAGGTATGTAACATCGAAAGCTTTTGCGAAATTCTGACCGAGGAAGTGGCTTGTTCCGCTCTGAAGAGCTTTTCCATCTTGCATCATAGCCTCGATGGTATAAGTGTCAAGAGCTCCTGCGAATCGCTCTGTTTCACTCTTTACGCCTTGTACTACAGGCACAGCCATCCATTTCTCTGCAAAGTCAGCGTATACATGGAGCATCTTCTGTGCTTCTGCTTCTGCCTCTTCGCGTGTGGCGTGTGCGGTGTGTCCTTCTTGCCACAAGAATTCAGATGTGCGGAGGAACGGGCGTGTACGCATCTCCCAGCGCATAACGTTGCACCACTGGTTGCACATCAGTGGCAGATCGCGCCAAGAGTGAATCCAGTTTTTATAAGTGTTCCATATAATTGTTTCAGATGTCGGGCGTATAATCAGTTCTTCTTCAAGACGTGCGGTCGGGTCAACTTCAACACCGCTCTTGTCTTCTTTAGCGCGCAGGCGGTAATGTGTAACCACAGCACACTCTTTTGCAAAGCCTTCAACGTGTTCTGCCTCTCTTGACAAGAATGATTTTGGGATAAGCAAGGGGAAGTAAGCATTTTGTGCACCTGTCTCTTTGAACATCTTGTCAAGCTGGTGTTGCATTTTTTCCCATATTGCGTAGCCGTAAGGTTTTATTACCATACATCCGCGTACTGCAGACTGTTCGGCCAAATCGGCTTTGACTACAAGGTCGTTATACCACTGACTGTAGTTGTCAGCTCTTTTTGTCAGTTCTTTTAGTTCTTTAGCCATGATTAAATTGCTTTCTTTTTCTAATTTGACTGCAAACTTACTAAAAATAGCTGAATTATGCTAATAAACAGCGTAAGAAAGATGCTTTTACCTTATATTATAATTGATTGAAGCGTTATGTAAAGTTTAAGTTAAATCTGATTTTATATTAAATTAAAATGTACGTCTCATTTCGGATAGGTTTTTTTTTAGTTGTTAATAGATAAAACGGATGTTTTTGTACAGAATATTTGTTAAATTATAAATTGTAAATAAATGCGTATTTAAAGTTAAATAATGTTCAATTTTATTATTCTGTGGTTACATAACATGGCATAATTACAAAAACATGTTTTTATTATTGTTTGATACGAAAAAAAATTGTACTTTTGTCATGTTGAATTTTTAAATATTTAGAATTATGAAAAGTTTAAAAGTTGTAATATTAGCCCTTTGTGCGGCTATTGTAGTAAGTTGTAGTACAAAAGCAGGAACAGGTGCATTGATCGGAACTGGCGGTGGTGCATTGGTCGGCGGTATTATTGGAAAACTTGCTGGCAATACGGCTGTTGGAGCAGCTGTTGGAGCAGCTGTTGGTGCCGGTACGGGTGCGTTGATAGGCAATCATATGGATAAAGTTAAGAAGGAAGCCGAAGCTCAGTTGGAAAATGCTAAGGTAGAGGAAGTTACAGATGCTAATGGTCTGAAGGCTGTTAAGGTAACATTCGATTCAGGTATTCTTTTTGCTCTTAACAAGGCTGATCTTAACACTGCTTCAAAGAACGAGTTGGCAAAATTCTCAACTGTACTGAAGAATAACAACACATGTTCTGTTGATATTCAGGGATATACAGATTCAACCGGTAACGATGCCATAAACGTTCCTTTGAGTCAGAAGCGTGCAGAAGCTGTTTCTACTTATCTGAAGTCTTGTGGCGTAAGTTCAACACAGATACAGAAAGTTCAGGGCTACGGTTCTGCAAATCCTGTAGCTGACAACTCAACTTCAGCCGGTCAGGCTCTCAATCGTCGTGTTGAGGTTTATCTGTATGCAAGCCAGGCAATGATTGATGCTGCAAATAACGGAACATTGAAATAAAAATAGATAAAGTTTAAATGAGCAAGTTCAGATTTCTGAGCCGCATAATACGATGGATGGTGGTAGCCTTTTTTGGCTCCACCATTCTTGCTGTTGTATTGTTACGTTTTATACCTGTTTATTTCACTCCTTTAATGTTTATACGATGTGCAGAACAGATAAAGGATGGGGAAAGTATAAAGATGCATCATCATTGGGTTTCGCTTGATAAGATATCACCACATCTTCCGGTGGCGGTGATGGCTAGCGAAGACCAGCGTTTTCTTATTCATCATGGATTTGACTATAAGGCTATAGAAAAGGCTGTGGAGCATAATATGTCGAGTAGGAAGAAGCGGGGTGCCAGTACAATATCTCAACAGACAGCTAAAAATGTATTCCTTTGGCCGGGCCGTTCATGGGTTCGTAAAGGTTTTGAAGTTTATTTTACTGCTCTTATAGAACTTATGTGGAGCAAGCAGCGTATAATGGAGGTTTACCTCAATTCTATTGAGATGGGGCCGGGTATTTATGGAGCTCAAGCTGTTGCTGAGGACAATTTCGGTAAGGATGCGGCTGATTTGTTTAGGGGTGAGTGTGCACTTATCGCTGCAACATTACCAAATCCTATAAAGTTCAGTTCTAAAAATCCTAGCGGGTATATGCTGAAACGCAAACGTCAGATAGAGCAGCAGATGAAGTTTATACCTTCATTCCCAAAAGAGGGAGAGGATATTGATCCGTCTACATCATCTGGCGGAGTTTACAGAAATATGCGATAAATATTTTATAAGATTCATTTCGCTAATCTTATAACATTAATATGAGCCGGACACATGCCAGCTATTTCATCTTGTCATGTTAACTGGTTGTGTGATTTCGGCTTAAAACTTAAATGATATTTACACACGATGGATTATACTTTTCTTGATGAACTTAATGACAGTCAGCGTGCTGCCGTGGAGTATTGTGACGGCCCTTCTTTAGTCATAGCTGGTGCAGGTTCGGGCAAGACGCGAGTTCTGACATATAAAATAGCTTATCTGTTGAGTCGGGGAATGAAACCATGGAACATATTGGCACTGACTTTTACCAATAAGGCTGCTAATGAGATGAAGCAACGTATAGGCGCGCTAGTGGGAGATGATGTAGCAAAATATCTCTATATGGGAACTTTTCACAGCATTTTTTCACGAATATTGCGTGTTGAAGCTGAACGGCTTGGATATGCTAATAATTTCACAATTTATGACGAGAGTGACTCTAGAAGTCTGATTAAGACAATCATCAAGGAAATGCAGCTGGATGACAAGGTGTATAAGCCTGCATCAGTTCATTCACGCATAAGCATGGCAAAGAATAATCTGTTGTTTCCTGACGAATACGCTAAGACCCGTGGGCTGATTGAGCGCGATGTTGAGCAAAAGGTGCCCGCTGTTTCTGCTATATATTCTGCTTATTGTGAGCGTTGTAAGAAAGCAAATGCAATGGATTTTGATGATTTGCTTACTAACACTTATAGGCTTCTTGTTTCTGATAACGGCATCAGGAAAAAATATGCAGAACGTTTTAGATATATTCTTGTTGACGAGTATCAGGACACAAACTCTGTGCAGCAAAAAATAGTATGGTTATTATCTGAGGAAAATATGCGTGTGTGCGCTGTTGGTGATGATGCGCAGAGTATTTATGCATTTAGAGGAGCCAATATAGATAATATTCTTGATTTTCAGAAGCAGTTTGCTGGTACGCGTTTGTTCAAGCTGGAACGTAATTATCGTAGTACGCAGCGTATTGTACAGGCAGCAAATAGTCTTATACGTCACAATGAACGGCAGATACCAAAAGATGTATACAGTTGTAATGCCGAGGGCGATAAACTTTCAGTAAAACCGGCATACAGTGACCGTGAAGAAGCTATAATTGTATGTAATGAGATAAAGAGGATAAAGCGCATTGACAAGTGCGGATATAATGATTTTGCTGTGTTGTATCGCACTAATTCGCAAAGTCGCAGCTTTGAGGAGGCAATGCGAAAGGTAAGCATACCTTATAAAATATATGGTGGCTTGAGCTTTTATCAGCGTAAGGAGATAAAAGACGTAATAGCTTATTTTCGTCTGATTGTTAATCCTGACGATGAGGAGGCTTTTAAGAGAATTATAAATTATCCTAAGCGCGGTATTGGTGATACTACTGTCGGAAAGATTGCTTCAGTGGCTTCAGAAAATGGAGTAAGCCTATGGCAGGTTATATGCGAGCCTTCTTTGTATGGCTTTAAGCCTAGTAAGGCTACCTTGGCCAAACTTGGTGCATTTAGAGAGCTTATCAGTGGATTTATCGCTAAATTTGTTACTGCCGATGCCTATACACTTGGTGTTGAAGTTGTTAAGCTGAGCGGAATATCGGCAGACATTTATCAGGATAGAACACCGGAAAACGTAGCACGCCAGGAGAATGTTGAAGAATTGCTGGGAAGTATTCAAGAGTTTGTTGAAAGTAGAAAAGAAGAGGGACGTGTTGATGACGTCAGGCTTACTGATTTTTTGCAGGAAGTATCGTTGCAGACTGATTTGGAAAGTGATGAAGGGTCGGATTGTGAACGTGTTTCGCTGATGACCGTTCATAGTGCCAAGGGACTTGAGTTTCCTGTTGTTTTTGTTGTAGGCCTTGAAGAGAATATTTTTCCAAGTTCACTTTCAATGGGAAGCAAGCGTGAACTGGAGGAGGAGAGACGTTTGCTTTATGTCGCAATAACACGTGCTGAAAGGCATTGTATTCTTACATATGCAAAGAACCGTTACAGATATGGTAAGGTGGAGATGGAGTCGCCGAGCCGTTTCTTGACAGACATTGCGCGAGAGTTTGTGGATGTTGATGATGCTAAAGATATATTTATGAAGTCGATGAGTTCGTATTCGTCTCATGGCTCGTCATATTCATCTGAAAACAGATGGCAGAATAGTCGTCCTGTAGCAACTCAGTTTAAGGCTGACCCAAAGCCGCGTGAGGCATTGCATCGTGATGTACCTCCTGTTTCTGATACTTTTTCACCCCGTTTTAAACGTCTGCAAGCCGCTGCGGCAGGATTGTCAGCGTCAAGAAAGCAACAAGCTGTCAGCAATGATATAAAGGAGAATAGTGTAATAGAGCATGAACGTTTTGGCATAGGAACCGTGATAAGACTTGAAGGTTCTGGAGAAAATACGAAAGCAACGGTACAGTTTAAAAATGCAGGTATCAAGCAGCTCCTGTTAAAGTTTGCACGTTTCAAAATTATTGGATAAGCGATGTGCTTATTCTGAAGTTGCGTAGTCGAATTAATAGGCACTATAAAATATTTTGTGTAAATGTAAAATACAGGATTCAAAATAGATGCTCATCAATGCGAAGATTTTCGCAAATGCGATATATGAATTGCTGAAATAAAAAAGTATATAAAAATATGAAAACGAAGAAAATCCGCATGGATTTTCTTCGTTTTTGCTTGTCATTTTTATTTTACCCGCCTGCCGCAGTTTTTGCAGTAGAGGTGGTCGCTCTCAATGCGTGAGCCGCAATACGGGCAGAAATTGGATTCTCCGCTTTCTCTGTTTTCGGCGTGAGATTTATAGCTTCCGTCGCCGTATTTTTCGTTAAGAGGGTCGGTCTCCTCGCGGCTGTCTACTATGTCAAAGGATGAGTAGCGATTTTTGCTTTTGGCGTTCTTGAAACTGTAAACTGTGGAAGCTATCCCCATTGCCACAAAGCAAATTCCGAAAATAGGGAAGAAAATCGGCGCTCCCATGGTTGATGCCACAATTGTCCAACCTATGCCGAAAACCGAGACGATTATGCCGGCGAAACCGTTCATCATGGAAGGACCCCTGCCGGGTTTTATACTTTTC
>OGYL01002245.1_pt1 | contig 13847 bp, 6 predicted proteins | sample 1576541 | NCBI WGS metagenome assembly OGYL01 (sample SAMEA3541551, study PRJEB24748) | human gut metagenome | biome: human gut; feature: human-associated habitat; material: faeces | place: China | collected 2012 | reverse complement strand
ACTGTTATTCGGTTGAAATTGGAAAGTTTTCGCAAAGTATGTTACTTTGCGAAAAAACAGTTCAAAAGAACCGAGAATTTCATAGAATTTGAGTTCTGTGACGTCGTGTGGCTGTGCGTTGTAAAGACGATTTTTCGTCAGGGTGCAGCCTAAAAGGAACATGGGTCAAAACCCACTGCGGACGGCACTGTGAGCGCAAGGAAACGACCAAAACGGCTTTGAGCCGCTGGGCAATACCCGCCATTGGGACGCGAGTCCTGAGAAGGTAGGTCGTGTACGGGGAAACCGCTGGAACACAACGGTTTTGTGGCGCGAGGGCAGTAGAATTGCACGATCGAGGACTCTGTTTGCAGCGGCGCTTCTTCGTTGTGACGAGGGTAGAAGTGTACGCTGACGAGATTCGTCAGCGTTTTTTCTTACCGCCACATCACCATAGGGAGGAGTATATCCATGAGCCATCTCAACCCCAACCAGCATTTTGATGTTGAGAGCTGGCGCGACCTGCAGATCGCCCAGCGCACTAAGGACGCGTTGGCGGCGCGGGACGCGGCCTTTGCCGAAAAGCACGCGGACACGCCCCTGCGAGAGCTGGCGCTGTATCTGACCCGGTGTGCCCGCACCCTGCGCCACAGCCCAGCACCCTGCGAGGTAGACGGCGGCACGTTTATCGAGGAGCGCTTCGGCAGTTGGGACGCGGCACTGGAGATGGCACGTCTGCGGCCACCGGCGAAAGAGCCCAAGTTGAAAGACACCGTACGCTACAAGCGGGAAAAAGCCGTGCAGGAGCCGCTGTTCTACGAGGAATCCGAGCGCAAGAAGAAGGCGAAACGCGCCAAGGCCGCAGCCAGTCATGCGGCGCAGCAATCACGGCTGAAAGAGAAAAAGCGGCTGGAGCAGGAAAAGAAAGAGGCTCGCGATGCCGCTGCCCGTCAGCGCGAAGTCGAGAAAGCGGCAGAAGCCGCCGAGCAGGAGGTGTCCTGCTGAGTTACCCTTGTCAAGCCATGACGGTCTGAACGGAGACTGTCAGCTTTCCATAAGGGTGGGAGGGGAAAAGCCGCCCCTCCCACCTCCTCTCTTTGTTGAACGGCAAGACCAAAACCACATACAAAAGCAAATATGTTACCCGTCCCTGCGGGGCAGGTAACGGGGAAAATACGCCCCATCTGCGGGGCGGGAAACAGGAATAGGAGCAAACACACATGATCTCTTTGAGTGAAATACTGCATACCATCGCCCAGGCGCTGATGATCCCCTGCCTCATTATACTGATAATTCTGATGGCCGGGGCGGTCTGGCAGATCGGCGACATCGTGGTTGAGTACATCGCGGAGCGCCGCAAGCATAAGTGTAACGTCCCCCAGCTGCTGCGCGACGTACACGCGGCGGGCGCGGACGGCCTTGCGGAGCTGATTGAAAACAGCGGCCTGCTGCGGCGGCAGAAGAAGGCCCTGCTGGAGCTGGCGGAGAGCCGGGGGCTGCCCAAGGACACCCTGACGGCGCTGGCGGAGCGCCTGCTGGCCACGGAGGAGGCGCGGAACGCCCGCACCACCTCCATCACGGACATGATCGCCAAGCTGGGCCCCATGTTCGGCCTGCTGGGCACGCTGATACCCCTGGGCCCCGGCATCGTGGCGCTGGGACAGGGCGACACGGTGACGCTGTCGGAGTCCATGAACGTGGCATTCGACACCACCATCGCCGGCGTCATCAGCGCGGCGGTGGCCAGCGTCATCTCCCACATCCGCAAGCGGTGGTACAACGACGACATGGTGTCGCTGGAAACGCTGATGGAGGCAGTTTTGGAGGAGGTCACGAGCGATGTTGAAGGGTAAGTTTTCCTCCCGCCGCCGGGTGACGGAGGAGGTGGACGCCATGTCCGGGCTGGCGAACCTGTCGGACGTGATGCTGGTGTTCGCCTGCGGGCTGATGGCGGCGGTGATCCTGAACTGGAACGTGGATCTCAGCAAGACGCGGGTGGAGATCCTGCAGCGGGAGCAGATGAAGGAGCTGGACAACGCCGAGGAGCTGGAGCAGGACATCCAGTCCTCCAGCAGCTTCGAGCAGAAGGGCACGGTGTACGAAGACCCGGAGACAGGCAAATTGTATGTGGTGATGCCAAAGAGCAGTAACTAAATAGTTTTTATATAGATACGTTCAACAACGAGAGGAGACAGATCACATGAAGAAACGGACAAGCAGAGTGTCTCGGCGCATCGTGAGCCTGCTGATGAGCATGGTGCTCACGCTGACGCTGGTGACCCCCGCGGCCTTTGCCACGGAGGGCGGCCTGCCCGACGGACAGACCGTGGAGAATCCCGAGAAGCCGGAAAATCCGGAGACGCCGGAGACTCCCGAGACTCCGGAAAATCCGGAAAATCCGGAAAATCCGGAAAATCCGGAGAACCCCGAGAAGCCGGAGAAACCGGAGACGCCGGAGACGCCCGAGGTTCCGGAAGAGCCGGACGGCGAGCAGGGGGATATCCCTGTGCTGCTGGCGGCAGCGCCTGTGGATGCGTGGGACGGTACGACGGCTGAGGCGTTTGCTGGAGGCACCGGCACGAAGGATAATCCCTACCAAATCAGCAACGGCGCGGAGCTGGCGTATCTGGCGCAGCAGGTGAATAGCGAGAAAATAGACTCCGAAGACACATTCATCACATTGACAAATAATATTGACCTTAATAACAAAGCTTGGACACCTATTGGTAATAGCGATAGTGTGTTCGCTGGCACGTTTGACGGCAACGGCCATACCATCAGTGGGCTGTATATTAACATCACTGGCAGTTATTCCCCCGCTAAAAAGGGCAGATTGTATCAGGGCCTGTTCGGTTGTGTTGAAGATGGCACGGTACAGAATCTTATTGTTACGGGCAGTGTAACGATCGGGAACGAAAAGAGCGTGAATGTGAGTTACATTGGCGGTATTGTAGGCATAAATGACGGCGGCAAAGTGCAGAACTGCGGCTTTTACGGCACAGTTTCGGCAAAACAGAACGTATCAAAAACCCCGAAGGACTGCACCAAAGACAATGGAGGTGTAGTAGGTAAAGGTAAAGCTGCTAAGTGCTGGTATTTCTGTACGGATATAAAGAGTGCCTCTCCTCTGGGCGCGTGCGGTGGTCCCGCTGCAAACTGCTATCAAAACGTGTCGGAGGATGTGGCTAAAGGCGACTATATAAAAGACCTCAACAGCTTTAAGGCGGTCCTGCAGATGAATGCTGCTGGCTCCGATATGTGGAAGCCCGGCGAGAAGCACCCGGAGTTTTTGCAGGAAAGTGAGAAACTGGTGGTATTGCAGCCGTTGTTTGTCGATACAACAGCTGTCGTGCAGGTCAATGAAAGCGCAGAGGGCACAGTGGTAACAGACAATACACCCATTGTACTGACCGGCGAGGATGTTTACTACCGTGTGGGCGAAAATGGAAACTGGACAAAAATCAGTAATGAACCACTTGTTTTGGGTGCAAATAAAGTCGCGACCATTTACTATGCCAGTGCAGAGGAACTCCAGAGCATAAAGTGGTACGATCCAAACGTGAATGAGTTTGTCCTTACCACCGCAGGACAACTGACCTACCTGGCACAGTTGGTCAATGGGGGAACAGACTTTGCGGGGAAAACGATCAGGCTGGGCAGCGACATTGAAATTTCTAAAACATGGGCAGCACCGATTGGAACGCAATTTAAATCGTTTAAAGGCACATTTGATGGCGAAGGTCATGTTGTCAGTGTAAAGGATAGCACAACATTCGGCGGTTTATTCGGTTATAACGACGGAACCATCCGTAATGTGATCGTGACTGGTATTGTGGATGCGTCCAGCGTGGCAGGTCCCAATGTCGGAGGCATTGCGGGTACGAGCCGCAAGACGATTCAAAACTGTGGCTTCTATGGGAAGTTTGAGAATATTGAAGGGAAGACACTCTGTGGTGTAGCAAATGCTTCCAGCGGAGTAGAAAACTGCTGGTTTTGCAATACCGGAGAAGGCAGTGTTGATGTAGCAGGGAATCAGTATAACAAACCCAAGAACTCCTATGTCAATAAGGGTGAAAGCGCCCAATTAGGTGGTGAGCTGGTTTCCGAGAACTTCGCCGCTGTGGTGGCGGAAAAGCTTAACGATGCGCTGGCTGACAGTTGGTTCCCGTGGGTGACACGGGAGGGGTGTGACTACCCTGTTATGCTGATCGAGGGAAAACTGGTCAACGTGACAAGCTATGACGGCGCGGATGATACGATAGTGACGATCGGCGACAGTGGCACGACAAGTGCGGCCGTTACGGATAATACGGTTACCCTGAAATTGGCAGACAGCTACACAGGAGAGACTGTTTACATCATCAGTGATCCCGCGGAAGAGGTCGTGTTCGATGGTGAGAACGCGACACCGCACCTAACAAACGCGAGCAGAACATGCGTTTATACGCTTCCTGACGGTCAGCGCTTTGTCAAGCTGTACTACGGTACGGCGGACAAGCTTAATGCGGATGATTCATGGTATGATACAAACGCAGACAAGATGACGATCATGAGTGCGAAGCAGCTGCGGACGTTTGCCGGTATGGTCAATGCGGGGACCGACTTCGCGGGGAAGACGATCATGCTGGGGGCGGATATTGTGCTGCCCGGCGAGTGGACACCCATCGGTACGGCGGAGCATCCATTCAAGGGAACGTTTGATGGCTGCATAGAAATTAGCGATAATAACTACAAGTATTATGCGGTTTCTGGCGCGGAAGTCAATGCAGCCGGTCCCAATGCCGGTTTGTTCGGCGTAGTGGACGGCGGTAAGGTGCAGAATTTGACGGTGGCTGGTTCGGTCTCCTCCGAGGCGAAGGATGCCCACGTCGGAGGTATCGTAGGCTGGCTGAAAGCCGGTACAGTGGAAACGTGCGTATTCATTGGAAGCGTGGAAGCTGCCGGAGAAAATGCTGTACGCGGCGGCCTTGTGGGTAAGGCTGAATCCACGGACTCAGTTTCTGACGGCTATTGCTATAGTGCGGAAGATGTAAAGCCGGTAGGCGATGGTGCATATACAAAATGCTTCTACCTGGCAGCAAAGTCCACCAGAGGTGCGGCGAACGATAACGGCGCCCGCACGGAGCAGGAATTCAGCATCGGACGGGTAGCGTGGGAACTGCTCGGCGAAAACGAGCAGTTTAAGAACACTGCGCCCAAACCGCATTGGGCACAGGAGAACGGAATGCCTGCTATAGAATCGTATGTATCCCTCTATTACCTTTATGAAGTGGAGCTGGTCAAACGTTCCGGACCGGAAGGACTGTCCGTTATCATGCAGGCGAATGAAGCAAATGCACTGCTTGAAGGGGATACGCAAAGGGTGTACGTTGCGGCAGCAAACGAGATCACGATCGACAGTGATGGCATCGGTGATAACTATACTGTTACATACTCGCCCAAGGACCCGCGCAAGGAAATCAACAAAAATAATGGGCAGTTTGTTGTTCCCAACAACACGTTTTACTATACTATCAGCGCAAACACGAATGAGGATATTGGTTGGTACATAGGCAACGAGGGCGCTTCGGCGTATACACTTGAAACCACGGCGCAGTTGTTCGGCTTTGCCGCGCTGGTGAACGGCACGGCAAAGAGGGCGGATGGCACACTGGTCAATTCTGTGAATTTCAGTGGCAAGACCATCTATTTGGCTAATGACGTCGATGTTTCCGGCTATGAGTGGATAGCCATCGGCTATTCCGATGGCTATACCCCTACGGCATTTGCGGGGACCTTTGACGGTAAAGGCCACACGGTCACGCTGACACTGGATACCATAGGCCAAAGCTATGTGGGTTTCTTCGGCTATGTTACCGGTACGGTGAAGAACCTGACCGTGGATGGCAGCGTGAAAGCTGATAGTACTGGTAGCAACGGCATTGGTCATGCCGCCGGTGTCGTGGCATATCTTGCCGGCGGCACGGTCGAAATGTGCGTCAACAAGGCAGGTGTGACCACTAACGTATGCCGCTACACGGCTGGTATTGTTGGTAGCAGCGAGAAAGGCGTGATTATAAAGTGCCGCAACACAGGTGCGATTAACAGTACATTTGAATCTGAGGGAGGCCATGCTGCTGGTATTGCAAATATTGCGGCGTCTGTTACTCAATGCTGGAACGAAGGGAACATTGAATTGAAGACCGTGGAAGGCAAAAGTGCCAACTCCAGAGTGGCAGGTGTTGCCACCGGAGCACCGGTTCTCAATTCCGCCAACTTTGGCAAAGTCTCCGGCCCAACATGGGCTGAAACTGGCGTATCCATTGGAGGTGTGGGAACTACCGCTGTCTCCAACAGCTACAACCTCGGCACGGTGACCGGCGCAGAGGGAATGACCCACAACATCAGCAGCGGCACGGTGGTCAACAGCTACTATGCTGATATTGCCGGGAAAACCGGTATCTACGTCAAGGACAGTGCTGGTATCACTGACGCCGACAAGTCTCAAAGTATCACAATAACCGAAGTCGATGGGAAAAAGGCCTATAAAGTCGGCAATGTTGAGCTGGTGGATGTGCTGAATGGAGCCTGCAAAAATACTTCCGGTGCACTGGAGTGGATCAACAAACAGGACAAGCCGTGGAATCCTGCGCATATCCAGCGCTGGGATGGAAGCTACGAACCGGGCGTAACCGGAACGGCGGTCCTTACCTACGATCCAAATGGTGCGACCATCGGCACGAAGCTGACAGAGACACAGATGATTGGGACCGGTCAATCTGTAGCCATATTTACCCTTAGAACCGATGATGCACTGGGCTACAAGCATAAAAACGGCACGTTCCTCGGTTGGAGTGAGGATTCAAATGCTGCAACGCCAACCTATAAGTTTAATGCGTCTGAGGGCGTTTTTGAACCCACAAAAATTTCGGTAACTGAGGGAAAACCCATCACGCTCTACGCTGTGTGGGCTGAGATCTGGGATGGCGACGGTACGACAAGCAATCCATATGAGATAAGTTCTAAAGATGAGCTGTCCAAGCTGGCGACACAGGTCAACGACAAGGGGTTTGATTACAAGGGCGAACGTTTTGCCTTGTTGGATGATATTGATCTTGCCGGCACAACTTGGATGCCTATTGGTGGAGCGAGCAGTGCGTTTTCCGGCCAGTTGAATGGCAAAGGTCATACAATCAAAAATCTGACGGTCTCTCCAAGAGAGTCGTATGCCGGACTGTTTGGCCTCATTAAAAATGCTGTTATTGAGTCCTTGACAATAGAGAACGGAACTGTGACTTGCGAACGTGGGGGAACTTCGTTCTGCGGTGGTCTTGCAGGAGGAGGTACGCTAACCGCAACCAATATACACCTCACAAATGTAGAGGTAAAAGGCAACTATTATGCAGGTGGTATTCTCGGCTTTGGCGGCGGAACGATGACAGATTGCAGCAATGCCGGTGGCTCTGTAGAGGGCAGATATGCTGGAGGCATGGCTGGGCTCGGAAATACGAACGGCTCTTCTGAGTTTACTCGTTGTACGAACAGTGCAGCGATTAAGGGAGAAGCCTATGCCGGTGGAATAAGTGGTGATCATAGAGGTGAAGGAAATAACTTTGCAAACTGCCGGAATGAAGGACTTGTCAACGGAAGAATTGCCTCTGGTATAGCTATCTACGGCCAAAGCTTTACTGCTTGCACTAACGCTGGAGAAGTTATAGGTCAACAGGGGATGGCTTGTGGCATTACAAATAGGGCAAATTATGTTGAAAGGTGTGGAAATACCGGCGACGTGTCTGGCTCAACCGCATCCGGCATAACATGGCACGCTATAAAAATTGAGAATTGCTACAATACCGGCAAGATAACCGGCAATGGTAATGTTGCCACAGCATTCGGCATTACAAATTCTACACGTTGGCAGACCGAAGGCTGCTTCACCTACAATACAAGCACACAAGTTCCTCTGGCTGGTAAAACAACAGGTGGGACTTATGGTGACCAAAACGAAGTGACAAACAGCTACTATCTCGCCAGCAGTGCTACGGCGGTGTCCAGTGCCGGCGAATGGGCCAGCGCGGATGATTTCGCCAGCGGCAAGGTAGCGTGGGGCGTGGACGGCGGCACCGGCGCACACGCCAACTACTGGACACAAGGTGCAAACAACTATCCTGTTCCCATCGGCGAGGGAACGTCCACCAGCTACTACCGTGCCAAGGCCGAGTGCGGCACAGGCGGTTCGGTGAGTATCAAGAGCAACCGCAACTTCACCGGCGATGCGGACAATGCCGTGTACGGGCCCAAGGGTATGAGTGTGACCGTTACAGCTACGCCCATGGATAACACCTACGCCTTGAAGTCCATGACCGTTCAGCTCCCTGTGGGCACCGCGGCGAAGTCTATCTCCAACCCGGCCACATTTACCATGCCCAATGAGGGCAACGTCCTCGTTACGGCTACCTTCGGCTCCGCTACCCCCAGTGGCGGTGGCGGTTACTACTACGGCGGCAGCGGCGACGGTACCGGCACCGGCGATAAGGACGACGAGGGCCTGCAGGACGGCCTGAACATGGACGTGGAGTACGATATCAAGGGCCTTGTGCTGGGCGCCTACGCCGAGTGGGGCTCCAACGGCGGGAATAAGTCCTTCCAGAAGTGGCTGGAAGAGAACCCCAACGTGGTCCGTGCCCTGCTGACCAATAGTCTGGATAACATGGCCACCGCAGCCGTGGGCAAGAAGACCGACGAGGCCAAGGATTTGGCGGCGCTGCTGCTGGCCAGCCTCAACGAGCACACCGGCGTGGACGGCAAGGACGGCGACACCATTACCAAGGCGCTGCAGAAGTACATCGACTCCGGCAGCGATGAGGTATTCAGCGCGTGGCTGACCGGTGGCGGCGGCATGGCCAGCGGCACCTACGAGAGCATCTACGGCCAGTACGCCAGCAGCCTTGCGGCACTGGCAGACCGTCTGTACAGCAAGTGGGAGGCCAGCGGCACGTCTATGACCTTCCCGGTGTGGCTGGACTCCCAGCAGGTGACGATGGAGAGCCTGTCCGAGAACGCGGAGGAGCCTGACGCCGAGCCTGACGACACTCAGACCACTGAAGCGCCGGAGGATGTGCCGGACGGACAGGATACCGAGGGCGGTGCCAGCGGCAACTCCGTGTGGGAGGTCATCGGCACGGTGGTGCGTGAGAATCCCATCCTCGTCTGGAGCATCGTGGCCGTCATCGCGGCGCTGATCATCGTGGGCGCGGTACGCCGCTACCACAAGGTCAAGCGTGACGAGCATGACGAGAAATAAGTGATATAGACGGCTCTTAGGAGTCAGTCTGCCGATTCGCGTGGGCGGAATTTCCGTCCACGCGAATACGGCTATATAAACGGAAACGGGAGGGATGCCTCTGTGAGAAGAAAAAGCGGAAAATGGCTGCTGTGGCTGCTGGTGCTGACGCTGCTGTGGGGCAGCATCCCCGCGGCTTACGCGGCAGGACACAGCATCACGATCCATGCGCCGGAGGGAAACGGCCTGCCCTACTGGGAATTTGAAAAGGCGGGCGTGGAGAGCGCGGACGTGCGGTATCTTACTGCCGGCGAGAGCCATGGCCTGCCGGCAGGCAGGGTGTCGCGTGTGTCGCTGGCAGTGGGCAAAGGCAAGGACGGAGAGGCCTCCTGCGGCATCTCCGTCAACGGAATGTACTATGTGCAGTCGGTCACACTGGAGCATCCCGACTTCTTCACCGGCACGGTGGAGATCCAGATCGGCAGGGATGCCCAATGGAGCGAGGAGACATGGGGCAATATCACGCCTGTGGAGGATTCCAACATCCTCGGCCGCGTGCAGTTCAAGGACGGCACCTTCACCGATGATGTGACCATCAGCGTCACGCCCATGACGCAGCAGCAGGCGGACGCGGCACAAAAGCAGAACCAGCGGCAGGTCGTGCCGCAGGGTAAATACACGGTGGCGCAGATCTCAGAGGCCATTCAGGGCATCATGGCGCAGAAGCGCTCTGCGCTGGGACTGTCTGAAACCGACAATTTGCTCTCTGGGGATGAGCTGACCTACGCGGGCAGCTCCGCCACAGACTGGCTGCCCATCGGCCTGAGCCGCTGCGGTGTAGAGGATGACTATGACTCCTACCTGGCGGCCTTGCAGACATACGTCGAGCAGAAGTACCGTGAGCCGGACAAGCTGGACCGGGTGAAGGCCACCGAGTGGCACCGTATCTCTCTTTCTGTGCTGGCCTGCGGCGGCGACCCCACCCATTTCGGCAAGGATGCGGATGGCAATGATATCAACCTCATTGCGGACGGCGTGTATGACCGCGGCAAGACCGTGGACATCGGGGCGCAGGGCTTGAACGGTTGGCTGTGGGGACTTATCACGCTGGACAGCATGAAGTACAACATCCCCGCAGGCTCGTCCTACACCCGCACGGAGATGATCAAGAAGATACTGTCCTTCCAGATTCCGGATGATGGTTTCAACCTGCGCTTTGCACAGGGCAGCACCGCCGACCCGGACATCACGGCCATGGCGATACAGGCGCTTGCACCGTACTATCGAAACGCCACCTTCAACGTGAAAGACCCCGTGGATAAGGCGCTGGACTGCCTATCCAAATTGCAGCTGGATACCGGCGATTTCCGCAGCTGGGGTACACGGAACTCCGAGTCCGTGTCGCAGATCATCGTGTCGCTGTGCTCCATCGGCGTTGACCCGCAGAATGATTCGCGGTTCATCAAGAACGGTATCAATCTGCTGGATGCCCTGTTCTACTACCAGCAGGAGGACGGCGGCTTTGCCCACTCCTATGAGTCCGACCCCGGCAACCCCTCCGCCATACCCGGTGAGAGCAACAGCATCGCTACCGACCAAGCGCTGCTTGCACTGGTGGCCGTGTGGCGGCAGGCACAGGGTATGAGCATCCTGTACGACTTCCGCCCCGGCAGCGTATCCGCCAAGATACTGACGCCGGAGGAGAGCGAGGTGTCCTTCGCGGGCAGCTATGAGTTCACCGAGGCCGACCGGCAGCAGGCGGACGCCCTGCCCAAGAAGCTAAGTACAGAGAATGACGAGGAAGTGACGGCGCTGCTGGACAAGCTGAAAATGAGCCGTGACTTCGATGGCTATGACACCTACATGACCAAGCTGACACAGGCCAAGAGCGACATAGATGCGCTGTACGCAGAGATAGAGAGCATCAATGCGGACATAGAAAGCCAAATCATTCCCATGTCCAATCCGGGACTGGGTGAGAAGCCCACCGTGGACAGGCTGGTAAAGCGGTACAAGGCGCTGTCCGACCATGACAAAGAATTGGTAGAAAATTGGGATGCCGTACTTGCGGTGAAAGCACAGACGGACGTGGCACAGAGAAACCTGTTTCTTATCATCGGCGGCATGGTGGTCGTCATGGTAGCCGCAACAGTAGTCATCCGCCGCAGGAGGGAGAGCAAATGAGAAAGCATATCACAAGATTACTCACCACACTGCTGGCGCTGGTGATGCTTTTGCCCATCGTAGCACAAGCTGCTCCCACGGACGGCTGGACGGACGAGGCGGAGCAGGCATATCAGACGGTGACGCAACTGGTCATCCAGCGTGTCAGCGAGAGCAAGGACTACCTTGCCGCGGCCACGCAGGAGGAGAACGCCAAGGCGGTCTATGCCCTGTGGACCTCCGGCGCAGCTGTCCCCAGCGGCTTTTATGACGAATACTTGCAAGCATTGGCCGACTGGCTGGACCTTGCCGTCAAGCGGGGCAAGACAGCCTATATCCCCGGCGCGATCCGCACGGTGGCGGTGATGGGGCTGGATGTGACCGACTTCGCCGGTCACGACCTCATGGACGCCCTGCGGAAGCCGGAGTTAGTGGAGGCGGACGAGGACAGGTTGGATATGCTGCTGGACCTGGACGCCGCAGGTGATGCGGGTAAGACGGACGAGTTCAGCGCGCTGCGGGAGCAGCTTCTGACCGAGGCGCTGGCCCGTCAGCAGAGCAGCGGCGAGTTCCGTTATACCTCTAAGTGGCCCGCTGAGCTGAAGCAAAAGAGCGTGAACGATGAGCCGGATCGCTTCGACTACATCCTACTGACCGCAAAATCTGCACGGGCCCTTGCGCCCTACCAAAGCCGCAAGGATGTGTCCGCGGCCATTGACAAGGCGCTAACTTATCTCTCCGAGCAGCAGCTCCCCAGCGGCGGGTTCGTCAAGTATGGCGACGAGGACGTGGAGGAGGACGCGGCGGGGCTGGAGATGCTGGCCGCGCTGGGCATCTCCCTCACGGACGAGCGCTTTACCAAGGACGGCCACACCGTGCTGGACGGCATGATGGGGTGGTATCAGGATTTCTATTTTGAGGAAGCACCTAAGCCCGGACAGGGGTTCTATCGGGAAGAAACGCATTGGGGCTATTCAGATGGTACATACACACCTATCGGATGGGGGATATCTTCATGGACTACCATGAGCGACCCGGATGCGCCCGATGACCCCGACAGGTCTGTGATAAGGCGGGATTACCTCAATGGGACTGCATTTCCGGGAATCGCGGCTATCCGTGTTATGACAAAAGAAACATCCATTAACCATGGCAGTGTCACCTCACCCGCAGGTGGAGACATAAGCACAAAGCTGAACTACAAGCAGATATTGAAACAGGAAACTAAAGCGCTGGCCAGTCGAGTTATAGGTGAATTTGAAGATGTGCTGACTACCCCTCGTGAAATATCAGATAGTGAGATCAGCACATTTTCCGCGCAGTTGTTGGCTTTGCAAAATGCGAATATAGAGTTGACAAAGGCTGAAACGGAAAAGCTGCAGGAGATCATGACCGCCATGGTGGGAGCCAGCAGCGAATACTATTTAGGGCGAACGTCCTCAACCTATTCCGCCGGTGCGGTGCGCGCCATGCAGTATCTTGGCATGGACCCCGGTGACATCAACGGCTTGGACTACTTGGCCGTGCTGACGAATACCGATAAGTTAGTAGCTACATCTACTTACGACTTCAACAGCTTCATGGAGGATATTGCCGCAGTTGATCCTGTTGTCTGGCGTTCCCGCGGCGTGGATGTAGGTGCTGTTGTGGACAAATATGCGACACGCATTCTTGCAGATCAAACCCCGGATGGTGGCTTTGACAGCTACTATGGTGTCAATATCGCACAAGGTCATGCGGATACCTCGTGGAGGGATGATGCACGCTACACGGCGGAGACCTTGACCGCACTGGCACCGTATGCGGATAAAGAGTATGTGGCTAAGGCTATTGATGCAGGTTTGGAATACCTGTCCTCCGTGCAGCTGGCAGACGGCAGTTTTGCCAACATGAGCAAAGAAACGCCGGATGGGGAAGTGACGCTGGCTGTTCTGAAGATGATGGAGGCGCTTGACATTTCTCTGGAAGATGAGCGCTTTGTGAAGAACGGCAACACCGTGGCAGACGCCATGCAAACGTTCTATATGGACGGCGTGGGATTCATCAGCAATTTCGATGTGGAAGCACCGCTGGACAATTTGGAAATCTTACCAAGGTATGATAACCCCAACATGGGTGTATCTGATACGATCTCCGCCCTCACCTACCTCCAGGCCGCAGAGAACGGCAAGTTCGGCCCGGACGGTACGGGCAGCAACGTGTTCGAGATCGTGGGCTCTGCCCTGACCGAAACGCCGCTGGGAGCGATATTGCTGGCCGTCATCATCGTTGCTCTGTTGGCCTTCGGCATGGTGCGCCGCTACCGCCGTATTAAGAAGGAGCAGTGACATGAGAGTAAAGTGCAGACATATCGTTTCCTTGTTTCTGGCAGTCCTCCTTCTGTTGCCCTGCGCTGCCTGCGGTCAGACGCAGACGGTGCAGCCGGAGGATACCGGCGATAAGG
>OGYL01002241.1_pt1 | contig 13866 bp, 11 predicted proteins | sample 1576541 | NCBI WGS metagenome assembly OGYL01 (sample SAMEA3541551, study PRJEB24748) | human gut metagenome | biome: human gut; feature: human-associated habitat; material: faeces | place: China | collected 2012 | reverse complement strand
GGAAACCTTCCGAAATTGAGAATGTCATCGTTCCGGTATTGGATATAGACAAGCACCCGGCCGCACCGAAGTCCGCAAATGCCCGCGATGCCGCAATGGCCGAGGTCATCCGCCGGACGCTGAAGAGTTTTCAATAACAAAAAGTTTCGTTTGATCCAACGGATATGACCTTTACGGAAAGGAACGAAAACCATGGATATCAGTTCGCAGGAAATTGAAGCGATCGTCAAGCAGGTGCTTGCCGGTATGGGCGGTGCACAGACAAGCGCCGCCCCTGCAGCCTATACCGCTGCACCCGGCGGTGCAGCAGGCGACCGCGGCGTGTTCGAGAACGTAGACGACGCAGTGGAGGCTGCATGGAAGGCCCAGCGCGACTGGGCGGCCAACTACACACTCAAGTAGATAACGGCTTTCACCGTCTAAGCTTTGCACTTAGAAGCTCCAGAGTGTATTCATATTATCTCTTGGCTTGTTTCCACCAACCACAAGCTCTCTATAACAATTAAATAATATTACTTATCTCCTTCATTGCTGTAAATACATCATATTAAATTTCATATTCAAAGTCAAGTGAATATAAAAATAAACCACTTTCGTGGTTTATTGAATAGTTGATTTACGATAAATATTTGTATAGCCTACGCACACTTCTTTTGTTTCTAATTCTTCTTGATTTAAAATTTTAGTAAGTAAACGTACAGCCAACGCACCCATATCATAAATTGGAAGATGAATCGTTGATAGTGATGGTCTACAAATAAGTGAGTAGCTTGTATCCATCATAGCCATAACTTCCATATCATCTGGAATGTTTATGTTATTATCGATTGCTGCATTAACAACTGCAACCCCTTCTTTATCATAACTTGCAAAAACTAAATCATGTTTATGATTTCTAAAATGTTCAACAAATTGTGTATAGCTTTCTTCATAGTGAGTAGAAGTATTAATAACCTGTGTTGACTCATCAAATGATAATTGATGATCTTGATAAGCTTTTTTCATTCCTTCAATCAAATCAACTGTACGAATAAGATTTTGTTGAGGACTTACAAAAATAATATCATTTTTACCTTTTTCTAAATAATTATTAACAATATCATATGTAATCTTTTGTGCATCAACATAAACAGAACCTATCGATTCATCACTTACTTGCATTCCAATAACAACTGCTGGAATACTATGTTTTTTAACAAGTTCAATTTGTTGATCAATATTATCGTTATTAAATAATATAACTCCATCGGCTCTTGTGCGAATGACTTTTTCCATAACGTCGTCCATTGGACCATTTCCAATATCATCTGTTGTATAAATCGTAATATTGTAATCCAATGTTCTACCAGCATCACCAATACCACCAATCATATCTTTTACATGAGCAAATAATGATTGTGGGAAGATAATTGCAATAGTTGTAGTTTTGTTTGTCGCAAGACCTCGAGCAATTTGATTAGGTTTGAAGTTTAGTTCATCAATAACCTTCATTACCTTTTCTTTAGTTTTTTCACGAACAACTGATGATCCATTAATAACACGAGATACAGTTGCAAGAGAAACACCTGCTTCTCTTGCAACATCATAAATCGTTGCTTTTTTCATTAGTCTTTTAAATCATCGATAATGACATTTAAGTCATCTTCAATGTCATTAATTTCGTCTTCTAAATCAGAAAAATCATCAAATTCTTGTTCGCTCATTTTTTCTTTAACATCATTAATTTTATCATTCACTTGGACAATAACATTATCAACTTGATCTTTTAACTTAGAATATTGGTCGCTATCTTGTAATTTTGTTACAACATCATCAAATTTATCTTTTAATTCATTTAATTTCGCTAAAGAACTATCTTTAAAGTCATCAACATCAAATTCATCAACTGTTTTTTTAATACTATCAATTGTTTCACTAATTAATTTTTGATAGTCTTCAACTGTCATTTCTTTAGCACTATCAAGAGTTTCTTTCCCTTTATCTTTTAATTCTTCTCTTAACTCGCTTCCTTTTTTTGGTGCCAATAACATCCCAACAAGAGCACCAATTCCTAAAGTTGTTAAAAATCTTCCTAATTTCATATTATCTCACCTTTCTATTTTTTCTTAATAAAGCTCATCATCATTTTCAATGGATTAAACTTTGGTCTTTGAGGATCAAAGAACTTTGCAACTGTTTCTACAGGCGCATTTAATAAGTCTAATTTGTAATTGACATCATCTAAGACTTTATCAACTCTTTTCAATGTATCTTGTGCCATTTCAACAGTATCCCCTGTTTGTTTAATCGCTGTTGATGTACGAATAAACAACACCCCTAAAGCAACTAAACAAAATGCACCTGCTAAAATTAAAACACAGTAACAAATGTCCATTGTTGTCATAAACATCCCTCTACTTTCTTCAATAATTGTACCACAATTTACTCTTTTTATATAGATTTTTTAGCTTCAATCAACATTTCTTCAAATTTATAAATATCTTTACTACTCATAAATAAGAACACACAGTTATCATATTGCATTAATTCTTTAACACCTGCTTCATCTTCAGTAATGACTTTAGCACGTGCACTATTTTTTGAAATATCATAGATATCAATATCAATACCGTCTTCATGTTTTGCATTTTCTGGGAATGGACAGAAATATGGGTAATCTGCTTTATCCATTTCTTGAGCAAATTTTTTAGCAAAACGCGCTCCCCTTGAAAAACGATCTGGTTGGAAAATGGCAACGATTTTCTTACCTGGATATCTCACTCTTGTTGCTTCAATAACATATCTGATTGCAGTTGGATGATGTGCATAATCGTCAACAAAAACATTGTTTCCTTGAGTTTTTACAGTATAACGACGTTTTGTTCCTTTGAATGTTTGAAGTTTACTTAAAATATAGTCATAAGACATATCTTCTAAATAACCAAGAGTAATAATAGCTAATGAATTATATAACATATGCATTCCAAATAATGGTATGTTAAAATGTCCAAATAATTCTTGATGAATATAAACATCAAATGATAATCCTTGTGGTGTTTCTAAAACATTAACAGCGCGAACATCATTATTTTCACCTAAACCAAATCTTAAAACATGTTTTTCAAAATGAATTTTCTTAATGTTAGGGTCATCTCCCCAAACAATAACTGTTTTCTTAACTTGTTTAGCAAATTGTTCAAAAGATTGAATATATCTTTCAAGATTTCCAAAATAATCAACATGGTCTAATTCAATGTTATTAATAATGGCATAATCTGGATGATAATGTAAGAAATGATCTTGGAATTCACACGTTTCTGAAATAAAATATTTACTTCCTACTTGTCCATGTCCAGTTCCATCACCAATTAAAACAGATGTTTTATCAAAATCTTCAAATAAATGGTAAGCCATACCTGTTGTTGTTGTTTTTCCATGTGTTCCTGCAACAGCAATAGAAACATAATGTTCCATAAAATCAGCTAAGAAATCATAATATCTTGTACACTTTACATTTGGGTTTTCTAAAGCTGCTTTGACTTCTTCATTGGATTCATCAAAAGCATTACCAATAATTACGTGATAACCATCCTTTATATTATCTTTATTGAATGAATAAATTGGAATATTTCTTTTTCTCAATTCATCTTCAATAAATATATATTTATCAATATCACTTCCAGCAACTTCGTTCCCTAATTCATATAAAATTGTTGCTAGTGGAGCCATTCCTGACCCTTTAATTCCTATAAAATAATACATACTTGTCACCTCGCTAACTATTCTATCACAAATTGATTTCTTTTTCTTTGTTAAGTGTATATTTTTTAAAAAAAACGAGCAAAGCCCGTTTTGAAACATTCTATGTAAGTTTAAACCCCTAAACTAATACGAATACATTTATTAATACGTTCCATTTCTAATGGCGTTAATTCCCCTATTTTTCTAATCAACCGTGATTTATCAATGGTCCTCATTTGTTCAAGCAAGGCAATTGAATTTTCTTTTAAATCATCTCTTGATTTAATAAATGTATGGGTAGGAATATTTTTCTTTTTAGATGATGTCAAAGGTGAAATAATAATAGTTGTACTAAATCGATTCCCACTATCATTTTGAATAACAACAACAGGTCGAATTCCAGATTGTTCACTTCCTACACCTACACTCAAATCAGCATAAAACAAATCTCCTCTTTTTACTTCCATATAATTCATCCTTTCTTTTGATATTATTATATAATTTCTTGTTGACAAAATTTGTCTATTTAAAGAGGCTTTAAAAATATTTTTTCACTTTAAAAGTTTACTCATTTTTTTCTTTTTTATACAAAAAAACGAGCACAAGCTCGTTTTTAAATAATATAAATATCTTTTGTAAATGAATTTAAAACCTGACATCCATCTTTTGTCACCATAACTAGATCTTCTACACGTACTCCGAAATTTCCTTCTAAATAAATACCTGGTTCAATTGAAAAAATCATTCCTTCCTCAACTTCCATTTCATTTACCGAAGAGACATCTCCATATTCATGAACATCTCGACCAATAAAATGTCCTAAACGATGTGTAAAATATTTTCCATAGCCTTCATCACTGATGACTTTTCTTGCACACTTATCAATATCTGATAATTTAACTCCTGGTTTGATCATTGCTTCTGCAGCTTCATTTGCTTTTTTTACAATTTCATAAACTTTAATTTCTTCTTCCAAAATACCTTCATAAAAGAATGTACGTGTCATATCAGAACAATACCCTTTATAAACACATCCCATGTCAATCAGTACACAATCACCTTTTCTAAGTGGTGTATCATCATTTTCATGATGTGGATCAGCAGCATTTTTACCAAATGCAACAATCGCACCATAACAAGTAGAATGATGATTGAAAAATAATTCATCTAATTTTTTAGCAAGTTGTTTTTCTGTCACGCCTTCTTGAATGAATGAAATGATTTCTTCCATAACAGCATCATTGATTTTACTTGATTCAATCATTAAAACTTGTTCTTGTAAATCTTTTTTCATGCGTACGAGATCAACACATGGTGAAGCATTGATATACTTTGCATCTGGGAGTTTTTTCATAAGATCTAACAAGAAATGTGAGGCCCAATTTTTATCAATTCCAATTCTTCCTGGAAAATGCATTTCATCAACAATTGTTTGAATAGCATCTTGTCCATCTTTATGCCGAACAATGTTAACATCTAAATCATGCTCTAAATAGAATAAATCATTCATGAACAAGGTATGATTCCCATGTTTTGAAATCATAAAAACAAACATTCTTTCATGCGGATTATTATAGTATCCTGTACAATAAGCAATTGATTGAGGATCACTTATTAAAAAATAATCCAATCTTGCTTCTTCCATTAAATCAAGTATTTCTTGTATACGATCGTTATTCATCTTTTAAAACTCCAATACCTAATTCTTTTAATTGATCTTCTTCTACACTTTAGACATTGGACATGTTGCACTGGCATTTTTAGGGAAAGCAATAACGTCTCTAATAGAATCACTTTCAGTAAGTAACATGGCAAGACGATCTAATCCTAAAGCAAATCCTCCATGTGGTGGTGTCCCATATTTTAATGCATCAACAAACCAACCAAATTTATTTCTTACTTGTTCATCTGTTAAACTTAAAGCTTTGAAAGCTCTTTGTTGTAAGTCTTGTTCGTAAATACGTTGAGACCCTCCACCAAGCTCAAAACCATTTAAGACAATATCATAGGCATCAGCAAGACAATTTGCTGGATCTGTATCTATTTTATCTAAATCTGATTCTTTAGGTCTTGTAAATGGATGATGCATTGCATAATATCTTTGAGTTTCATCATCATATTCAAACATTGGGAAATCAACAACCCATAATAATCCTAATTCTTTTGGATCATAAAGATTTAATTCTTTTCCTAAATGATTACGTAAAGCTGCTAAAGCATCACAAACAACCATATATTTTGTATCCGAAACAAATAATAATAAGTCGTTATCTTCTCCATTCATAGCTTCAATTAATCTTTGCATTTGTTCTTCGCTAAAGAATTTAGCAATTGGTCCTTCACCTACACCATTATTTACTTTTAACCAAGCAAGACCTTTTGCTTTATATGTTTTTGCAAGTTCAGTTAATTGATCAATTTTCTTTCTTGAATAATCACTTGCATGATTTTTAACATTGATACCTTTAACATATCCTTTATTTTCTAAAGCTGATTTAAATACCATAAAATCAACATCTTTAACAACTTCATTTAAATTAACAAGTTTCATATCAAAACGGATATCTGGTTTATCAATACCATAAGTTTCCATCGCTTCATGCCAAGTCATACGTGGAAGCGGTAACTTAACATCAACACCTTTTACATCTTTAATGACTTTAGCTACCATATTTTCACCAACTTCGATGATTTCATCTGTAGTCATAAATGACATTTCAACATCGACTTGAGTAAATTCTGGTTGACGATCCGCTCTTAAATCTTCATCTCTGAAACAACGAGCAATTTGGTAATATTTTTCAAAACCAGCAACCATTAATAATTGTTTAAATAATTGTGGTGATTGTGGTAAAGCATAGAAATCACCATGATGTACACGTGAAGGTACTAAGAAATCTCTTGCTCCTTCAGGAGTTGATCTGTTTAAATAAGGTGTTTCAATATCCACAAAATCATGACTATCTAAGTATTCTCTAATACTTCTTGTAATTTTATGTCTTGTTAGAATTTTATTTTGCATAACAGGTCTTCTTAAATCAAGATAACGATATTGCATTCTTGTTTCTTCTAAAGCATCTGTATCATCTGCAACAATAATTGGTGTCGTATTGGCTGTATTGATGATTTTGATTTCTGATGCATCAACTTCAATATCTCCTGTAGGCATATTTGGATTTTTGCTAGAACGTTCTACAACAGTTCCTTTAACATATAAAATATATTCATTTTTAATATCTTTTGAAATGTTTTCCATTTCTTCATTGATAATAATTTGTGTAATTCCATAACGGTCTCTTAAATCAATAAATACAAGAGCTCCTAAATTTCTCTTTTTAGCAACCCATCCTTTTAGTTCAACTGTTTGTCCAACATTTTCTAAACGAAGTTCACCGTTATTATGTGTTCTATTCATGTTCATGTCCCCCACTTAAATGATTTTCAATATGTGCCAAAATATTTTCTAATGGCACAACTTCTTGTTCTTTATCATGATTACATTTAATATTAACCACTTCATTTTTTACTTCTTCTTCCCCTAAAATAATAGAGAAATGTGCATTAAAACGATCTGCTGATTTAAATTGTCCTTTTAAGCCACGAGATACATGATCCATTTCACATGTAAAGCCATTTGCTCTTAACATCGTAATAATTTGCATAGCAAGATCTTTTGCTTCTTCGCCTAAAGGCATAATATAACAATCTAAACCATCTTCGTCTTCCTCTTCTTCATCATCTAAAGCAAGAAGGAGTCTTTCCATACCAAAAGCAAAGCCAACACCAGGTGTAGCCGGTCCACCAATTTCTTCAATTAAACCATTGTAGCGTCCACCACCACCAACAGTAGCTCCAGCACCTAATTTTGGATCATCAGAAATGATTTCAAAAACAGTATGAGAATAATAATCTAATCCTCTTACTAAATTTGTATCAATAACATAATCAATTTCTAAATCATCTAATAAAGAACATACTTTATCAAAATGATTTTTAGCACTTTCGCTTAAATAATCAATTGTTTTCGGTGCTGTTTTCATAGCTGGATGTTTCGCATCCACTTTGCAATCTAAAATACGTAAAGGATTCTTTTCAAAACGTGCTTTACAATCTCCACATAATTCATCTAAATGATCCCTAAAATGATCTTTTAAAGCTTCACGATAAGCATCTCTTGATTCATTATCACCTAAAGAGTTGATATGAAGTGTGATATTTTGAAGTCCTAATGCTTCTACAACTGTCACTGCCATAAGCATACATTCAACATCTACATAAGGTGATTCAACACCTAACATTTCTACACCAAATTGGTGGAATTGTCTTTGTCGACCATTTTGTGGTCTTTCATATCTAAACATTGGTCCCATATAATAAACTTTTTGTAGTTTTTCTGGTAAACCATACATTTTATTTTCTACATAAGCTCTTGCAATACCTGCAGTTCCTTCTGGTCTAAGTGAAATATATCTTCCTTTTTTATCTTGGAAAGTATACATTTCTTTAGAAACGACATCACTTGTATCCCCCACAGCTCTGTTAAATAATTCAGCGTGTTCAAAAATTGGTGTTCTCATTTCTTTAACATTATAATTAGCAGCAATTGTTCTTAACAATTGTTCTAATTTAATCCATTTTTCACTTTGTCCAGGTAAAATATCTACCGTACCTCTTGGTGCACTATATCCCATTATTTTTCCTCCTTAAAAATATAAAAACGCCCCTCTAAGGACGTTTCAACGCGGTACCACCTTAATTCGTATTTTCATACGCACTTTCATCTTAACGCGATTAACGATTACTCTTTTCAAGTAATTCCTCACAAGTGTCCCATAGCTTCCATACAAAGATTTTCACCAGCCATCTTCTCTCTAACTATTTCCACTATTTAATCTTGCTCAATGGATTATAAAGATTATATAAAATAATGACTAAAAAATCAATTCCTATTTCTAGCATCTATAGTATACCACGTTTTTTAATCATTTATGTCTCAAATTTGTCTCATTTTTGTTCCATTTTTGAAAGACGATACTCTTCTACAATAAATTGTGACAGATCTTCTTTTAAACTATGGTTATCATAATAAACAAGACGTGTTTTCTTCTTTCTAGCAATATCATTCAACTTTAAAAGACAACTTTCAACAGGTTTTGTTTTTTTATTTTGACTATAAACAACAAGAAGCTGATAGAAATGTTCTACCAGCTTTTTGCCAACTTGATCATTATATAAAATATAAATTGCTTGACGATCAATCATTATAAATCAATATCACATAAGTTAGAAGCATATCCAATATAGCTTGCAGGTGTCATATCTAGTAATGTTTGACGATCTTCATCCGATAAAATATCTAATCCCTTCGCAAATTTCATGATAGCTTCTTGTGAAATATTTTTACCTCTTGTAAGTTCTTTTAATTGATCATAGGCATCAGAAATACCATATTTTCTAAGCATTGTTTGAATTGGTTCAGCAAGAACTTCCCATTTTTCATTTAAATCAGCTGCAAGTTTATCTTTATTAACAACACATTTAGCTAAACCATTTGTTGTTTCACTAATTGCTTGTAAAGAATAACCAAAAGCTAAACCAATATTTCTTTGACTTGAACTATCTGATAAATCTCTTTGCATACGTGATTTAGGTAATTTATTTGATAAACCAACACAAATATTATTAGACATATCAACATTTGCTTCTGAGTTTTCAAAACGAATTGGATTGACTTTATGAGGCATTGTACTACTTCCTACTTCTCCTTTTACAGGAATTTGTTTGAAATATTCCATAGAAATGTATAGCCACATATCAACATCAAAATCCACTAACACGTTATTGAAATGACGAATACCATCTAAAATATGACAAGTATAATCATGACTTTCAATTTGTGTTGTTAAGGGATTGTAAGTTAATCCTAAATATTCTTCTACAAATTTTTTATTAAGAATTTGCCAATCTAATTGAGGGAATGCTGTTAAAATAGCACTATAGTTACCTGTTGCTCCATTAAATTTAGCTTTAATTTTAATATTTTCAATATTTTCAATGCTTGAAGTAAAACGATAAGCATAAACTTTAAATTCCTTACCAATTGTAGTTGGTGTAGCAGGTTGACCATGAGTATGAGCTAACATCGCATCATTTTTATGTTCAACAGCCCATTGATTGATAACTGCTGTAAATTCTTTGGCTTTCTTTAACCAAACATCATTTAAACCATGTTTGATCATACAAGCATAAGATGTATTATTAATATCTTCTGAAGTACATCCAATATGAACAAAACTGATTAAATAATCATAACCCATATCTTTTAATTGATTTCCAATGAAATATTCTACTGCTTTAACATCATGTCTTGTAACAGCTTCAATATCTTTGATTGCTTTAAAAGAATCATAATTGAAATCTTTTGAAATAGCTTCGATTTGTCCTAAGTTATCTTTGTCAAATTTAGAAAGAACATTACTTTCTACATTTTCAATTAAAAATTTTAACCATTGAATTTCAACAAAAACACGATATTTTACTAAAGCATATTCAGAAAAATATTCACCTAAAGCATCTTTAATACCTGCATAACGTCCATCTAAAGGACTTAATGTAAAACATTCAAATTGTTGTTTATCCATTCTATTTACCACCTCTAAAATAATTTACACCAGCTTCAAATAATTTTTGATCCATTTCACCATAAACATTTTTAAAACGGTTTTCTCCTTGACGTTCACTATGTCCCATCTTACCAAGAACACGACCATCACGAGAAACAATACCTTCAATAGCATACATTGAACCATTTGGATTGTATGGTGTTTGCATTGTGACTTTACGATTAGGATCAACGTATTGAGAGAATACTTGTCCATTAGCAAATAATTCATCAATAACTTCTTTAGGAGCAACAAAACGTCCTTCTCCATGAGAAATAGGAATAACATGAACATCTCCCACATTAACATTAGCAAGCCAAGGTGATTTAACAGAACCAATACGTGTATCTACAAATTGAGATAAGTGACGACCAATCGTATTGAATGTAAGAGTAGCGTCATTTTCAGACATATCTCTAATTTCACCATATGGAAGTAATCCTAATTTAATAAGTGCTTGGAATCCATTACAAATACCAATCATTAAACCATCTCTATTATCTAATAAATCACTAATTGCTGCTTTTAATCTTGGATTTCTTAAAACTGTTGCAATAAATTTACCTGAACCTTCAGGTTCATCACCAGCAGAGAATCCTCCTGGTAGCATCACAATATTAGCACGTTTGATGGCATTTTCCAATTCATCAATCGATGTTTTTAACATTTCTTCTGTTTTATTTCTAATTAAGACAAGTTCAACCTTAGCCCCTGCTTTTTCAAAAGCACGTTTTGAATCATATTCGCAGTTTGTTCCTGGGAACACTGGAATAACAACTAATGGTGTTTCAATATATTGTTTTGCTTTTAAAGTTGATCTTGTTTTACATTCCGCAACTTTAATATCTTGTGTAGGTGCTTTTTCTCTTGTTGGATAAACACTTTCTAATGGTGCTTTATTGATTGCATAAGCTTCTTGAATAGAAATTGTATCCATTCCATAAGAGAATTTTTCACTATCATTTAAAGTAGCCACTACTCTATAATCTAAACCTACTAGATCTTTTTCAGATTTTACTTCAACAATGATGTTTCCATAATTCTTTTCAACATAAGAAGCAAGAGTATGATCTGTATTGAAAGCAGCTCCTAAACCATTACCAAAGGCCATTTTACAAACAGCTTCAATCACACCACCATCTTTAACTGTATAAGCTGAATAAATTTTCTTTTGTTTCATTAAATCTTGGATAGCGTTATATTGTTTTTGTAAATGATCAAAATCAAAGACTCTAAATTGATCTTTTTTAATTTGAACTTCTGCTAAAATATGTCCTGCTTCTTTTGCTTCTGGTGTCATAACATCATGAACATCACTTGCTGTAATAGCAAAAGAAACAAGTGTTGGTGGAACTGAAATATTTTCAAATGTTCCTGACATTGAATCTTTACCACCAATTGATGGAAGTTTTAATTCTTGTTGAACACGATTAGCTCCAAGTAAAGCAGCTAATGGTTTACCCCAACGTTTTGGATCATCTAATAATTTTTCAAAATATTCTTGGAATGAAAAACGAATTGTATGATAGTTTCCACCCATGGCAACGATCTTAGCAACACTTTCAACAACGGCATACATCGCTCCATGATATGGTGACCATTTAGAAATCTTAGGATTATACCCATAAGCCATTAAAGAAGTAGTTGTTGTTTCTTTTCCTAAAACAGGAATTAAAGCAGCCATCCCTTCTGTTTCTGTGTGATATGTACGTCCACCATAAGGAGATAAAACTGTACCATTTCCAATAGATGAGTCAAATCTTTCAACAAGACCTTTTTGTGAAGCAACAGATAATCTTGATAATACTTCTTTTGTTGTACCAACAAAATCATTTCTTTCTTCTTCATCAAAAGGTGTACTTTCAAAGTTTGGTAATTCAACTTCAATATTTTGATAACGTTTTGCCCCTGCAGCATCTAAGAAATCACGAGAAATATTAACAATATCTTTACCCATGTGCTTCATTACTAAACGATTTGTATCTGTAACAGTTGCCACTTGAACAACTTCTAAGTTTTCTTTTGCACATTCTTCTTTAATGAAATCAACATCATAGTCATTGACAACAATAGCCATACGTTCTTGTGATTCACTAATAGCAAGTTCTGTACCTGTTAAACCATCATATTTTTTCAAAACAGCATCTAAATCAATATCAAGCCCTGGAGCAAGTTCACCAACGGCAACACAAACCCCACCAGCTCCAAAGTCATTACATCTAACAACTTTTTCTGAGACTGCTTTATTTCTAAATAATCTTTGAATTTTTCTTTCTTCTACAGGATTTCCTTTTTGAACTTCAGCACCTGCTGTTTCAATAGATTTTACGTCATGTGATTTTGAAGAACCGGTAGCACCACCAATCCCATCACGTCCTGTGCGTCCCCCAATTAATAAGACGATTTGTCCGTTTTGTGGTTCTAAACGTTTTACTTGTTCTTTTGGTGCAGCAGCCACAACAGCTCCTACTTCCATACGTTTAGCGATATAACCTTCATCGTAAATTTCATGAACATAACCTGTTGTTAACCCGATTTGGTTACCATAACTTGAAAAACCATGAGCAGCTTCTTGACAAATTTTTCTTTGTGGTAATTTACCTGGCGTTGTTTCTGCCAATGTTTTTCTTGGATCACCTGCTCCAGTAATACGCATTGATTGGTAAACATAAGCACGTCCTGAAAGTGGGTCACGAATAGCTCCACCTAATTTGTGGATTCCAAGGGCAACTTCGGTAAGGTGTACTCCCGGGACATGGCCTACGCCGCCGCCCGGTACACCGAGGCCAAGCTGGATCCCATCTGCGCCGAGGTGTTCAAGGACATCGACAGCGACACTGTGGACATGGTGGACAACTACGATGCCACTATGAAGGAGCCTGCGCTGCTGCCCACCACATTCCCCAACGTGCTGGTTTCAGCGAATCAGGGTATCGCCGTGGGCATGGCGTCCAACATCTGCTCGTTTAACCTGCGGGAGGTGTGCGACACTGCTATCGCCCTGATGAAAAATCCCGACCACGACATTCTGGAGACCCTGCCCGGCCCGGATTTTTCCACCGGCGGCGAGCTGATGTTTGACGAGGCCGCCACACGGGAAATCTATGCCACAGGCCGGGGCAGCTTCAAACTCCGGGCAAAATGGCGCTACGTCAAGGACGGCAACCTGATCGAAATTACGGAAATCCCCTACACCACCGCCACGGAAGTCATCATGGATAAGGTGGCGGAGCTGATCAAGGCGGGAAAGATCAAAGAGATCGCCGATATGCGGGACGAGACCGACCTTGGCGGCCTGAAGCTGACCATCGACCTGAAACGGGGCGTTGACCCGGAGAAGCTGATGCAGAAGCTGTTCCGGCTGACGCCTTTGCAGGACAGCTTCCCCTGCAATTTCAATATCCTTATTGCGGGAATGCCCCGTGTGATGGGCGTGGGGGAGATTCTGGACGAGTGGACGGCATGGCGCACGGACTGCGTCAAG
>OGYL01002238.1_pt1 | contig 13872 bp, 16 predicted proteins | sample 1576541 | NCBI WGS metagenome assembly OGYL01 (sample SAMEA3541551, study PRJEB24748) | human gut metagenome | biome: human gut; feature: human-associated habitat; material: faeces | place: China | collected 2012 | reverse complement strand
GCTATGGATTTTTGTTTTTGATTAACTGTTCAACTTCATTTTACAACGAACCATTCTCATTTCTTATCTGTGCAGGCGGCATGGCGGCGCGAGACGGCCAGCCCGTCGCCGCGCGCAAAGATCTCCGTCGTGTAGCCCGCTGCATGGCTCGTGAGCTCGATGTACTGGCGCAGCCGCTTGACGATCGTGCGGTAGCGGCGCGGCGCCTTCTCTGTGCCCATGACGTAGCCGCGGAACAGGACGTTGTCGGCCACAATCGTCGCATCCTCCGTCAGCAAGGGCTGTACCTTCTCGAAGTAGTCGACGTACTGTCCTTTCGCCGCGTCGATGAAGACGAAGTCATACTTGCCCGTGAGCTTCGTCAGGAGCTCGCCCGCATCGCCCTGCAGGAGTTCGATGCGGGCCGCGTAGGGCGAGCGCGCGATGAACGCACGCGCGAGCGCGGCGCGCTCCTCCGAGAGCTCGAGCGTCGTGACGCGCGCGTCCTCCGCCCCATTGGCGGCGAGCAGCAGGGCCGAGTATCCGATGGCCGTGCCGATCTCGAGCACGCGGTGCGGCCGCAGATCACGGATGACCGAGAGGAAGACCTTGCGGCCGTTCTCGTTGATGATCGGGACATGGTGCTCGGCCGCATACGCTTCCATCTCCCGCAGCAGTGCTGCAAATTCACTTGTATCGCTTGTATCTGTCATATATACCTGCCTTGTTTACGCGCCTCAGCGGACCTGCTCGACGATGGCGAGGTGCTCGTCATACGTCTGCGAGTAGTGGTTGTGGCCCTGACGATCGGCGACGAAGTAGAGGTAGTCGGTGTTCGCCGGATTCAGCACCGCAAGGATGGACTTCATGCCCGGGCTCGCGATCGGTCCGGGCGGCAGGCCCTCGTGCTGGTAGGTGTTGTAGGGCGAGTCGATCTTCGTGTCCTCGATCGAGACGTCCTCCTTCGGACCGGCCATGAGGTACTGCAGCGTCGTGTCCGACTGCAGCGGCATGCCCATCTGCAGGCGCTTGAAGAAGACCTGCGCGATGATCGGGCGGTCCTCATCGTAGCGCGCCTCCTTCTCGACGAGCGAGGCCAGCGTGATCAGGTCATGGATGGAGAGGCCCTTTGCCGCGGCCTGCTGGCGCAGCGCCGGCGTCAGGCGCGTGTCGAAGTCCTCCGCCATCATCTTCATGATGCCCTCGGCGGAAACATCGCTGTGGATCACGTACGTATCGGGGAAGAGATAACCCTCCGCCGCATAGCGCACATTCGGGCGCTTCTTCATGTAGTCGTAGGGCGCGAAGTCCTTCGCCTCGGCGAGGAACTCCTGCTCGTCGACAAGGCCCTCGTCAGCGAGGCGCTTCGCGATCTCCTTGATGCCGAAGCCCTCCGGTATCGTGAACTTGACGACCGTCGTGTCGCCCGCGACGAGCTTGTCGAGCACGGCCTGCTCATCCATGTGCGGCGTGAACGCGTACGTGCCCGTCTTGAACTTACTCGCATCGCCCTGCAGCTTCATGAGCCACCAGAAGCGCAGGCGGCTGTCGATGACGCCGAGCTGCATCAGGCGGTCCGAAATCTCCGACGCCGTCGTGCCCGGCTTGACGACCATGTAGATGTTCTCCCCGGCATCGCGGTCCGACCGCTCGATGGTATGTGAGGTGCCAAAGGCGAGGAAAAGACCGGCGCCGAGCAGGACGGCTGCGACGACCGCGATGGCCGTCCACTTCTTCCAGCCGAGATTGAGCACCGCCGCGCGGAGCTTCTCGAATCGCGCGGGCTCCGCCAGCACCTTGCCCTTATCTCCCTTATCTTCTTTTTCCCCCTGAGCGGGCTTCTTTGCCTTGTCCTCCGACTTTGCCTTGTCTGCCGTCTCTGTCTTGGCAGACTTGACAGGCTGCTTCGATGAGGACTGCTTCGGCGCCTTCTCCGAGTCCGCCTCTTTCGCCGGTTCAGTCGATTCAGTCGGCTCAGCTGCTTTCGCCGCCGGTTTGGCGTCGGAGGCTCCGTCCGACACAGTCCTGTCCGACGTTTCTTGAGGCGACGCCTCTTTCACCGCCTTGTCCGACTGCTCGTCCAGCGACTCCGGCGCGTTCTTCTTTCCATCCTGCATAAAAATTCTCCGTACATGAAAAAGCCGCCATCCATATGGATAGCAGCAATCATTTCGTCATTCAGTCCTTTTCGGCTTCGTCGACCAGTGCGTTGTACGCCTGCTGGACGGCCTCGAACTCCTCGTCCGTCGGCTCGACGTACTCATCCTCGCCGTCGTCGTTCGTGACGATCTTCGCGATGATGACGTCTTCATCGTCGTCCTCGCAGCCGCAGCCGCATGTATGCGTGTGCTCCTCATCCTCATCGTGGATGCCGACGAGCAGTGCGTATTTCTCTTCCTCCACCGGGATGATCATCTCTTCGCGGTAGTAGTATTCGTTGCCGTCCTCGTCCGTCATGACGACGACGATGTCGTCTTCATTCATCATATCATCTGCCATAGGTCTCGCCCTTCTTTCTGATTCCTATCCAATTTGACACTCCCCATGCGTAAACGCAGGGGATTCTTAATTCAACGACCGTTGCGAATTGACCTAAGCCCATTCGTCTTACACAATCTCCAAAAGCGTAAATTCCCGTGTGCCCCACGGTATTTGTGTATGTGAATGCTTGTTATCTTTACAGCCGTAAGGTCTTTAAATTACGACAGGTTGATACACGCAACCTCAACCCGCTAAGAACTGGTTGCCCGTAGGCCTTGGTTTTCGATTCGTCCAGTATCTATTATGGCGAGGCTTCTCCTTTCTTTCGTATTCTTTAGGTTAAGTTCATTATACCACGAAAGTTAGCAGTTGTCCGCCTTCAATTGCTTACGCAAATTCGGCGAACGCGCCTTATATCCCCAGCCCTAAAGGACGGGGTTTTACGGCGCATTTCGATAATTATGGAAGTCATTGTTTGCTATACTGTTGTTATTCTTGATTTTATTTTCACATTCTTTTTGAAAAGGGAGATTTTCACTTATGTTACTCAATCGCAAATCGGTAGAGCTCCTGGCTCCGGCTGGCACTTGGGATGCGCTGGTGGCGGGTGTGGAGTCGGGTGCGGATGCTGTCTATCTCGGCGGCAAGCACTTCAACATGCGCATGCATGAAGGCGGGTTCAACTTCGACGATGCCACGCTCAAGAAGGCGATCGACTACGCACACGCGCACGGCGTGCGCCTCTATGTGACGCTCAACAACCTCATCAGCAACGAGGAGATCCCGGTGCTGCGCGAGTACCTCGCCTACCTCAACGAAATCCGCCCGGACGCGCTGCTCGTGCAGGATTTTGCGGTGCTCGAGCTCGTGCACGAGATGGGCATCACGATCCCGCTGCACACGTCGGTCATGATGAACACGCACAATGAGCACGCGATCGAGAAGCTCAAGGAGTACGGCATCACGCGCATCGTCGTGGGCCGCGAGATGACGCTGTCGGAGCTCAGCCTGTTCCGCGAGCGCACGGGCATCGAGGTCGAGTACTTCATGCACGGCGACATGTGCATCAGCGAGTCGGGTCAGTGCATCCACTCGGGCGTGCTGTTCGGCCAGAGCGGCAACCGCGGCCGCTGCCTCAAGCCGTGCCGCTGGGCCTACCAGCTCATCGACGAGAAGACGGGCGAAGTGCTCGACGAGGACGGCCCGGGCGCCTACAAGCTCGCGCTCAAGGATATGTGCATGTACCGCGCCATCCCGCAGCTGATCCAGGCGGGCGTCTTCTCCTTCAAGATTGAAGGACGCATGCGCCCGGCGGGCTTCATCCGCCGCATCGTCTCGACGTACCGCAAGGCAATCGACGCCTACATCGCGGACCCGAACGGCTACACGACGGACGAAGAAGGCTGGAAGAATCTCTACGATAACCGCGCGCGCGACTTCACGACGACGTTTGCGTTCGGCCAGCCGGGCAAGAAGGACATCGGCTTCACGGGCGAGCGCGAGCCGCGCTTCTTCAGCCATGCGGTCAAGGAGGCCGGATTCCAGGATGAGGTGCTGCGCCAGGAACGCGATATCGAGAAAGCGAATGCGCCGCACCGCACGCTCAGCGTGCGCGTCAATACGATCGAGTCGGCCAAGGCGGCCATCGACAACGGTGCGGATACCATCTATGTCGGCGGCGAGGCGTTCCGCCCGCTGCGCCCGTGGAAGCTCGGCGACTATGCGGAGGTCCTCGCCTATACGAAGGGCAAGGCGCGCGTCGTCGTCAATACGCCGCGCACGACGATGCGCCGCGAGTGCGGGGAGCTCGAGCAGTTCTTCACGGCGCTCAAGGACATGAAGCCAGACGGCCTGATGGTCAGCAACCTCGGCTCGCTGAAGCTTGCGAAGGCTATTACGGACCTGCCGGTGCAGGCGGATGTGTCGTTCAACCTCTTCAACCAGCTCGCGGCGAAGTTCCTGCAGGAGAACGGCCTTTCGATGGCGACGACGTCGTACGAGCTGTCGTTCGAGCAGCTGCGCGAGATCGTGGAAAGTGCGGAACTGCCGCTCGAGACGGTCGTGCACGGCTCGTATGAGTCGATGATCTGCGACCACGACTTCCCGGCGATGAGCCTGCCGGAGTACAACGAGCTCGACAATCCAGAGGTGCTCGACCGCCACTATGCCCTGCTCGATACGGCTGGCGAGAAGCACGCGATCCGCATCGACCAGTACGGCCGCAATCACCTCTACTTCGCCAAGGACCTCTGCCTCTACCCCTATCTCGCGAAGTTCAACGGACTGGCCTCGTACCGCATCGAGGCGCAGGACTACTCGCCGGAGCTCACGGGCCGCGTGACGAAGCTCTACCGCGAGGCGCTCGATGCGCTCGCAGCCGGCAAAACGCAGGAAGAAGCGTTCGACCATGAGGCGTTTGAGCAGGTGCAGAAGATGAGCCCGCGCGAATGGGGCATCGGGACGTACCGGTTCCGCCAGAGCAGGAACTCCATTTGAGCACTCCATTGAGTTTCTTCCATAATATATCGCTGTGACGTTTCGCACAGTTGCTTTATCGCATATCTCTTAGGAGGGATTAGCTTGGCTGAAAGAACATATATCGGCCCTGAGGCCATCATCGAGAAGAAGAAGAAGTACATCATGCCGTGCCTCGGCCATTTCTACAAGGAGCCGCGCGAGTTCGTCCGTGGCTCGATGCAGTACCTCTACGACAGCGAGGGGCGCAAGTACCTCGACTGCTTCGCGGGTGTGTCGGTCATGAACTGCGGCCACTGCAACCCGGAGATCACGAAGAAAGTCCAGGAGCAGGTCGGCACGCTGCAGCATGTCTGCAACATCTACCTGACGGAGAACTTCGTGAACCTCGCAGAAAAGCTCGCTGCGGTCACGCCGGGCAAGCTGCAGAAATCGTTCTTCTGCTCGACGGGCTCGGAGGCGACGGAGGGCGCACTGCTGCTCGCCTCCATCTACACGGGCAGCAGCGAGATCATCGCGCTGCGCAACGGCCTGCACGGCCGCACGAAGCTCGGCATGAGCGTGACGGGCATCCAGATGTGGCGCACGGACCCGGAGCCGGTCGGCGGCATCCACTTCGCGCCGAACCCGTACTGCTACCGCTGCCCGCTCGGCAAGAATCGCGAAACGTGTGACCTCGCCTGCGCGAACATGGTCGAGGACGTCATCCAGACATCGACGGCCGGCCATCCGGGCGCGTTCATCGCGGAGACGATCCAGGGCAATGCGGGCATCGTCGTGCCGCCGAAGGGGTACTTCCAGCGCGTCAAGGAAATCCTTGCGGCGCACGGCACGCTGCTCGTCATCGACGAGGTCCAGACGGGCTTCGCGCGCACGGGCAAGCTGTTTGCCATCGAGCACTTCGGCGTGACGCCGGACATCATGGCGATGGCCAAGGCGCTCGGCAACGGCGCGCCGATCTCGGCCTTCATCTCGACGGCGGAGATTGCCGACACCTACACGCGTCCGGGCGCCTCGACGCTCGGCGGCAACCCCGTCTCGACGGCAGCAGGCCTCGCCGTGCTCGACTACATCGAGAAGCATGACCTCTGCAAGAATGCCGAGGAGCGCGGCGAGCAGCTGCGCGCCGGCCTGCGCGAGATCCAGAAGAAGCACCCGATCATCGGCGACATCCGCGGCCTCGGCCTCATGACCGGCGCCGAATTCGTCCACGCCGACAAGAGCCCCGCCGCCGCCGAACTCGATGACGTCCTCGAGACCCTCAAGGACCGCGGCTTCATCATCGGCAAGAACGGCATCGCCCGCAACGTCATGGCCTTCCAGCCGCCGCTCGTCATCACGGCAGAAGACATCGACAACGTGCTCAATGCACTCGAGATGGTGCTGACGGAGAAGAAGCTCTGATTGCTGTCGGCGCCAGGTCAGTTGCTCAATTGCATAGATAGCAAAAAGGAGATGCAAATTGCATCTCCTTTTTAGGTGAACAAAATCTCCGGCACGCGGGCAAATTTGACAGTTTCGCGAAAATCATGTAAAATTCTCTTGTATAAGTATGACATTGACTATGACATGATTTTATTTTGGAGGGACCTACATGAAAAAATCAGCACTGTTGACGGCGGCACTGCTCCTCGTCAGTTCTTCCTATGCGATGGCAGCTCCGATCAACCAGATGGCCAATCATGAGACGGCTATCGGCGTTGGCACGAAGGAGAGCTACATCGAGCACAAAGTGACGAACAAGGCAACGGCCGGCTTCCAGTATGCCGACCGCGATGAGAAGGGCGACCACAAGGACGCCTATCTGCAGTATGATATCATCGGCTCTGAGCTCAAGGTCATCGGCGGCTACCGCTGGAACCTGCCGAACGACAAGGACAACGCCTTTGCGGGCGTCGCCGTGAGCACGCCGAAGGTCCTGGGCTTCGACGCCTATGCCTCCTATGTTGCAGGCAAGGACTTCAATGAGACGCAGGTCGGCGTCAACAAGAACCTGCTGCTCAATGTGGACCTCAATGTCAACTACCACAACTTCAAGCCGGATGAAGGCAGCCGCGAGAACGGCGTCGGCGTCGGCGTGTCCGTCAAGTTCTGATATCCGACACGCATGACGTGCAAAAATGCATAAAAAAAGAAAGCCCGCAGTACTGCGGGTTTTCTCATATATGCGAGCTTACTCTGCATCAAAGAGCGGCAGCGGCTCGAGGAAGATGATGTCGTCGCGCTTGGCGGCATTGCCCTCGGCGAGCACGCAGGCCTGGCCGATGACCTTGCCGCCGGCCTTCTCAGTGAGTTCCACGAGCGCCTTCATCGAGCCGCCCGTGCTGATGACATCGTCGAGCAGCAGGACGTTCTTGCCCTTGATGCGCTCGATGTCCGTGCCGTCGAGGCAGAGCTTCTGCGTGCCCTTCGTCGTAATCGAGACATCATCGACCCAGAGCGCGTTCTCCATGTACGCCTTGACCGACTTGCGTGCAACGATGTAGCGGTCCATGCCGAGTGCACGGGCGAGCTCCTCCGCGAGCGGGATGCCCTTCGTCTCCGCCGTCAGCACGTAATCCGTCTCGGGCGGCACCTTCTTCGCGAGCTCCCGCGCACAGGCGTCCGTGAGCTCCACATCGCCGAGCATGACAAAGCCTGCGATGGCCAACTTGTCCGTGACATTGAGGATGGGCAGGTTGCGCGTGCAGCCTGCAATGTGTAACGTATAATATCGATCTGCCATTTGAGCACCTCTTCATCTTATGTATACTACCACCTTACATTATACTATGATGAAGCAGGCGGCGCAAATGCGTTCAAGCGAAAGAGCCCGCGAAAATAGCAGATTCAGCGGATTCATGAGAATTCATCACGATTATGAGAAAAGGAGATACCATAAATGAGTGAAATGCACGATATACACGACAACGATAAAGCACAGGAAGTCAGCGAAGAGCAGCGCGCCATCGACCAGATCACCCACATCCTGCTCCACGCCCTCACAGAAGACGGCATCGGCGAGCAGCTCGAGCACGCCAAATCCCAGCAGGAAGTCTACAAGCTCCTGCAGACCTTGCCGTACTTCAAGCTGACCTTCGAAGAATTCCAGCTCGGCATCCAGGCCCTGCGCCAGCAGCAAGCTGAGATCCATCAGGATTGACAAGTCGCTACTTCCTCTCCACATTAAAGATATGCTATAATAACCTTTGGTCTCATCCTGCACCTTGGATGCCGTGCAGATGAAAAAAGCCAGCCCAAAATGGCTGGCTTTTGATCAGGAGAGAGAGAATGTGTGATTGTGGAATCAGAGGCCGAGCAGGGCGTCGAGCTTGGCTTTGTCGAAGCTGACGACGAAGTCTTTGCCGTTGACGGTGGTGACAGGGACGATGAGGTCGCCGGAGATCTTGTAGCACTCGTCGCGGTCGGCGTCGCTGAGCTCAATGTTGTGCTCTTCGTAGGCTACGCCTCTGGATTTGAGGTATTTCTTGACTTTGTCGCACCAGGGGCACTGGGTGATGGAATAGACTTTGACCATTTGGGATTCCTCCTAACATAGATGATGATTGCTAATTCGTGATGGGGACGGCTTATAGAGATTCGATGTACTTTTCGGCGAGAAGGGCGGCTGTGGTGCCGTCGGCGGCTGCTGTTGTCAGCTGGCGGATTTCTTTCTCGCGGACGTCGCCAGCGGCGAAGACGCCGGGGAGATTGGTGCGGCAGTCCTCGCCGGCGAGGATGCGGCCGCTCTCTGTCATCTTGACCTGGCCCTCGAAGAGGTGGGTGTTCGGCACGACGCCGATGTTGACGAAGATGGCGTCGACGGGCAGCTCGCGCTCCTCCCCTTTCGCCTTGTCGTAGATGGTGATGCTCGTCAGTTTGCCTTCGCCGTGGAGCGCCCGGACCTCAGTCTCGAGCAGGACTTTGACCTTCGGATTGGCGTAGAGCTTGTCCTGTGAGATCTTGTCGGCCCGCAGGGCGGAACGATGAATCAGATAGAGCTCGCTCGCGTACTTCGTCAGGAAGTTCGCGGCGTCGACGGCAGCGTTGCCGCCGCCCATGACGGCGATGGTCTTGCCCTGATACATGTGGCCGTCGCAGAGCTCGCAGTAGTGGACGCCGCGGCCGCTGTACTTCGGCTCTTCCTTGAGCGGCAGCTTGCGGCGCTCCATGCCGGAGGTGATGATGACGGCTTTCGCCTCGTAGATGCAGCTCTGGGTCTCGACGATCTTCGGCGTGCCCGTGAGCTCGACGCGCTCAATCATGTCGAACTCGTCGACTTCGGCGCCGGCATTCTCGGCCTGCTGCTGGACGGTCGCCATGAGGTCGCTGCCGCTGACGCTTGTGAAGCCCGGATAGTTCTCGATATCGACGGCGTTGGCAATCTGCCCGCCGACGATGGCATTCTCGAGCACGAGCGTCGAGAGGTTCGAGCGCCCCGCGTAGAGCGCCGCCGTGAGCCCAGCCATGCCCGCGCCGATGATGATGACATCCTTTGTCCTGCGTTCCTTCGTCATAAAACCACTGTCCTTCCATCTGTCAATCTATCGAAGTATTGCCGCCCGCTTGCGGCTCTCTTGCCTTCTGACTTCAGTATAGCAGAGAATCGCCCGGCGTTCTGTTACTGAGTTACATAGACAAAAAACAATGCATCTAAGGCATGCACATTTCCACCCTCATACTTGTAGAATGGATTGACTTCGCCCCTCATTGTGCTATATAATAAAAGAGAAAGTGGGATTTCCCACTGAGCAGAAAGGGGGACATCATATGGATGCCATTGTTCATGTAGATTACATGGCACATCTGGATGCCAAGAAACGTTTGACAATACGTGGAGCGAAGTATTCGTATTACCAGGTCAAGGAGTATGACAATGGTTGTATTCTCCTAGAGCCTCGCGAACTGGTCAAACCCAAGCAGATATCCGCCAAGACTTTGAGAATGATGGATGATTCCATCAAGAATTTCCGCCAAGGGAAGGTCTCAAAGCCGATTGATCTGTCGGAGTTTTAACATGCAATTTTTGATTCGCCTTGGCGTTCCTGAGATGCTTGCGCTATGGGAAAAGCTTCGACAAGGGCATGCAGAGGGGACTCTGCCAAAACAAGAAGAGAAACTGTATCAGAAGTGGGGCAAAGCCATGAAACTTCTAGCGAACAATCCTGCTCATCCTAGTTTGCATACACATGAAATTGCGCCGTTGTCAAAACGCTATGGAATGAAAGTGTGGCAGTCGTACTTGGAAAATCGGAATAGTCGTGCCATGCGGATGTATTGGGTCTATGGCCCTGAACGCAGGGATATCACTATCATTGGCTTGGAACCGCATCCAGAAGATACGAAGAATAATGCATACGATAAAGTTACACTGTCAGATATCTAAGGTATTGTAAGACGGGGCTGTGACAAAATGTAAAATCATTTTATCACAGCCCTTTTTTCTCCATTTATCCGATAACTCCCCCACTCTTGACTTTTCCCCGCACATATACTATGATAAAAGTAACACGTAAATACATATCTGTTTACTATACTTTAAAGGAGTCTTTCTCATGCCTGCACCTCGTCTCGCCCCAGGCGACATCCCTCAGAAAGCCATGACCTACATCCTCCATGGCCTGCGCACGATCCGCTACGGCGAGATCGTCCTCGTCGCGCAGGACGGCGTCCTCATGCAGGTCGAGTGGAGCGAGAAGCGCCGCCTCGACTGCTGGCAGGAGAGCGAAGACGGTGAGAACAGCTACACCGAGCGCGCCCTCGCCGACCTCGCCACGCGCATCCGCAAGGACTTTGGCCTGCTCCAGTACGGCAAACTCGTCCTCGTCATCCGCAAAGGACGCCTCATGCAGATTGAGCGCACCGAAAAACAGCGCTTCACTGGCCTCGACGGCGAAGGCATCTGATCATCGGATGCCTTGCCGCGGCTGGGAAGCGCTGCTTTTCTTTCTATACGGATTTACTTTTCTTCGTGTTTCTCCTTGCTGAGCCAGCGGGAAGCGCGGAGTTTTTTTATGGTCTCCATGCGGTCCTGATAGATATCTTCGATGACAAGCTTGCAGATGACGATGAACGGCACCGCGAGGAACATGCCCGCGGCGCCGAGCACCTCGCCGCCGAGGATGATGCCGAGAATGATGGCGACCGGATGCAGATTGAGCGACTTGCCGATGAGCGTCGGATAGACGGCATTGTGGTTGACCTGTGTCAGGATCAGGTAGAAACCCGCCGTCTGGATGGCAATCCACGGATCCACCGTCGCCGTCAGCAGGATACCAAAGATGGAGGCGACCGTCGGGCCGAGCACCGGCACGAACTCGCTGATGCCCGAGACCATCGCGAAGACCGAGGCGTAGGGCAGGTCGCGCGCCGTGTAGTAGAGGAATACGACCGTCGCCGTCAGGCAGCAGATGACGAGCTGGCTGCAGATGTAGGTGCGCAGTGCCGAGAGGATGCGGTTGAAGAGTGCGAGCACGCGGCTGTAGTCGCGGTTCGGGAAGAGGCTCGCTAGGTAGACTTTGATGTCATCGCCGTCCTTGAGCAGGTAAAACGTGACAAAGAGGATGATGACCATGTCGATGAACTTGCTGAAGATCGAGAGCAGCACCGTCAGCGATGATTTGAGCGCATCGACGCTCGCCGCCTTGAGCTCGAGCCAGAACTGCTCGAACTCATCCGTCAGGTAGGCATTGTCGTGGATCAGCGGCATCTGCTGCAATTTCTCCGTGATCTGCGGGAAGTCCGTCACGAAGCGCGTGAACGTCGGGATGAATGTGCTCGAGACGAGCAGCACGAGCCCTAGGCAGATCAGGAGGAAGGTGCCGAGCACGATGGCCGCTGCAAGGCCGCGGTTCAGATGGCACTCGAGCCGGTCGACGAGCGGCGTCAGGAGCAGCTGCAGCAAGAGCGAGATGAAGATGATGAACGCCAGCTGCGGCAAGAACCAGAACGTCGACAGCAGGACCGTGAACGTGACGCCCAAGAGGATGGACGTCCGATAAGTCTTTAGATGCATGTGTTTCTCCTATGATAATCGAAAAATAATGACCATCTCGATTATACCACAGGGCCCGCTGAAGGGAAAGAAAAGGCCGCCTCCGTGGTGGTTGGCGTCACGGAGGCGGCGGTTGATGACTTGTGTGGACTTGTGATCGCGGTCTTTGGTTATTTGATGACCATGACCGGGATTGGGGATTCTTCGACGACTTTCTGGCTGACGCTGCCGATCAGGGCGCCTTTGAAGAGGCCGAGGCCGCGGCTGCCCATGATGATGAGGTCGCTATGCTCTTCGGCGGCGACGCGCATGATGGCTTTCGGGATGTTGCCGGTCTCGACATGCTTGGATGCTTTGATGTCGTCTGGCAGTTTCTCCCAGATGCGGTCGAAGACGAGGTGGCTGGGGATGTCTTTGTTGATGTTGCTGGCGACGTAGACGAAGTCGACTGCTCCGTCAGCGCCGCGTAATGCGCCTTGGTGCCATACCCCTTGTGCACCGCAAAGCCGTAGCCGGGATACAGCGCATCCTGCTGCTTCATATAGCGATCCCGCGTCACCTTCGCCAGAATGGAGGCTGCCGCAATGGATGCCGAGCGTCCGTCGCCCTTGACAATGGTGCGCGCCGGAACGGTCAACCCCACCGGCAGACGGTTGCCGTCGATCAGTGCCAGATCCGGTACGCATGACAAACCCTCCACCGCGCGGCGCATCGCCAAAAAGGTCGCCTGCAAAATGTTGTACTGCTCGATCTCCTCCACGCTGGCGCTGGCCACGCAGCAGCTGACCGCGGTTTGCCGAATCACATCATACAGCTTTTCGCGCTTGGCTTCGCTCAGCTTTTTGGAATCGTTCAGCTGCTGGTTCTCATAATCGGAAGGCAGGATTACTGCTGCCGCATACACGGCTCCAGCCAGACAACCACGTCCGGCTTCATCACATCCGGCTTCAATCAGGTCTTTATGCAAATAAGGCAATAACATATACGTCGTTTTATTTTCGGGGTGCAAAGGTACGGCTTTTTGAAGGAATTACGTATCTATTTTATTTCTAAGTTATCAATAAGTTATCTACTATGATTGTTAATATTCTGTTTTTCATATCTTTTTTTTATGATTATAAGAGTTTTTATAACTTTGTAAAAATCAAAAAACAAAAATGAAAAACATCAGCTTTTATATAATAGGATTATTGTTCCTTTTTCTCCCCCAATTCATCCATGCCCAGACAACAGATACTGATGTCAACAGTTTCTTAGACAAGGCTGAGAAAGAATTGTATACGAATCCGCAACAAGCGGCATATTATGCAACAAAGGCACGAGCAATGGCAACCTCGTCTTCTCAACAATCACAAGCACTCTATATTTATGCACAAGCTGAAAAATTACTTGGAGATTTCGACGGATGTATTCAAGCTTTATACGAAGCAGACGCATTAGTTTCCAAAAATGAGAATGACTTGAAAGGGCATATCTATAATTTGATGAGTGTAGGATACTGCAACTTGGGAGATTATACTAAAGCAATCAATCTAAGCGATAAAGCCATTTCACTGTTTAAAACGGAAAACGATTCCCTTAATTTAGCTTTATGCTATAACAACCGTGGTATCATACATACCTATATTAATGAATTTCAACAAGCGGAACGTTTCTTAAAACAAGCATTGGCCATTAACCGATCCTCAAAGAATCTTAAAAGCATAGCCAGTAATCTAAACAATTTATGTTTGTTCGAAGGTAATATAGAAGAACAGCTGGAATGGATAAATGAAGCAATCATTATCAACAAACACCTGAATGCGACATGGTCATTGGGAGAAAACTATAATAATCTAGGAAAACTTTATTATTATGCTCATAAATATCCACAAGCTATTGCTGCACTAGAGAAAGCCTATCAACTGGCCTTAAATATAGGAGCCAAAGGAGTTATATGTGACAATTACGAATATTCGGCATTA
>OGYL01002230.1_pt1 | contig 13902 bp, 14 predicted proteins | sample 1576541 | NCBI WGS metagenome assembly OGYL01 (sample SAMEA3541551, study PRJEB24748) | human gut metagenome | biome: human gut; feature: human-associated habitat; material: faeces | place: China | collected 2012 | reverse complement strand
AAGGAGCGTAGCTACGGCCATCAGGCTGTCCCACCACCTGAAGGTAGTGGGAGGAGCCTATGACAAACGAAAGGATTTATTTATGAAGGAAATTGTGCAGTATTACTGAGAACGGAGTGACGAGTACGAGTAACAAGATTTTGAGATAACAGCCGCAAGGTGACACTTTACAATGGAAAAACGGATAAAAATGTGCTATGCTATCTATCAACAGACAGAAATCCGTTGATTAAGGAGAGTGAATTATGCGTTTTGTAATTCAGAGAGTAATGCATTCAAAAGTGACAATTAATGGTGAAGTACGAGGCCAGATAGGCAAGGGCTTTATGGTTCTTATCGGAGTAGGAGAAGAAGATACCGTTGAAATCGCAGATAAAATGATCCATAAAATGGTTAATATGCGTATTTTCGAAGATGAAAACGGTAAAACAAACCTTGGCCTGAAGGAGGTGGGCGGAAGTCTTCTGCTTATTTCCCAGTTCACATTATATGCTGACTGTAAAAGAGGAAACAGACCTTCCTTTATAAGAGCAGGGGCCCCTGATATGGCTGAAAATCTGTACAAATACATAATTGCCAGATGCAAAGAACACATTGATATTGTCGAGCAGGGAGAATTTGGGGCAGATATGAAAGTGGAGCTTGTGAATGACGGTCCCTTTACAGTCATATTGGACAGTAATGAATTATAATTATCTGTAACTGTTCAGTATTTTACGGCAGATTGCTGGATGATTATCATTATCTATAACAAGAAAAAGATATGAAAAAAGCAGTTATAAATTATCAGAAAACAACAGGAATTGCAAGAGAGGAGCAGATTTATGAAAATCGGATTTATCGGATGCGGAAATATGGCTTCTGCCATGATCAGTGGTATGCTGAAAAAAGGACTTTATAAAAAAGATGAGATTATTGTTTCCAATCTTACAGAAGAAGGAAGCAAACGAAGCAGAGAAAAGCTGGGAGTGGTTACAACCCTGGATAACCATGAAGTGGTAAAAAACACAAAACTAGTTTTCCTGGCCGTGAAACCGCAGTTTTATGAAGAAGTGCTGAATGAAGTAAAAGATGAACTGACATCGGAACACACAGTTGTAGGCATTGCGCCGGGGAAAACTCTTGCCTGGTTAGAAGAAAAATGTGGACAGCCTCTGAAAGTGGTAAGAATGATGCCGAATACTCCTGCTCAGGTTGGGGAGGGTATGACTGGTGTATGTGCCAATGAGAAAGTATCGGCAGAAGAACTGGCTCAGATCTGTGAGATCACAGACAGCTTTGGCCGTACAGAAGTAGTTCCGGAGCGCCTGATGGATGCTGTAGGTGCTGTAAGTGGCTGTTCACCGGCTTATGTATTCATGTTTATAGAAGCAATGGCAGATGCAGCGGTAGCTCAGGGAATGCCAAGAAAACATGCGTGCCGCCTTCAAGGCTGCCTGTGACAACAAGCAGGTGGCTGTGCTCGTGCCTACCACGGTGCTGGCTTTCCAGCATTACCAGACCTTCCGCGACCGTCTGCGCGATTTGCCGGTGCGCGTCGATTATCTCTCTCGTGCACGTTCGGCCAAGCAGACACGTCAGGTCATCGAGGATCTCAAGGCCGGAAAGATAGACATTCTCGTGGGAACACACAAACTGATAGGCAAGTCTGTTGTTTGGCACGACCTCGGACTGCTCATCATTGATGAGGAACAGAAGTTCGGAGTATCGACAAAGGAGAAGCTGCGCAAGCTGAAAACCAACGTCGATACGCTCACTATGTCTGCCACACCTATACCGCGCACCCTGCAATTCTCGCTCATGGGAGCACGCGATATGAGCATCATACGCACTCCGCCACCAAACCGTTATCCTATACAGACGGAACTTGCAACCTTCGGTCATGAGATAATAGCCGACGCGATAAACTTCGAGATGAGCCGCAACGGACAGGTTTATTTTGTCAACGACCGCATATCCAATCTGCCGGAGATAGCAAATCTCATACACAAATATGTGCCCGACGCCCGTGTGGCGATAGGTCACGGACAGATGAACCCCGACGAGCTGGAGAAGATTCTCATGGGATTCATGAATTATGATTACGATGTGCTGCTCTCCACAACAATTGTGGAGAACGGTATCGACATATCCAATGCCAATACCATTATAATAAACGACGCTCACCGTTTCGGTTTGTCAGACCTTCATCAGATGCGCGGACGTGTGGGACGTTCCAACCGCAAGGCGTTCTGTTATCTGTTGGCGCCGCCCAAATCGGCACTCACTCCTGAGGCGCGCCGCCGTCTCGAGGCTCTGGAGACATTCTCCGACCTTGGCAGTGGATTCAATCTGGCCATGCAGGACCTTGATATACGTGGCGCGGGTAATCTGTTGGGAGCCGAGCAGAGCGGATTTATGGAAGACCTGGGATATGAGACCTATCAGAAAATTTTGAATCAGGCGGTCACCGAACTGAAGAACGATGAGTTCGCCGACATATATGCCGAAGAGATTGCCGACGGCAGACAGCTATCGGGTGACGACTTTGTGGAGGACTGCGCCGTGGAGAGCGACTTGGAGATGTACTTCCCCGACACCTACGTTCCTGGCAGTAGCGAGCGCATGTTGCTCTATCGCGAGCTTGACAACATAACCGATGACCGCGAGCTTGACGCCTATCGTCAGCGGCTCATCGACCGTTTCGGTCCTGTGCCTCACGAGGGAGAGGAACTCCTGCAGGTGGTTCCGTTGAGGCGTCTGGGCAAGCGTCTAGGCTGTGAGAAACTCATATTGAAGCAGGACAGCATGCGTATGCAGTTCGTTTCCAACACGGCCAGCGCATACTATAAGAGCCAGGCATTTGACAAAGTGCTGCGCTACATAGGCAACAATCCACGTCGGTGCAATCTGAAAGAGATTTCAGGCAAGCACATAATGATAGTTTCCGATGTGAAGACTGTGGGCGATGCTGTGGCGGTGTTGCGCGAGATCGACAGTTAAACAAAAGCGGCAACCCATAAGGGCTGCCGCTTTTGCATTTGGTATTGTTTTTATTTCTTCATCTTGAAGTCCGTTATTGCCGGGCGCGGACCTTCGTTCACGATGGTCTGACTGTACTCCTTGCCGAAACGGTTGGTGAACACCACCTTTATGTTGCGGTATCTTCCTGTTGGCTTTGCCCTGAAGAGGTGACGCGTCTTGCACATCTGTGCCGGCAGAGGCTTTGTGCGAAGGAACATCTCGTCGTCGTCGCTGAACTGCTCCATGCGTCCCATATACTTTCCGTCCTGATACCAAACCACTCGGCAATGCGTATCCCAGTCCCATATATTGGCCACAACGAATGTGTTCTGCGTGCGGAACTCACCTACCTTATATATGCGCATCTGATACTCCGGCGGGCGGTTTGTGCCCTTATAGCTCCATTTTATGTTTGTCCCGTCGATGTCGGCTATCAGATATCCGTTTGGCGATCCGCAACGGTTCATGTTGCTTGTCCACCATGCTCCGCACGCCGCACCTATGTTGTGTTGATAAAGTTTGTCGGTCACTACCACATTCTCATAGAAGTGAGTGTGTCCGCAGAACACGTGCACGTTGCGCCCTGCCAGTACGGCTTTCAGTTCTTCGGCGTTGGTTATATTGTCCTTCTTCTCGTAATTGTTCCACACCGGTGCGTGCATGTTTATCAGAATGAGCATGCTGTCGGGCACATAGCTGAGGTCTTTTTTAAGCCATTCTATGTCGGCCGGCATGATAGTCTCCTCATATTTGTGGTTTCCCTTGTAGTTGATGTTGTTGATCGTTATCACGTGCACCTTTCCGATGTTGAACGAGTAGTTCAGCGGTCCGAACTGGTTACAGAAGTTCTTCTCGGCGTAATTCACCGCGCCCGGTTTCAGATTCACCGCTCCGGCGTATGCTTTGTTGAAGTCGTGGTTGCCGATGCACTGGAAAGCCGTCAGTTTGTTGCTTCGCAGTGAAGCCTCGAAACTCTTCAGGAATGGCATATTGTCGAACACGAGGTCGCCCAGTGTCACCGATATCACCTCGCCCGTGCGTCTCAATGAGTCGGCGCTGTGCATTATGTCCTTCACTGTTTCTGTTTTCCATCGTTTCTGGTCGGAGATGGTTCGCAGCTGTGGGTCTGAAATAGCGATGTAGTGGAAGCGTGTTACGGGTTTTGTGCGTTTGTTGAGTACGAATGTGTTCTGGGCACTCTTCATGGCCGTGCGCACGTCTTTGTAGAAACCGCGCGCTATGCCGTTGACAGCCGGAAGCACATATCCGGCCGGTGTGCTGATGCTTATGAATTTGCTTGTAAGTGTGTCTGTCGGCAGTGTCCAGGCTCCGTTCTTGTCAGTTGTGGTGAAGTTTGTTCCGTTGTTCACCACTACTCCTTTTATGCCGTGTCCGTCTGCGTCTTTCACGTATCCCTTTATTGTTATCGACGTGGTATCTCCGGCTTTCATGCTCATAAGGCCAAGCGTCAGAAAAAGGTATAACAACAGTCTCTCTTTCATATATTTTGAATATTATATTGGTTTGTTGTCATTGTGAGAACAGGGTGTGGCGGCCTTCCGTCCCATTGTTCAATGCAAAGATAATTATTATTTTTTTCAAAACATTTTCTTTAGTGTTAAGATGTTGTCAGTATTGTTTGTAAAAAGGATGAAAGGTGGCGTATGGTGTCTTTCGGGCGTGTGTGTTTGAATAATTATGTAGTTATGAAAGGTGTTTAAAGTGGCGATGTATTGATGTTGCTAATATATAGCGCATTGTTGCAATGCGCTGTTTACCATTTTGTGCTTTTATTATGTGACCGAAAGTCTTTTATTGTATGAAAGAGGTAGTGAAAAGTCAGAAAAATTGCTAAAATATTTGTATTTATGAGTTTATGTTTATATTTTTGCAATGATACATAATATTTTATCATGAAAGGAATGAATTTGCGCATTTCGCGGATAAATCTGCCTAAACATCCTACTATGTGGGGAATTGGCAGTCTGGGAAATATAAGCGGAAGCTATGTTTCTTTTGGAAGATATATGAAAGGACGTGATGCGAAAGCCTTGCAAAGCGACTGGCAACAGATAGGAGCTGATATGCGTATGGCTCTTAGTAAAAGAAGAAAATAAAATATTATGGATAGAGCCAAGGAAACCAATCCGGATAAGATTAGTAAAGAACGTAAAGTTACTGATGCGCCGGTAGATCTGAATGCTGTTTTAGAAAGTCTGCCGGAGGATAAGCGTGACGTTATTATGTCAGCCATGTATGCCATTGAGCAGAAAAGCTACAGCGGACCATTGCCGGCTCCAGAGGATTTTGCTGAATACGAAAAGATATTGCCAGGTTCTACTGACAGAATATTGAAGATGGCAGAGAAACAGGTTGACCACCGTATTTCTTCGGATAATAAAATCATTGATAACACCTACAGGCAAAGTGGCAGAGGACAGATTCTCGGTGCGATACTCGTAGTAATGTTCGGAGTTATAAGTCTGATACTCGGACTTACCGGACACGACAGCCTTGCCAAGTATATTGGTGTGACAACTGTTATTGGGTTGGCAGTTGTTTTTGTATTGAATAAAATACCGCTTCAGAATGATAAGAAAATAGATGACTGATTAGTATATATATGAAAAGTAAAGCGGCAGATTCTAATAGAGTCTGCCGCTTTATTTGTTTTTATATGGAGTATGTGTTCCTGTCTGGTTTCACATACCTGTTGTGTATGTTCTGCTGAAAGTGTTACGGTTGTTTCGATTTTATCACTTTCGTTTGGATATGTCTGTGAATGTAGTTGTCATCAGTCCAGTTTCGGCACATCCGCCAGATAGCTCTGTATCTCCTCGTCGCTTATCTCGTAGTTGGTAAGGTCGCCGTTGAGATAGCTGTCATACGACGGCATGTCGATGAGTCCGTGGCCGCTGAGGTTGAAGAGTATCACTTTCTGCTCGCCTGTCTCCTTGCATTTCTTTGCCTCGCGAATGGTTGCCGCTATTGCGTGGCAGCTTTCCGGTGCCGGAACTATGCCTTCCGTGCGCGAGAAGATGATGCCCGCCTCGAACGATTCGAGCTGCGGAATGTCCATGCCGCGCATCATTCCGTCCTTGAGCAGCTGCGATATTATTACTCCCGCACCGTGGTAGCGCAGTCCGCCGGCGTGTATGTTGGCAGGTTTGAAGTCGTGACACAGTGTGAACATCGGCAGCAACGGAGTGTAGCCGGCCTCGTCGCCATAGTCGTAGAGGAACTTGCCGCGTGTGAGCTTAGGACAGCTCGACGGTTCGGCTGCGATGTAGTCGGTCTTGCGTCCTTCGAGAATGGTGTGGCGCATGAACGGGAAGGCTATGCCGCCGAAGTTGCTGCCGCCTCCGAAGCATGCAATGATGGTGTCGGGATATTCGCCCGCCATGGCCATCTGTTTCTCGGCTTCAAGGCCTATGATGGTCTGGTGGAGTGCCACATGGTTGAGCACCGAGCCGAGCGTATATTTGCAGTTGGGGGTTGTTGTGGCAAGCTCTATGGCTTCGGATATGGCCGTGCCGAGCGAACCGGAGTTGTTGGGGTCGCGCGTTATGATGTCCTTGCCGGCACGTGTTGACATAGACGGCGAGCCGGTGACGGTGGCACCGAATGTGCGCATGAGTATTCCGCGGTAAGGTTTCTGCTGGAGTGTTATCTTCACCTGATAGACGGCAGACTCAAGTCCGAACACTTTGGCGGCGTAGCTCAGGGCTGCGCCCCACTGTCCGGCGCCTGTCTCGGTGGTGACATTGGTCACTCCCTCCTCGCGGCAGTAGTAGCACTGGGGCAGGGCGGAGTTTATCTTGTGTGAGCCGAGCGGGTTCACGCTTTCGTTCTTGAAGTATATGTGAGCAGGAGTGTCGAGCGCTTTCTCCAGGGCATAGGCACGCACGAGCGGTGTGGCGCGGTAGTATTTGTACATATCGAGCACCTCCTCAGGTATGTCTATCCAGGCATGCTCGGTGTCGAGTTCCTGTTTGCTGCATTCCAGACTGAATATGTGTGCGAGGTCTTCAGGTGTCAGCGGCTTTTTTGTAGCCGGGTTAAGTGGAGGTAGGGGTTTGTTTGGCATGTCTGCCTGAATGTTGTACCACTGTGTGGGGATTTCAGACTCTTGTAATAGAAAACGTTTTTGTCTGTTCATTTTTACTGTTTTTTTTAGTGTGCAGTTGCAAATGTAACGAAATTATTTATAAAAAGCTACAGATTGATGATAAAATAGTTAACTTTGTATCTGTTTATGATTATAATATACACTTTATTTGCATATTTCCTGATTTTGCTGTTCATAAGCCATGTTACAGGCCGCAGGGCAGACAACAGCACTTTTTTCAGTGGCAACAGACGGTCGCCGTGGTATATGGTGGCCTTCGGTATGATAGGCGCGTCTATATCGGGCGTTACGTTCGTGAGCGTTCCCGGCATGGTATTGACAAGCGACATGACATACATCCAGACCTGCATCGGTTTCATCTTCGGCTATTTTGCCGTGGCGTTTATCTTGTTGCCGGTTTATTACAGGCTACGGCTGACAACAATATATTCTTATCTCGACCGCAGGTTAGGGCGGCAGGCATACAGGACGGGCGCCGCTTTTTTCATCTTGTCTAAGGTCGTAGGCTCGGCGGTACGATTCTATGTGGTGTGCGCCATACTGCAACGCTTCGTGCTCGATGCCCTGGGCGTGCCGTTCGTGGTGACGGTTGTGGCCATGGTGGGGCTCATATGGCTATACACCCGGCGCGGAGGCATAAAGACACTCGTGTGGACAGACACGTTTCAGACGCTCTGCATGTTTGCCGCCCTGATACTTATTATATATAATGTGGCGCGACATCTGGGAATGAGCATGGGCGAGGCTGCCGACATGGTTGCTGCCGACAGTCACAGCCGGATATTCGTATTCGATGACTGGATTACGAAACAGAACTTCTGGAAGCAGTTCCTCAGCGGCATATTCATCGTGATTGTGATGACAGGACTGGATCAGGACATGATGCAGAAGAACCTCACGTGCAAGTCGTTGCGCGAGGCTCAGAAGGACATGTGCACTTATGGCTTCGCCTTCGTGCCTGCCAACCTGTTGTTTCTCTCGCTCGGTGTGCTGCTCGTGGCGCTTGCGTCGAAGGAAGGTGTGGCCTTGCCGGCATCGGGAGACGAGCTGTTGCCCATGTTCGCCGCCACGGGACAGATGGGCATGGCAGTGGTCGTGTTGTTCACGGTAGGGGTTGTGGCGTCGTCATTCTCGAGCGCCGATTCTGCCCTTACGGCTCTCACCACAAGCTGTTGTGTGGATCTTTGGTCGCGCCCTGACGACGAGAAGCTGCGCCGCAGGGTGCATTTCGGCGTTTCGGCGGCGTTTGTGGTGTTCATTCTCTTGTTCCGTTCGCTCAACAGCACGAGCGTGATAGACGCGATATATGTGCTTTGTTCATACACATACGGACCTCTGCTGGGACTGTTTGCCTACGGTCTGCTCACCAGACGCGGCGTGTCCGGACGCCTGGTGCCGTGGATAGCGGTGGCCTCGCCGGTGGTCTGCTTTGCGGTGGACAGCCTTTCAAAGACGGTGTTCGGCTATACTTTCGGCTATGAGCTGCTGATGCTCAACGGTCTGCTCACCTTTGCAGGACTGTGGATAACGGGAAGAAAAGAAACTGATGTTAAAAATATGAATGTGGCGGAGACACGCTGAGGCGGTGAGGAAAGACGGCGGGGTGGAGCAGAAGCTGTTCAGGCGGTGCCGCCGACGTCACATAATGAAGACGAGAAAAGGCAATGTCCCGATGTGGGGCATTGCCTTTTTGCATATTTATTTGTTGATGGTTCGGTTGTCGCGTGCCCGTGGGTGATTATCCTGTGGGCCGCTTGTGTGGCGCGCAGACGTGCCCGACGGTTATTTGCCGGTGGCTGCGAGATAGCGCTCAGCCTCAAGAGCGGCTTTGCATCCCGAGCCTGCTGCCACGATGGCCTGACGATATACGGAGTCGGCGCAGTCGCCTGCGGCGAACACTCCCGGTATCTTTGTGCGCGGAGTGCCGTCTATGGTCTGTATGTATCCGGCTTCGTCGAGGTCGAGCCACTCACGGAACACGTCGGTGTTGGGCTTATGGCCGATGGCGAGGAAGAATCCGTCGATGGGCAGATCGTAGCGTTCCTCGTCGAGCTCGCCTTTGCGTTTCACCACGTGAGCACCTTCCACGCCGCTTTCGCCGTAAAGACCCACGGTGTTGTGTTCGTAGAGTATCTCTATCTTATCGTTGTTCTCCACACGGCGTTTCATTGCCTCTGATGCGCGCAGATAAGGCTTGCGTACAATCATATACACCTTGTTGCACAGATGTGAGAGGTAGTCGGCCTCTTCGCACGCGGTGTCGCCGCCGCCTACGACGGCCACTGTCTTCTTGCGATAGAAGAATCCGTCGCATGTGGCGCATGCGCTCACTCCCAGTCCGTTGTATTTCTTCTCGTCGTCGAGACCGAGATATTTGGCGCTCGCTCCGGTAGCGATAATCACCGTGTCGGCCTCAATCTCGTCGCCGCGGTCGGTGGTGAGCAGGTAGGGAGCCTTAGAAAGGTCGGCCTTTACGATTATTCCGTCGCGCACGTCAGCGTCGAAACGCTCAGCCTGGTTGCGCAGATCCATCATCATCTGGTTGCCGTCAACGCCCTGCGGATAGCCGGGGAAGTTGTCGACCATGGTTGTCTGTGTGAGCTGACCGCCCGATTGCAGACCGCAGTAAACCATAGGATGCAGATTGGCGCGTCCGGCATAGATGGCCGCTGTGTATCCGGCCGGTCCGCTGCCGATGATGAGACAGCGTGTATGTTCTCTGTTTGCCATAATCTTAAAGAAGTTCTTCTATTTGTTTTGCTATGTTTTCGATGCTTTCTGTCGGCTCGAAGCGTGCTACGACCATACCTTTCTTGTTGATGAGGAATTTGGTGAAATTCCATTTTATGTCGGGTTTCTGTTTGTAGTCGGGGTCTGCTTCTGAAAGCATTTTCTCAAGAACCGGAGTGAGCGGATGGCTCTCGTCCCATCCGGCGAAGCCTTTCTGCTGTTGCAGGAACTTGTATAATGGGTCGGCGTCGTCGCCGTTTACCTTCAGTTTTTTGAAGCGTGGAAACTCTGTTCCGTATGTGAGCTTGCAGAAGTTGTGTATTGATTCGTCTGTACCCGGTGCCTGCTGGCCGAACTGGTTGCAGGGGAAGTCGAGTATTTCGAAACCTTGTGAGTGATATTTTTCATAGAGTTTCTCAAGCTCTTCGTATTGTGGGGTGAAACCGCATTTGGTCGCGGTGTTTACAATGAGCAGCACTTCGTTGGCATACTCTTTCAATGATACGTATTTTCCTTTTCTGTCTTTTACTGAGAAATCGTAAACGGTTTTCATTTTTTTTGTGTTGATTTGTCTTTGTCTGGCAAAGATAAGGATTTTATATGATTAAGAATAATGCTTTTGGCATAATTTAATCTAAATGATAGGAATTTCCTCCTAAAGTTTAGGGAAATTCCTATTAACAAATATGAAAATTACCATTGTGTCGTATTATATATTTAAATATCTTTGCGGTAGAATAAAAACAATAAAAAACATACAGCTATGAAAAATCTGAAACTCTTACTGGCAGCTCTCGTTTTCGGAGCGTTGCCGTTATCGTTTACAAGTTGCGATGATCCTTGGGGTTGGGATTATTACGACTATTATGGAGACTGGTATGATGATTATGACTGGTATGACGACGCGTTCGATTATGGCACCGATCGTATGCAGCTCATGGCAAGCACTCTGCGCGGTCATTGGGAGGGTACGATGAGAAACGAATATACCGACGACTACGGACAGCGTGTGTATGTGGATATGTATGTTTATTTCGAGTTCGACCAGTACAACAGCCGCTCACTGAACGGACGCGGACGTGAGGTGGACTATGTGGGCAACGAGAGTCAGGAGTTGCGCTTCTCGTGGTATATAGATCCGCGGACCGGAAACATAAATATAAGATATGACAACAGCGGATATACATTCGTGCTCGACTCGCGCGGAAACAGTCAGACTTCAGGATTCAGTCTCGACGATGATTACTTCAGCGGTGTGATGGAGGGCGTGAACAACGACGAGCTGATATATTTCGACTGTGCACGCACGACATGGGCAAAGCCGTCACTGCCGTTCACGACTCAGAAAAAGGCCGCTGCGGCAAACGACAGCGTGAAACTGAAATATACGGATAACCTGAAGTTCAGAAGCAGACAATAGGACGCAGGCCGGTGTGATGCGGGCAACGGGTATCCGGAAAATAAGGCCGTTCGGGCGGAGGCAGATAGAAGGGAAATGCTGTAAAGTCCGGACGGCATAGCGAAAGAGCCGGAACGGAATGATGAAAGAGTCCGGACGATGCCGGAAAACGGAACATATCGATGCAGGATAAAGTCTGTCTTGAGGCATAAGACGGAATTTCTTCAGACATAAGAAAAGACGTATCGGAATATGAGAAACTCGTATCTGAGTGTAAGAAAGCCTGTATCTGAGTGTAAGAAACCTTGTCTCGAGTCCTTAAACGTCAGCTGTCGGAATCTGGAACGGACTGTATGGAAGACGCTAAAGGCTGATGACGTGATAAGGCACACGGGTAACGGAAAGTCTGGACGACGTATAATCCGCGTCAGAACGGAGCGGAAGATGGTTAAGTTAAGAGTATAAAGGCAACGGGCAGGAACGTGTTTGAGTTCCTGCCCGTTATTTTTTATGTGTCATTATGGATTATCGTGTGCTACGGTGTGCCGCTGTTCCTGACTCATTGGTAGATCCGCGGGGATTGGATTTATTCATTAAGAGCAACAGAATGACAGAAAATGTTTATGCAATGCGTGGGAGACAAATCATGAAAGGACATATTATTGCGTGGCGATAAACCGGCATTGTCGCGACCGGAAAATCGTCACTGCACGTCAGACTCATACCTCTTCGTGCTTTTTCTTATGCCTGATACCGGTGTGTTGACGAAAACCCGAGTGATGATCTTACAATTTTTCTTGACTAAATTTTGACAAAATATTTTCGCAAAAGAGATGTGAAGGAATGTTAAATTCAGCGATATAAAGGCCATTTCGTGTTTTATAGTCTTTCGATATACCCCATAGCATAGTCCGAAATCACTCGTTTCGCTTTCTGATAATGCCCGTTTCGCAGTCCTAAAAAGCCCATTTCGGGGTGCGATATGGTGCTTTTCTGCCCCTGAAATGGGCCATATTGCATGCCAATATGGTGCTTTTTGCAAAACGATAGAATAGTCGTTAAACATAAATTGCTGACATTCAATATATTATGGAAACCTCTTATGTTTCGCGTATTTGCGCCCGAAGAAGAGTCAGTCCGCAAATACGCGCTTATTTTATGGGGTAGGACAGAAAACCAAGTCTAAAAAATCACAGGTTACAGAAAATCTGTAAGTGACCCATATTGTTTTCATTACGGTAGGAGAAAATCGCCTTTCAACGTAATAAAAAAATGCAGCTTCACGACTGAAACTGCATCTTTTTATCGAGGCTTAACCTCACTGAATTTCTTATGTCCGCTTTTTTATATGTCATCACACCGTTTAGCGTACGGCGGCATGGCGGTATTCGCTGTCCGTCAGAGTCCCCACGCCTTGAGCGCAATCTTGCTTTCAACCTCTTTTTCTGTCTTGTCGGGAAGGTTACAGAAGAAGTCTATACCTGTCTTCTTTTCCAACTCGTCTATTGTTATGGCATAGTCGGCAAGGTCGTCGTTGGTTCTCCATTCGTTCTTCTGCTCTGCCCAGAAGGCTATTGCGCGGTAGCCCTGGCTGTTCTTCAGGAGGCATGCCATGAAGAAATATTTGGGAACAATCAGTTTTCCCTGTATTCTCGTGATGATGTTGCTTTCGCTGTCTATCGTTCCTCCCTTGCAGACGTAGAGCGTATCGGTGGTGGCGTTGGGCGACCAGCTTCTTATCTTGTCTTCCATTCTCACCCAAAGGCCTTCGCCCTGGTCGTTCCCTTTGTTACTATAACCATTAAATTTGCGGTATTGAGGCTGCATGTTGGTGAGATAGAACGTCTGTTCGTTGGCCTTGTATGAATATTTGCGGTCGGCATTCGGACAGATATGACCGTGGTCGAAGCCCGAGCCGTAGAAGTAGTCTTTGTCCAGATATTGAGAGCTTGAGAGTTTCGGGTCGAACAGGTAACCGTCAACCACGCGGCTGTAGTTGCCGGTGTAGCCGCGGTGCATCTGGTAGCACGACCATCGTTGAGCTTTTTTGTCACAGTCCCATTCCACGCAATAGTTCACCTCGTCGCGGTCGTACTGCTTGTCGCCTGTCGTTCTGTTTACGAGCACAATGCTGTTGCCGCCTTTCAGTTTCGGGAACTCGAGTCTGGCAACTGCCGCGTCTGTTGTCACGAGATTTCTGTTTGTGTTGACATCTTCGGCCGTTGTGCTGCTTCCGTCGCCACCGTTGCTGTCGTCGCCGCTGCTGCATGAATAGAGCGCGAATACGAGCGTTAGCAGATAAATGAGATATTTCAGCTGCTTCATAAGTTTGTATTTATGGGATGAGATAATTGTTTTCCTGAAACAAGAAGAATAAAAAAAGTGTATTCCTGCGCATATGCAACTACGCATGAACACACTTTCCGTATATTCTTAAATATAAAATGATATATTTATTTACGTGTCTTACCGTAACGGCTCATGAACTTATCCACACGACCGGCAGAGTCAACGAGCTTGTTCTTGCCAGTGTAGAACGGATGTGAAGAACTGGAAATTTCGACTTTTACTACCGGATAAGTCTCACCTTCAAATTCTACTGTCTCTGTAGTCTTGCATGTAGAACGTGTAAGGAACATAT
>OGYL01002229.1_pt1 | contig 13907 bp, 14 predicted proteins | sample 1576541 | NCBI WGS metagenome assembly OGYL01 (sample SAMEA3541551, study PRJEB24748) | human gut metagenome | biome: human gut; feature: human-associated habitat; material: faeces | place: China | collected 2012 | reverse complement strand
ATCGTTGAAATAACGATAAGCATCATCGCCGAAATCGGGTCGATATAGATGCCGAATTGCTGCCGAATATTATGTCAGTTACACCATCGACCGAAATACACGTTCTGTCGTTCTGATGATGAGTGCATCCGGCGGTATGGATATCGAAGAGGTAGCCCGTCAAACACCGGAGAAAATCATCCGATATTCAATCAATCCATTTATTGGTCTTCCCGACTATCTGGCAAGGCGTTTTGCTTTCTCTCTTTTTCCCCAAATGGAGCAGGCGGGTAAAATGGCGGCCATCCTTCAGGAACTTTATAAGATCTTCATGGAAAATGATGCGTCATTAGTGGAAGTAAATCCGCTGGCACTTACCAAGAAAGGTACGTTGATGGCTATTGATGCAAAGATCGTTTTTGATGACAATGCGCTCTATCGCCATCCGGAGATACATGCTTTATTTGATCCGACGGAGGAAGAAAGAATAGAAGCAGACGCTAAAGATAAAGGATTCAGTTATGTCCACATGGATGGCAACATCGGTTGTATGGTAAATGGTGCCGGACTCGCTATGGCTACTATGGACATGATTAAACTTTATGGAGGTCAGCCAGCCAATTTTCTCGACATTGGTGGTAGTTCCAATCCTGTCAAGGTAATTGAAGCCATGAAACTTTTATTGCAGGATGAAAAAGTGAAAGTGGTCCTGATTAATATTTTTGGAGGAATCACCCGCTGTGATGATGTAGCAATAGGGCTTCTTCAGGCATTCGAGCAGATAAACAGTAATATACCTGTTATCGTACGGCTTACAGGCACTAATGAGCATATCGGACGGGAACTGTTACGGAATTACAGCCGTTTCCAAATAGCCACAACGATGAAAGAAGCTGCTCTTATGGCTCTGAAAGCATAATAAGTACCCAAATCATTAATAAATAAAGCAATTATGAGCATATTAATAGATAAATCCACCCGCCTGATTGTACAGGGAATCACCGGGAGAGACGGGCTTTTCCACGCCAAGAAGATGAAAGAATACGGAACCCATGTTGTTGGAGGAACTTCTCCGGGCAAAGGAGGAACATGACCGGGCGCAGCCATCGGACGATGTTAGCGCCGATCGTGTCGAGTACCCGTGCCCTGTCGGTGGTCACGAAATACTGGATGAAAAAATACGGCAGGAAGCCGGATTTCATTGTAGCGGAGGGGCCGCTGGCAGGTGGACATCTGGGCTTTAAGCGGGAAGAGCTGGATACTTACACACCGGAGAACTATGAGAGAGAACTGACGGTAATGATCCGGCAGGCAGCAGAACTGGGAATCCCACTGATCGCAGCAGGCGGTATTTATGACCGGAGGGATCTGGAGCATTGCCTGTACCTCGGGGCTGCGGGGGTACAGATGGGAACCCGTTTCGTGACCACAGAGGAATGTGATGCGGCGGAGGCGTACAAGCAGGAGTATCTCCGGGCGCAGAAAGAAGATATTGTTATTGTGAAAAGCCCGGTGGGAATGCCCGGCAGAGCCATACAGAATGCTTTTCTGGAAAAAGTGGCAGCCGGAGAACGGTTTATGACCGGATGCAGACATTGCATTAAGACCTGCGACCCGAAGACGGCGCCCTATTGCATCACCAGAGCATTGATCAATGCGGCAATGGGAGATGTGGATAATGGACTGCTGTTCTGTGGCAGCAATGCCTGGAGGGCGCAGAAAATAGAAAGAACAGTGGATATCATGGAGGAAATGGCGTGAGGACCATAAGAATCACCGGAACCGGAAGTGCTCTTCCGGGAAGGATCGTTACAAATAAAGAATTGGAGCAGCTGGTGGAGACATCGGATGAATGGATCCGGGAGAGAACCGGTATTGCTGAACGTCATGTGTCTGTGGGGGAGACAGTTGTGACACTTGCGTCAGAAGCGGCCCACAAAGCATTGGAACAGGCAGGAAAAACTGCAGAAGAAATCGATCTGATTCTGGTAGCAAGCTGTTCTCCGGAGCAGTATCTGCCCTGTTGCGCCTGCCAAGTACAGGCGGACATCGGCGCAGTGAATGCACTGGCTTTTGATGTGAATGCGGCCTGTTCCGGATTTTTGTTTGCACTGAATACCGCGGATGCCTATCTGCGGACGGGACTTGCGGAAAATGCGCTGGTCATCGGCAGTGAGGTACTGTCTAAACTGGTGGATTGGAAGGACCGGGGCAGCTGTATTCTGTTCGGAGACGGCGCCGGGGCGGTAGTTGTGGAGCGATGCAGGACGGAGTCTCGGGCGGTGGAATACAGTAACGCTTTGCCGGAGACAGAGAAAGGGATGCAGGAGACGGCGGAGGAGAAACGGATACCGGCAGCAGGAATTCTGGGCCGGGCACTGCACTCCGACGGTACCGGCGGCGGAGTCCTGCAATGCGGAGCGAGAGAACTGACAACCCCATATGTAAGGACTTCAGCGGCAAAAACGGACCAAAACCAGCCGACGAACGACAGAGAACATTATATTCAGATGGATGGACAGGAAGTGTATCGGTTCGCCACTAGACGGGTGCCGCAATGCATTGAGGAAGCGTTGTCGGATGCCGGACTTACTGTGCCGGATATTGATATGTTCGTATTACATCAGGCCAACGCACGTATTATTGATGCAGTGGCGAAACGCCTTCATGCGGATCGTGAAAAATTTCCTACAAATCTGGAGAGGGTAGGCAATCTGTCCTCCGCCTCCATTCCGGTGCTTCTGGATGAACTGCACAAGCAGGGAAAGCTGCACCGCGGCGACCGCATCGTTCTGGCGGGATTCGGCGCCGGACTTACGATTGGGGCTTGCGTGATGACCTGGTAGACGGTATACTGATAACGACTAAGGACACGACAACGGCATGGACGCGGTCCGGTAGACAGGAAGCCTGCGGTCCGGGAGTATTGCCGGTATACCAGAGAGACATTTATTGGGAAAACTATGGAGAAGAGCAACAACCGGGTACTGAATGAATTATTGGTGAATTTGTTCCATAATGTGATGGATGCAGAGGCAAAGGCGGTCATAACAGAAGAATTCAAGGATATTACGAATAATGATATGCACATTCTGGAGGCTATCGGCATCGAGGAACCAAAGAGTATGTCCCGTATCGCTGGGGAACTCCACGTCACCGTGGGTACCCTGACTACGAATATGAACAGTCTGGAGAAAAAAGGCTACCTGGAGCGTAACCGCAGCACGCAGGACAAACGGGTGGTGCTGGTGACCCTGACAGAGAAGGGGAGAAAAGCTTTTTTCCATCACAGAGATTTCCACAGGAAAATGATCCACACCATCATACGGGATCTGGACGAGGAAGAAATGAAGACATTGATCAAATGTCTTGGAAAACTGGATACATTTTTCAGAGAAGGCAATGCAGAGTGACCGGAGAACTCCGGTTACTCTTTTTTGTTTGCAGGACATCGAAATCTTTCGGAAATTACAACAAACTATTTTCAGATGAAAACAAATGTATTAAAATAGAAATAGCGATTCAAAATGTTGGATAGTTATAGTAGACGCAAGAGAAAATAATGAAATATAGAAACGGAGGATCCTACGATGAAGAGAATCGGAATGTTAACGAGCGGTGGTGACTGTCAGGCCCTGAACGCAGCTATGAGAGGCGTGGTGAAGACCCTGGCGAACGGCAAGGAAGAGGTTGAAATCTATGGTTTTCTGGACGGTTACAGAGGACTGATCTACGGTAATTTCCGCATGCTGACAGACAAGGATTTCTCCGGCATCCTTACCAAGGGCGGCACGATCCTGGGAACCTCCCGTACCCCCTTCAAGACGATTCAGGATCCGGATCCCAACGGGCTGAACAAAGTGGAAGCCATGAAGCAGAACTATTACAAGCTGCAGCTGGACTGCCTTGTAATTTTCGGTGGTAACGGCACTCACAAGACGGCTAACCTGTTGCGCAAGGAGGGACTGAATATCGTGACCCTGCCCAAGACCATCGACAATGATCTGTGGGGCACCGATATGACCTTCGGTTTCCAGAGTGCAGTGGATATTGCTACGGATGCCATTGACTGCATCCACACCACAGCGGCTTCCCATGGCAGAGTATTTATCGTGGAAGTGATGGGACATAAGGTAGGATGGCTTACCCTGAATGCAGGCATGGCCGGCGGCGCGGATATCATTTTGATTCCCGAGATTCCTTATGATATCGATAAGGTGATCGAGAAAATTGAAGACAGAGACAAAAAAGGCTGCCGTTTTACCATCATCGCGGTAGCCGAGGGTGCTATCTCCAAAGAGGATGCAGCCCTTCCGAAAAAAGATTACAAGAAAAAGATGGAAAAATATCCGTTCCCTTCCGTATCCTATGAAGTGGCTGCGCAGATCCAGGAGAAGACCGGCAGAGAAGTACGTGTCACCGTACCCGGTCATATGCAGAGAGGCGGAAGCCCCTGCCCTTACGACAGAGTATTCGCCAGCCGTCTGGGCTCCGAGGCAGGCAAGCTGATCCTGGACAACCAGTACGGCTTCATGGTAGGCTATAAGAACCGTGAGATCGTAAGAGTTCCGTTAGAGGATGTAGCGGGCAAGCTTAAGACCGTGGACCCTGATGCCACCATCGTACAGGAGGCGAAGATGCTGGGCATCTGCTTTGGTGATTAAGAAAGTCTTCACGGCAGAACAAAGTTAGGAAGAGAGAAAACACATGTCATATACAGCACTATACCGGAAATTCCGCCCGGACGCTTTTTCCGATGTCAAGGGTCAGGATCATATCGTGACCACACTGAAGAATCAGCTACGGGCGAACCGGATCGGCCATGCGTATCTGTTCACCGGAACGAGAGGTACCGGTAAAACTACGGTGGCGAAGATTTTTGCGAAAACAGTGAACTGCGAACACCCCACAGAGGACGGCCCCTGTGGGGAATGCCGTATTTGTAAGGCGATTGCGGCGGGAGCCAGCATGAATGTCATCGAGATCGATGCGGCTTCCAATAACGGTGTGGACAATATCCGTGAGATCATCGACGAGGTATCCTATTCCCCGGCGGAGGGAAAATACAAGGTCTACATCATCGACGAGGTGCATATGCTCTCCCCCGGAGCTTTCAACGCATTGTTAAAAACGCTGGAAGAGCCGCCATCTTATGTTATTTTTATTCTGGCGACCACAGAGGTGCACAAGATCCCCATTACGATCCTGTCCCGTTGCCAGAGATATGATTTTAAACGAATCTCCATTGATACCATCACGGATCGCATGAAGGAACTGATGGACACGGAGCAGGTACAGGTGGAGGACAGAGCTCTGCGCTACATTGCGAAAGTAGCGGACGGTTCCATGCGTGATGCGCTAAGCCTTCTGGATCAGTGTATCGCGTTCCATCTGGGCAAGGAGCTGACCTACGACATGACCCTGGATGTGTTGGGGGCAGTGGATACGGAAGTGTTCAGCAGATTGCTGCGCTTCGTCATGGACCGGAATGTGTTAGGATGCATTGAACTGTTGGAAGAGATTGTCATGCAGGGCAGAGAGCTGGTACAGTTCGTCACGGATTTCACCTGGTATCTGCGGAATCTGATGCTGGTACAGACAGCGGACAATCTGGAGGATGTCATAGATATGTCCACGGATAATCTGGCGAATTTGAAGGAAGAAGCTTCCATGCTTTCCATGGATCAGATCATCCGCTATATCCATATTTTCTCTGAGCTGTCCGGGCAGATCCGCTATGCAGCGCAGAAGCGTATCCTGGTAGAGATCGCGCTAATCAAACTGTGCAAGCCGGAGATGGAGACAGATCAGGAAGCTGTCCTGGATCGTATCCGTCAGGTGGAAGAAAAAGTGGAAAACGGCATTGTCGTTACAGCACAAATGCCTGCGGGAGCTCCCGGAGTACAGGGGGGACCGCAGGGTGGCGCGGCGAGACCCAAACCGGAGCTGCCCAAGGCTATCCCCGAGGATGTACAGGAGATCGTGCGGAAATGGCCGTCTATCGTAGGTAATGCAGAGAATCCTATGAAGATGTATCTGAAAAATGCCAGATTGAGCCTGGGCGGAGACAATAAGCTCATGGTGGTGCTGGAGGACGGACTGGCTTCCGATTATTTCAAGGGAGAAGCCCACGAGCAGAATAAGCAGCAGCTGGAGGCTTTATTGTCCGACTTTTCCGGCAAGGAGATCGAAGTGACGATCCAGACGGTGGAAAGCAACCGCCAGTTCGAGGACAATTACGTGGATCTTGGCAAGGTCATCAACATGGAGATCGACGAAGAGGAGTGATCCTGCGTGAATTTAGGATTGCGACAGGCTTGCAGATAAGGTAAGATATAATAATAACTCACTCGCAGGACGATAGTCCGAAATGCGAATATATTATGATTTCGAGAATGCGTAGCACGGAGAAATCAATCATAAATGATATGGAGGAACAGTAACATGGCAAAAAGAGGTGGATTCCCCGGAGGCGCAATGCCCGGTAATATGAACAATCTGATGAAGCAGGCACAGAGAATGCAGCGTCAGATGGAAGAGGGACAGAAGGAATTAGAGACCAGGGAGTTCTCTGCATCCGCAGGCGGCGGAGCTGTGGAAGTGACCATCAACGGTAAAAAAGAGATCACATCCATCAAACTGGCAGAGGAGATCGTGGATCCCGAGGATATCGAGACATTACAGGATGCTATCGTGGCAGCAGCCAACGAGGCACTGCGCAAGGCTGACGAAGCCAATGCAGAGCTCATGGGCAAAATGACCGGAGGCTTAGGAGGATTTCCTTTCTAATGGAACTTTACAGCGGACAGATCAATAAATTAATAGATGAACTGGCAGCCCTGCCCGGGATTGGCAGTAAGTCCGCACAAAGACTGGCTTTTCACCTGATCAATATGCCGAAGGACCGTGTGAACAGACTGGCGAATGTCATGATCGAGGCCAGAGCCAATGTTCGGTACTGTAAGGAGTGTTATACCCTGACGGATAAGGAAATCTGCCCGGTGTGCGCAAATCCCAGAAGAGATCATCATACGATCATGGTTGTGGAGAATACCAGAGACCTGGCAGCCTATGAGAAGACCGGCAAATACGAAGGTGTGTATCATGTCCTGCATGGTGCCATCTCTCCCATGCTGGGCGTGGGACCCGGTGATATCAAGCTGAAGGAACTGATGGAACGCCTGCAGGGAGATGTGCAGGAAGTGATCATTGCGACCAATTCCAGCCTGGAGGGCGAGACTACGGCAATGTATATCAGTAAATTGATCAAACCGACTGGGATCAAGGTGACCAGAATTGCCAGCGGAGTGCCCGTGGGTGGTGATCTGGAATATATCGATGAGGTAACATTGCTCCGTGCCTTAGAAGGCAGAGTGGAGTTATAAGCAGCAGAGAAAATGAATAAATGTGGGAGGAGAAGACAATGGCAGTAACAAAAAGTGTATTTGGGAAAAGCCCCGAAGGGAGAGAGATCTCTCTGTATACCCTGAGCAACAGCAAGGGAATGCAGGCGAAGGTAACAGATCTCGGTGCGAATCTGGTAGGAATCCTGGTACCGGATGCGCAAGGTGTGACAGCTGATGTGACACTGGGCTTTGACAGCGTGGATCGTTATTATAAAAATTACAGCTTCTTCGGTGCAGTGATCGGACCCTGTGCGAACCGTACCGCAGGGGCAGCATATACATTAGACGGTGTGGATTATCGGATGGATCAAAATGACGGACCCAACAACCTGCACACACATATTGAGTTGGGCTTCCATAAGAGAATCTGGGATGCGGTTCCGGGAGATAACAGTGTCACCTTTTCTCTGGAGGACGAGGATGGATATCTGGGATTCCCCGGACATAAAAAGGTGTCCGTAACCTATTCCCTGGACGAGGAGAATGCCTTAAGACTGCATTATCATGCGTCCAGTGACAAACGGACTATTTTTAATCTGACCAATCATTCCTATTTTAATCTGGACGGACAAGGTACCGGCAGAATTGAAGACCATGAATTATGGCTGGGAGCTTCCCATTTCACACCAGTGGTACCGGGATCCATTCCTACCGGTGAGATCTGTGCAGTGGCAGGCACACCCATGGATTTCACGCAGCCGAAGAAGATCGGAAGAGATATTGAAGCAGACTTTGAACAGTTAAAGCTGACGGGTGGCTATGATCATAATTTCTGCATTGATGACTGGGATGGCAGCCTGAAGCATATTGCGACTGCAAAAGGACCGAAGAGTGGTAGAGTGATGAAGGTATATACCACCTTGCCCGGCGTACAGTTCTATGCAGGTAACTTTATCGCTCCGGAGGAGGGGAAAACAGGCGCAACCTATAATAAGAGGAGTGGATTCGCCCTGGAGACCCAGTATTATCCTGATACCATTCATCATGAGAATTTCCCTTCTTATATCTTTGGTGGGGAAAATGGTGATTATGATTCTGTGACCGTATACAAATTCGAGTAAATAAATAGTTATGCAAACTTTGTCGAAGTGTTTTTTTAAGGACGCGACAAAGAACGCTAAAATACCTCCTGTGCGGATGCTATAGTTAGTGATAACTGATAGAAACGGCATGGGAGGTGTTTTTTGTATGGAATTACCGAAAAATATAACGCAGATCGGAGAGGCGGACAAGCACTGCAGAGTCTATGTGGAAGATTATGTGGTATCTTACATAAAACAAATGAACGGAATGGCACAGAACAAAGACATTGCCATTGCGCTGTATGGCAGACGGACAACGGAGAATGGTGTGGCTTATCTGTTCGCCTATGGTTCGGCGAAACTGAATTTCCTGCAAAAACCGATACGGCACCTGTCCCAGGCACAGGAGCAGGAGATCGAGAAGCTGCGGAAGAAGTATTTTCCGGAAATGACATTTTTAGGATATCAGATCCTGAATGGCGAGATGGTGGAAGGCTTCCGGATCTGTGAGCAGGAGATCTGCCGGTATGTGGCAGGTTATGCACAATTTTATGAAAAAAATGACAGCATGCTGGCGTATATGCTGGAGAACCGGGGAGAGGAAGCGGAACCGGAGAAACTGGATCAGGAAAAATATGAGGTCGTAAAGAAGCGGCAGGAAGAACGCAGACAGAGACAGGAAAGCGGACATGCCGGGCGTGTCGAATATACCGGACGAGCGGAACATAGGGATAATATTATTCCCATGCCTACGGAGGGACTGCGCCGGATGAAGATGGCAGCCACGGGAGTGTTCGTACTGCTGTGCGTTATGGCACTGGCACTGATGCGGCAGGAAAACACCGGGGAATCCCTGGGAGAGACGGTCAGGCAGGCGATGAGCAGTCTCATGGAGCAGAAATTACCGGATGCGGTGGAGGAGCAGAACCAGGTCAGTACACTCGTGGCGGAGGACAAGCTGGAAGCTGCACTGCGGCAGGAAAACAATGCCATGGCAGAGAGCGCGACAGCTACAGCGGAGACCACTGTGCCGGAGACGATGGAGACCGAAGCTGCTGTGGAAGACACAACAGAGGTAACAGAAGAACCGCAGCCGACACCGACACCGGAACCGACAGTGGAATCGGAAACACCACAGACACAGGCAGCTGTGGCACAGCCGACGGCTTATACGATCAAGAAAGGTGACACATTGATCGGTATCTCTTTACGTAATTACGGAAGCAATACAAAAGTGTCGGAAATCTGTGCACTGAATGGAATCACAGATCCGGATGACATCAAAATCGGACAGGAAATCCTTCTGCCGTAAAAAACTTATTTTCAAAAGGTAAGATTATGGTATACTGTTAATGTTACACAATAGTAGGATATAAGGATACATAAGGAAATAAATGCATGGCAGCAGATATTAAAAATTATCTGAAAGAAAAAGAAAAACGGCAAAAGAATCAGGATGACTATAAGAAAAAGATCCGTAAACATAAACTGACCATTGTATACCGGGTGCTTTTGGTAGCTGCGGCACTGGGAGCGGCGCTGGCACTGGTGGTGGTGCAGGCGAAGCGGCATATTTACACAGGTTATGATACCGTGTCCTCTGTAAACAGGGAGACTTCGTCAGATGCCATAGATGTTCGCCTGAAAAACGGAATCCTTACCTATAGTAAGGATGGTGCACATTGTACGGATGCAAAGGGAAATGTGAAATGGAATCAGACTTATGTTATCCAGGATGTGAAGCTTGCTACCTGCGGAAGTGTGGCAGCTATCGGTAGTTACAATGGTCGTGAGATTTATGTACAGAATACGGAGAAACAGCTGGGAACCATTACCACGACCATGCCAATCCGTAATATTACGGTAGCAGACACCGGCAGGGTAACGGCAACACTGGCGGACACAGATGCGACCTGGATCATGACTTACGAAGCGGACGGAAGCAACAGTTACACCGGACAGGCACATATGAATGACGGAGGATATCCCATCTCCATCAGTCTGTCCCCGAGTGGAGAGCTGTTGGCGGTCAGCTACTTATATGTAGATGCAGGAGTGGTGAAATCCAACGTGGTATTCTATAATTTCGGTCCGGTAGGTGCGAACCAGAGTGACTATATGGTCAGCGCTTATACCTATTCCGATCTGGTCGTTCCGAAAGTGCAGTTTATGAACAATGATACCGCTTTCGCGGCAGGTGACAGCCGTCTGATGATTTTTAGCGGATCCCAGAAGCCGATAACCATCGGAGAATATCTCTATGATGATGAGATCCAGTCAGTTTTTTACAGCGAGAAATACGTAGGACTGGTATTTTTATCGGATCAGGCGGAGACCAAATACCGCATGGATGTATATAATGATTCGGCGGTAAAAGTGGGGAGCTATTATTTTGATGTGGATTATACAGATATATTTTTTGAAGAGGATGGTATGGTGATCTACAACGAGTCGGAATGTCAGATCTTCACAACAGAGGGTGTGGAAAAATACCGGGGGAACTTTGGCAAGAGCGTGCGGCTTATGCTTCCGGCAGGAGGATCCTACAAATATTACCTGGTGACGGATAATACAATAGATACCATACAGTTAAAATAAAGGAGTATACGAATGAATCTGAATTTATTGCTTATTATTACAGCAGTGATCTTGCTATGCATAAAAATATTGAACAATTATCATCTTTCTGTTTTCGAGTGGCTCAAGCAGCATCCAGATATCCATATTCCTAAGATCATTCAATTCGAAGAAAAGAATGAAAAACTAATTGTCTTAGAAGAGTATATTGATGGTATAACATTGGAACAGTTACTGGTTCATGAGATTTCAATGCGAGAAAGGAAAGATATTCTGAATCAGATCTTTGATGGTATTTCTTATCTGCATCATGCTGATCCATCAATTATTCATCGTGATATTAAACCATCCAATATTATGATTGATCAAAACCGTATCATTAAAATCATTGATTATGATGCAGCAAAACTGTATGTCAAAAATCAATCGAGAGATACTGTATTGCTTGGAACAGATGGGATTGCAGCTCCAGAACAGTATGGATTTGGTGCGAGTGATACAAGAACAGATATTTATGCATTAGGTATGCTGATCAAAGAAATGTTTTCTGATGATATTGATATGCTTGAGGTAGCCAATCGATGTACGAATATGAATCCAGATGATCGTTATCAATCTATTGAAGAATTAAAGCGGGTATCTTTTATACAGGTAAAAAAGAAAACCTATATGAATATTCCAGGATTTCGTACAGGTAAGAAATCACATATGATCATTGCTTCGATTGGATATTTTTTGATTTTCTTGATCAGCTTTTCATCAGAAGTGCTAGTGGGTGACCATGTTGTGACAAATCCTGTCTATTGTTTTCTGGCGCGCCTTACAATCCTGTTCATGGTTCTAGGATGGGTAGATGTCTTTACTGAGTGGACAGGAATATTCAATCATTTTCCATGGATCCATGATAAAAATATAATTAAACGTATTCTTGGATACTTTCTTGCATGTTGTTGTGTATTGCTTGTTGCCGCAATGATGCAAGGTGTTTTCCAGTCTATTCTTTCAGTGTCCTGATAGAACACCAATCATTACTTTCTAGCTTTTACAATAAGAAAAAAGAAGAGGTTAGAAAAAATGGAAAAACAAAAAAAGGGATTGGCTATTGCGGCGTTAGTATTAGGAATCATTGGACTGGCATTATCATTTCTTCCAATCATTAACAATGCGGCGTTTATTTTTGGGGTGATTGGTCTTGTTCTTGGGATTGTTGCTTTATTTCGCAAAAATCAGAAAGTTCTTACAATCATTGCAATTGTTATGAACGTTCTGGCAATGGGAATTACACTTGCTTTACAAAATTCCTGGTCAAAGGCATTGGATGATGCAAGTAAAGAAATTGATAAAACCACAGATGATGCAACAGGGAAGAATACAGAGTCATTGCTTGGCAGTGTTGTAGATGTACAGCTAGGAAATTTTGAAGCAACAAGTGATGAATATGGCTTGGTAACTTCTGCATTAAATGTAACGGTTACAAATCTAAGTGATGAATCAACATCATTCTCCATTACAATTGAGGCAGTGAATCCAGATGGCAGCCGACTTGCAACGGACTATGTATATGCAGACAGCTTAGGTGGAAAACAGTCAATGAACCAGGATGTATTTACACTCATTCCGTCTGAAGAAGTTGAAGCATATCAAAATGCTTCCTATAAAGTACTTGAAGTAAGTAAATACTGACACAAATGAAAGAATATATGTTATACTACGTATAGACTTTACTTGTATTCATAATTATTCCTTTCTTTCAGAAAAGCACGGGTTTTCCGTGCTTTTCTATTTCTGTAATTGTTTGATTAAAGAAGGGATTGCCTGTTCAAAGTTTACACCATAGATATTATGGTTTTCCTCCTGGAGTGTGAGATGAATGGATTCTTTTACAAAATCACATGCAATCTGAATAGATTCCTGTAGAGATTTACCATTGACGAGACACCCTGTTAATGTGGAAGCCCAGATATCTCCAGTACCATGGAAGTGCTGTGTTTCTTCTTCTGTAAAATAATAGGTATATGTATCGTTATCTGCATCATATCCATATGCACCAATGGAATTTTTCTGTAAAGAAACACCAGTCATAATGGCTTTCTGACTGCCAAATTTACATAATTCCTTTAACATCTTCTTGATTTCTTTTTCTGAAAATGATTCTTTATATGGCTGATGCAATAAAAGACATGCTTCTGTTATGTTTGGACAGATGATATCTGCCTTCTCGCAAAGACGTTTCATCTCTTCAACGAATTCAAGTGTGAATCCAGTATATAGTTTTCCAGCATCTGCCATGCATGGATCAACAATAACGAGAGGATTGCCTTCTGTTGTATCAATAAAGCGCTTTGCGATAGCAATCTGTTCGATGGAACCTAAATAACCAGTATAGATTGCAGAAAACGTAAATCCTTCTTTTTTCCAGTGAGAAATAACTGGCTCTAATTCATTTGTCAGATCATGGAATGTAAAACCTTTAAACATTGTATGTGTAGATAATACGGCAGTTGGAAGAATTGCGGTTTCGATTCCCATTGCGGAAATGATTGGAAGTGCAACGGTCAGGGAACATTTTCCAATACATGAGATGTCTTGCATTGTTACGATTCTTTTCATTTTAATTCTCCATGCATCTAATCATATGACAGGAGTATAATAAAAACAATAAAGTAATTCAAATGACAAACATACGCACATTAAAAGCAGCCGATGCGAAACAGCTGCAAGATCTATATGAATCTTCATTGAATGAAATGCAGGCAATGATACTGTATCAGTCATTATTAAAGCATATGACATATGGAATCTTTGATGCAGATATTCTTGTAGGAATTATCCAGATTTATGCAAGAAATGATGGAACTTATGAAATTGTGCATGGCGAACTATCAAAGGTTTGCTCTTCACGAGACCCTTACGACTATCGCTA
>OGYL01002227.1_pt1 | contig 13917 bp, 15 predicted proteins | sample 1576541 | NCBI WGS metagenome assembly OGYL01 (sample SAMEA3541551, study PRJEB24748) | human gut metagenome | biome: human gut; feature: human-associated habitat; material: faeces | place: China | collected 2012 | reverse complement strand
ATTGGTGTTCTCCAGCAGCAAACGCAGCAGGCTGTACTCCTTGTAGGTCAGCTCCACCGGCGTTCCGCTCACAGTCACGTTGTGACGGGCATTGTCCAGCAGGATCTCGTGAAAGCTGAGTACGTTGGGACGTGCTTCCGGAGCCGAGCGGCGCAAGGCGGCGCGCACCCGGCTCAAAAATTCCATGATGCCAAAAGGCTTTGAGATGTAATCATCGGCACCGCAGTCCAGCCCGCGCACGGTGTCCAGCTCACTGGATTTTGCAGTCACCATGATGACGGGCAGCCTGCGCAGGGAAGGGGTGTTGCGCAGCTTTTTCAGGATGGAAAAACCGTCCTCACCGGGCAGCATCACGTCTAAGATCACCAGTTCGGGCTCAGCAGCGTGCATGGCCTGCCAGAACAGCTCAGAGCTTTCAAAGCTGGTCACTTCGTATCCGCTGGACTGCAGGGCATACTGTTCCAGCTCCCGGATGGCGGCATCGTCTTCAACAATATAGATCATTTGTCAAAATCCTCCGCAGATTGATTTTCAGGGAAGAGATAGCGTTCACGGTAACGGTCAAGACGGCGATGGAATTCCTCACTTTCCTTGGTGTCACTTCCTTGGTCATAGGAGTTCTGCGAAGTTTTCCCCCCGTCCCGGAAGCATCCCGTAGGAAACAGGTGTCCGCTCTGCCGTGGGTCAGGGGTTCCGGCTGTGCTGCCAGGATCGAAACGACTTTCCGGTAATCATCAGGAGCATACAAAAGAGGCGTACCCAGACGGATATCCTTGAAGAGATCTTTCATCAGGGCAATGTCTTTACGGAGTGACTCCATTTCAATCCCGTCGATGATGTTAGTCGATTGTATGAGAATGTGTGTATAACCGTCGGCTTTGAGTTGCGCCAAAGCCTCTACCGGGTTTTTCTTGTAAACACCCCGTTTCGCCAGGCGGTTCATCACAATACGCGAGGTATAAGCTTCCCGAAATTCGAGTTCCGGAAAGGCTGCTCGTGCTTTTTCGTTGATGGCATCGATCGTCAATGTCCGTGTATCATCGTGCGTAGTCCCGAAATGAACGAGTAACAGGGCGGCTTTGTCGCCTGCCTGCATCGTCTCAAACAGGTTGGAAGGAACGTAATTACCTTCCGTATGGGCATAAGCCGGCTGTAACAGGCTTGTAGCCGCAGTCACGCACACGATGAAAAGTTTCTTTAGCTTCATCATATCCATGAGTTTTTAAAATGTAAAAAATGTCTTAGCATCAGTTCTCCGTTTATCCAATTCCCGGAATAAACATTCCTTAATTGTTATTCTGTTTAGGCAGGTTTCCTGGCTGCACCTCAAGAAGAATGGCCTTCCCATCGGCTGTACGATAGTGGCATGGAGTGTGTATTCTTCTCATTCGCAGGTGTCACAGTAGCGGGTACTGCTCCGGATTCACACCGGATTCCCTTTTCAAGTTCAGGCCGGAAGGCTATGAACTTCACCTAACGCCCGCAAAGGTAGGGATGTTTTTGAGATTGCGTCCTGTCGTTCCTGTTGTTTTAATATTTTTTAGGAAGGTATAAATGCCCGGATCACTTAACTGGGAGTAAAATCCTTTGATCTTTTAATTTTTTGACAGCTGTCGAAAAGCTTTACCACATTTGTCAAAAAGCTTTAGCACATATATGGAAAAGCTTTACGACATATATCAAAAAATTACATTCTTACGGCTAATTGCCTGTTTTTCTACTACCGGAAGGGTAAAATAAAGGGATAAATGATTCCTGAATAGAGAAAAAGCCCTACCTTTGTGCCCGTATTGGTGATATTACCCTCCATCCTGAGGGAATATAAAAGGGAATCCGGTGTGAATCCGGAGCAGTACCCGCTACTGTAAATTCCCTGCTCTATTGAGCAGCAGCTATAGGAAATCACCGCTTTGCCACTGTTGTTGAGGCTTGGCTTTGATGACGGGAAGGTTCTTTCCTTAGGAACAAGTCAGGAAACCTGCCAGTACGTTTATAGTGAGAATGAACACTCTTTCGGGATGTAAAGAGCATTAGTACACAAACATTTTTATTCATGGAAACAAAAAAGATGTTGCTAACCTTGCTGGTAGCAGGTTGCACGCAGGGTCTATTTGCACAAGAACGTGTTGTTACGGGCCGAGTGATTGACGCTGAAACGGGCCGACCGGTATCGGGTGCTGCGATTCGCGTAGCAGAGAGTTTAACCGGATGTACAACCAACAACGAAGGTCTCTTCGAATTAAGTCTGCCTGAACATGCCGAACGGATCCGTATTTCTCATCTGGCGTATGAACCGGAGTCGTATCGTGTGACTCAAACCGATAAGGATATAGAAATCCGCCTTGTTGAACGATATGTAAATATGAATCCGGTGGTGGTGACGGGTACTGGAACACACCGAAGAATGGATAATACACCTATTCCGGTACAGGTATATTCAGCCAAAGATCTGCGGACAGCCAATGTGACGAACGTACAGGAAGCCATGATGAAGCTTAATCCCAGTGTGTCTTTTATGACAAACGGTATGGGAACAACCATGAGTATGAATGGTTTGACCGATCGCTATATTCTGGTCTTGGAGAATGGAAAACGTCTGGCAGGCGATGATACGTATACCCGTATTGACATGGCCAATGTGAAACGTATAGAAGTTTTAAGTGGTGCGGCTTCAGCGTTGTATGGTAGTGATGCCATCGCCGGTGTAATCAATATTATCACCGATGATGCCCAAAACAAAGCCAATGTTACCAGCAATACGCGTTATGGCAGCCATAACCAGTTTACCCAGTCGGTGAATGCCGATTTTCAGGTAGGAAAGTTCGGTTCGTTTACTTCCTACCAGCGCCAACAGTCGGATGGTTGGCAATTGAATCCATATACGGAAGATGATGATGGTAATTTGGTGGCAACCAACAAGGAGGCATCAACGGCTTATCATTCCAATACGATCGGGCAACGCTTCACCTTCGATCCGACAGACAGGCTTTCTTTCTATCTGCGTGGAAATATATACACCTATACGACCGATCGCCCTATGCCGATGGGAGATAATACGACCAACTACGACATGCGGCATGGTACTTATACATACGGAGCTGGCGCGCAGTATATGATCAATAAGAAATCCTATCTGAACGCGGATTATTTCTCAGACAATCACAGTACATACAAAGATTACTTCACCGGCGATGATATGGGAACCAACGAGATGACCAAACGTATTCATCATCATAACCTGAATGTGAAAGGTATCTTCCAGCTGGGACAATATAACAAACTATCTACCGGATTTGAATATATTCGGGAAACGCTGAGCAGCGAGTCCGACAATATCGAATGGAAAGGTATTTCCACGATGGCTCTCTATGCCCAGGATGAAGTGAACTTCAACAAACATTTTCAAGGAGTCGTGGGACTTCGTTACATTTATCATCAGAGTTTCCACAGTTATGCTACTCCGAATGTGGCCTTGTTGTATAAAGTAGGAGGTTTTAATTTCCGGGGTTCTTATGCTTCCGGATTCCGTTCGCCGGAACTGGCCGAATTATATACTTTCTCTGAATCCAAACGAACTTCACGTCTGACGATCGGAAATGAGAATCTGAAACCTGAAAAGAGTGATAATCTGACGTTGAGCGCTGAATATACAAACCGCAACTTCTCGGTATCTGCTTCCGGATTTTACAATCATATCCGTGATATGATCAATTACCGGGAATTCAGCAAAGAAGAAACAGACCGTTATAATCAGGAAAACGGAACGGATTTTGCCAGTGTACAGATTCGTGACAATATCCAGAGTGCAACAATCAAGGGCTTCAATGTCCGTTTTGATGCTTATATTGGAGCCGGATTCTCTATGAACGGCGGTTATACGTTTGTGGATGCGAAAGATAATACGAACGATCGTCCGGTGGACAAGAGTGTAAAACATAGTGGCGTGGTGGCTGCTCTATGGAATCATACCTGGAATAAATATACCTTGAATGTGAATTTCAACGGACGTATTCAGGGTGAACGTTTCTCACAAAGTTATGGATATGCACCGAAGTTTTCTCTTTGGAATCTGAATACATCCCATCGGTTTGTGCTGAAAGATTTCATCCTTGAACCGGGAGTCGGTATCGAAAACTTGTTCGATTATGTGGACGACCGTCCGTATAATTCCAACTATGCCACGTTGACGCCCGGACGTACTTACTACGTCAGTTTATTGGTCAAATTCAATAAGTGATGCGCAGACGAGGTTTCCTTCGAATGATAATCGGGCTGATTGCCTGCCTGGCTTGCTGGCACACGCTTCAAGCCAAGGTAGGACGGGAGTTTGTCGCTTCGGATATCCGTGAGTCGATGCAGAAGGGAGATAAGCTGGCCATTCTGATGGTTCATTTCGGGAGTGCTTATACGGAAGCCCGTGAATCTCTTGAACGGATGAATGGACAGGTACGCCAGGCATTCCCGCAAGTAGAAGTCCGACAGGCTTACAGTGCCCGCAGTATAGTCAATCGTGTACGCCGTCAGGGAATCTGGATCGAACATACGGCAGATGCTTTGATCTCTCTGAAGAAAGAAGGATATACGCATGTTGTAGTACAACCTTCAATCGTGATAGAAGGAGTGGAAATGGAAGCCCTGCGTCGTGATGTGGAATTACGGAAAGGTCTGTTTAAGGAAATTCGTATTGGTAATCCGTTGTTGTATGATGATACGGACTATGAGGCTGTGATAAAAGCATTGACCGGCAGTTCTGTGGCTTCTCGCTCCGGAGCCAAGTTGTTGATTGCTAACGGAACCTATCATGCCAGTAATGCAGCCTATGCTAAATTAGGCTATATGTTGCAGTTGTCCGGGCATAAAGACTATTTTGTCGGGACTCGCGAAGGCTTCCCAACTTTAGAGACAGTCATTGGTCAGCTCCAGGCAGGTAAATACAAACAAGTGACGTTATTGCCTTTTATGTTTGTCTTGATCAAATCCAACGAAAACCGTGTCTCTGCCTCATGGCGGGAAGGTTTGGAAAAAGCCGGATTCAAGGTTAGTCTGGAGGCCAAAGGATTGAGCGACTACGAAGCTATCCGCCGTTTGTTGGTCGAACACCTTCAGTTTGCCTTTGCCTATAAACGAATTTCAGTCAATGAACGGAAGGAAATGTTCGGTAGGTTTTAGTCATTAGATGTAGATTATTAAATAAAAAAACAAGTTGGCATTAGGCTTTTGTACCTGTGCCAACTTGTTTTTATTTTATCAGATACCTTTAGGCAAGGTTCTACTCTGCCGGTTTCAATTCAATACGTTCAAATTTAGGACTGGCACTCATGGTTCTCAACCGGCTACCAGGCGTGAAGATAATCTTCCCTTTCTTGAACAACGACGTATTAAAATCTTCGGCATTGGCTACACCCGAACTACCTACACTCAAACGGAAATTCCCAAATTCTCCCATCTGTACGCTGTTCCCAGCCTGAAGTTCGGTAGTTAATACCCTGATCAATCCATCGATGACCACCATCACATCTCCCTTAGACGCCGTCGAACGATCGGCAATTCGTTCGCACAAGGTATCAAAATCGACCTGTTGCCTGATTTTGATCTGCCCGTAATACAATTTGCTACCTTCCAATGCACCCTCACTCTTGTCGGGTCGTTGTACTAAATGATACGTGAGTGACATATACACCTCCTTTTTTAGTTTGTTAATCCATAAGTTTTCAAGTTAGGCAGGATATCATTTCACTGACTTTCTACGGTCCTGCCTTTTATTTATTACAAAGATAGGGTACCGGAAATGTACCATTTCGGTTATATGAAAATAGACGAACAAGCAAGTTAATACATTCAGATACAGATTTCTATACGAATTAAACTTTCGACTTGTTTTTTGGTGGCTGGTAACGGAATGCGTAACTTACAGTAAAAATTAAAAGGTAGTTATCATATGGAAAATTTTAAAATAAGGACATACGGCTGGCAAGAATTAGCCATCCTTTATGCACCGGACCTGACTCCGGAATCGGCTGGCAAGCGTTTAAGCAGTTGGATACGTTTCAATCCCAAGCTTACGCACGAGTTGCAAGAATCGGGATGGAAAAAAGGACAACGGGTTCTCACCCCGCTTCAAGTACGTATCATCATCCAGTACCTAGGCGAGCCGTAATAAGTACCTATCCGTCTCAGGATGGGTAGGAACATAGCAGAGGCTAAATAATTAGCTGTACGCGCGCGTATAATTATTTTTTCGAGACTAGATGCATAATTAAATTTTACTTAATGTATATTCATATCTATTTAATTCAGATTAAAGAATATTTAATTCAATACATTAGAAACTAGTAAATTAAATATTTTTCTTCGAATTTTTTGGCGGAATGAAAAATATTTATATTAGCAGTAAATTTAAAAAATTCACTTTTATGATAACTAATAAATTTAATGTATTTGGAAATGTGTTTACAAACACATCCACAAAGACCATTACTCTAGAAGAGTTGATAGCTAGTATGAAAATCGGGGATTATCCTACCGGAATGCGAAATCCTGAAACGGGTATGTTCTATACCTTAAAAGAGATGACCGAAAAGGCCCGTAAAGCAGGGAAGGGAACACCGGTGTATGATGAAATCAAGAAGCAGATGCCGGCGATTACGATTCATGCTTCGTTCAATGGGATACGTAACCTGAAAACACCTCATACGTTGACCGAATATTTGGGCATTGATTTCGACGATATTGAGGCTGAACATTGTAAGCGAATTATAGAGCAGGCAAAGCCGATCGCTGAGAGTTGTCTATGTATGACTAGCTTGAGTAATAGGGGTATACATGTCTTTGTCTGTGTTAAGAACCTGACGGACGAAAACTTCAAAATCGTCTATGAAGTAATAGCTTCGTATATTTCGGCAATATTAAGGGTTGAGTATGACAAAGCCTGTTCAGATATTACCCGCCTGATGATCCTGAATCATGACCCCGACTGCTACGTGAACGAAAATGCGGAAGTGATCGATGCAAACGAGGTCATGTCTATACTCAATGCCCTGAATGCAATTCCGGCAGACGGTAGTATTGGTCTTCCGAAGTATCTGGATAAGGTGGACCAAGATGTAGCGATGATACCGGGTGTACGCCACCGGAATCTGCTTGCCTCCATCACACCTCGTCTGAACCGGGCTGGGTTTGAGAGGGGAGCCGTTATAGAGGAATGTGTAACCCGTTATTCCGAACCGGACTTTCAACGCAAAGAAATCACCGAGATTATTGAATACATCTACGAACATAATAAAGATGAGTTTGGAAAGAACAAGAAGACTTATAGCATCAAGCAACGTTTAGTGGAAACTTTAAAAGGTCAAAAAGCTCAAAAGTCCAAAAGCTCACTAGATGCAGAGATGGAAGATGAAGAGGTGGATACGGATAGTTTCTTTGCTCCTATATATGCAAAAATGCCGGTTTATGCCGAGTACAAATATATGCTGCCTCGTTTGCTCCAATACTCAATAGATGATAAGCAGTTTCCAGATATACAGTGGGCCATGCTGATGAGTCTGATAGCCGCTTTCGGAGGGATGCCGATAGACCTGTGGTTTTATTCAGATAAGAAGCATTATCCTATTTTCTCTGTGATGTGGTATGGAGAAAGCGGGAGCGGGAAAGGACAGATTGGAACAGTCCGCGAAGTTACCAACCTATATATTAATGCTATCCGGAAAAGGCAACAGGAAGAGGAAATTCTCCCAGCCAAAGAAGCCCAAAAGCAGTATGACGATTGTATGGCACAATGGAAAGCGGGAGACAAAAAAACTCCTTGCGATTGTGGGGAAAAACCGGTTATTCCTGAAGAGAAACACCTAATGTCGTCTGCCCAGACATCCCAGTCTCAATTAACCTTGCGTTGTGCCAAGAACCTTCCTTTTACAACTTATTGTTTTACGGAAGAAGTCGGGAATGCGAATGATAACCGGAAGCAAAAATACGGTATTCAAAGTGCATTCTTGCGGGATCTGATAGAAGGTGCGACGGTGATCTCTGATTTTAAAACCAGTGACTATTGTAAAGTCGATCATCCGCGCTTTGTCTTGATTGCAGGCGGAACACCTTCTGCCGTACAAGCTTATATTGATAACCAGGAAGACGGATTTTCAGCCCGGTTTATTTATGTGATTCTCGAACAACATCAGTATGTCCGGCTGAAAGACAGGATTTCCCGCACGGCAGAGAGTTGGGACAGGCTGAGAGGGTGTATGGATTCTCTTGTACGCTATGCCTTGAAGACACACATGGAGGTTACTTTCGATGAAACTAGTATTGATCTGTTGGAGGACAAATGCGATAAGTTGAGTCAGACAGCCCTGTATTATGACAGTCCGGCTTTGGTTTCTGTTGCCCAACGGTTAGTTCCTGTTTCGATGAGCATGTGTGCTTGTCTAGCCTTCTTGGATGCCTGTGACAACAACATTCCCTTTGGTGATTATACAACAGATAAGCCAAGACGGTATCCTTGTCCGGTCAAATTCGTCCAGTTGGTTCTCTCTTGGCTGGATTACATTTTCTATACGTCAGCCCGGGTCATCATGCCATTGCCGAAGGGCGATACTCGCAAGTTGACGAAACGGGATGTTTCGACAGCCCGTTTGCTTGACGAACTATCGTGTGTTTTTACTACACAAGAACTTTATGATGTGTTCTCTAAACACAAGATGTCTCAGAGCACAGCCAAACGGACACTAGCCAAATGGATAAACAATAAACTGGTAGAAAAGACGGCTCATGGCAAATACCATAAAATAGGATGTGTAGAAGAGGTGGTGACCAATGAAGCGATCCCTACACCAGAGCCACTGCATCACTGGGACTACTAAGTGAACTTTTGAACTTTTGAGCTTTCTGAACTCTTAACAAGAGGAAACTTCTTTTCGAAGAGGCTTCCTCTTGTTTGTTTATTACCCCACTTCTTCTCTTGCCGTTATCGGTAAGAAAAATTACAACGAATCCGGATTCCGGAAATACATATTATTAGGATCTGTTTTCTCTCTCAGTTTCTGCCAGGTACTAGAAGAAGTCTGTTTATCCAGATCTTCTTGTTTCTTTTTCTCTGTGGTGCCAAACAGCCTTTTCCAAAAGGTTACTAAATTAGATTGTTTTTGTTCCATACTAGATTTTGTTTGGTCATTCTATTGATGAATTAGAAATAAATAGTTGAATATATTACTCCACTATGTCTTAATTTTCTACTAAAAAAATCTCATACGTTTCAAAATCTATTTCCCAATGTCCATTTTCGATAAAATCCCAATGATACATTTCAGCATGACGATTCCACCAATTTTGAAATTTGATCGTTGTCTGTCCCAAATCCATTACAACTTTTTCGTAAATGCTAGCTGAATTATCTATACTGTTTATTAGTTCTAAGAGCCCGTTTTTTCTTTCAAATAAATATTTAATTTCGTCTCTTTCTTCTTTTGTTACTCTACCTACTAATTTTTTCATAACTTTTTAAATTTATCAAATGGATCAATATAATCTAAATTCTCAATTGTATTATCAATCAACGCTTCTGTTTTATTAATATCTTCAAGCAATCTTTTAGAAGCATTTCTTTCCGTATGAGCTACTATACATTGTTCGTGTGAAGGTGTATTAACTTCTAAAGTCAGTTTTCGATTTAACCAAACACAACGTTTACAATGATAGGCATCGCACTCTCTACATATCGGAGCATGATCTAATCGATATAACTGTTGATTTTTGATTTCAATATCCTTTGTAATATCTCCTATGGAATTATTGGTGTTTTCATTTTTAATTTGCTCATAATAGAATGCTGGACAAATATAAAAAAGACCATCTGGAGCTAAAGTTATATGATCCACTCCCGCATTACAATTGTTCATATTTTGTAGGAATAATCTATCAGTGAGAACATTTAGATGTACTGATATTTGTTTATTATAAAGCATCTTAATATGGATCGCTAGCTTTTCCAATTCAGAAGAATAAATATTTAAATCTGTATCTAACACAGATTCCACATCGTCAATAATTAAATCCAACCGATTAAAGGAATCTTCTTTAGCTATAATTTCACGGATTACTGCCGGAAGTTGTTGAAAAGAAGTATGTAGAATAAAGTTCCCTTTATTAAGAGGATAATCTTTAAACTCCAACAAATCTGTAAATACTATAATTTGATTTTCCCTAGATACAAAACATGATGGAAAAATCTTGATAGAATCAACACTATTGATTATTGAAATATATTCTTTAGGAATCTCTATTTTTGGATAAACGAACTGAATATTTAAATTATTCTTTAACGCATAAAGAATGCCTTTTTGTAAAATATCAGTAGGGATCCATTCATTTATATCCGTTTTATTTGGATAATAACAATATGATACCGATTTAGTATGTAGTAGTATTGTCAGATATTTCATCATAATGATTGTTTAGTTTGAAATTCAATTTACTCCAATAGTAATTATTAGCTCTTACACGGGCCTTATGCATTTTGCAAATAGCCGTAGATCGTTGATAAATGGTATCACTATCAGCGGCATCATAATTTTCGCCTTGGCACCAAGCACATCCTTCAGCAACTTCACATTCTATACACTTCTGAGAACTTTGAGTACATCTGTCTAAAGAAAGAAACGGGCGTAACCTATTTGTATTAATACCATCCGTTATGTTCCCTATTATAATGGCTGGCTTTTCTCGTAGAGAATATTGAGCGAAACGAGTACATGGGTAAAAATTACCTTGGGAATCTATCGCTAACATACGCCCAGCTCCACACCAATTCTCATTCTGAAGTGTAGAATCGAGAGGATGTCCTATGTTCTTTTGAAAAAAGGAACATGTGTAATCTTTATACATGTTTTTTGTAATGATCTCATCTGCTAATTGAATCAATTGATCTTCAAATAATAAATCATCTCCTTCTTTCCATACATCTTCAAATACACAGTTAATATTAACTTCCTTAATCCCTAGCTGATAAAGATGTAAAACACTCTCCTTAATATAAGGTATATCATCACTACTTATTGTTACCTTTGTTGAGGCATTTGGAAATTGATCCAACCACAAAGGAATATTCTTTACGACATCATCATAAGAACCTTTACCACTTTTATACACTCTATTTAAGTCGTGTTTTCGACGAGTTCCGTCAATAGTAATTCCAATACTCAGATGTTGTCTATTCTTTTGTATATACTTTTGAACTCTTGAATCACAATACATTATCCCATTCGTGGAAAAGTTAAAACGATATGAATTAAACCATGGATGATTTGTTTCATAAAGGGATATCTTTATATAATCACAGATTTTATCAATTAAATCAATCTCCAAGAAAGGTTCTCCTCCAATAAAGTCAAAAACCACTGAACTTTCAGAAAATAACTCCCTATTAGACAGAATATAATCTATTGCTCGTTTAGCAACCTCAAAATTCATTCTTTCTTTAGAGTTTTTACCTACTAAATAACAATATTTACAAGCTAACTGACATTCTTTAGTAACGATAAATGTTATGTCTCTAGCCCTACCGTGTTCCCACGTTTTTTCATGTTCTTTTATTAATTCCATAACTGTTGATTTAAGGGAGAGTATCCCTCTCCCTCTAAATTAATTAATAAGAGTATCCTCTGCAGCTACCACTACACGTTCCTTTGCATGAACCATAACACCCTCCTTTACAATTACCTTCGCATGAACCAGAACAGCTGTTAGTACACCCATACGAACAAACTCTTCCGCATGATCCTTTACATCCTCCTGAACAATCCCAATCACATCCCATTTCAATCTCAGCTTCTTCAGTTTCAGCATTTGATGCATTGGCATTGTTGGTTGTTAAGTTAGACACTACGATTCCTCCTAAAATAGGAAGAACACTTTTTGCTACTTTCTTGAAGAAATCTCTACGAGACTGTAACTCTTCTTGATTCTTTTCTTTTTTCATAGGAAAATAATTTAAGTTATACATAAATGTTATTTTGTTAACCAAATATTTTTAACGTAGCCGACATTTCCATCTTTGCAAACCAAGGAATATTCCTCTCCTTTTTTAATTAGATATACATGATCTTTGACATATGCCTTAATACTCCCATCTGGTTTATCATAAATTGGTACACTTACATTTTTAGCAGTCAACATAATTTCTAAATCAGAAGATTTTTTTGTTTTTGAGCCAGTGGAAACACTTGAAGTTTTATGAATTACAGGTTCCTGATTCTTCTGAGGCCTTACTTTACACCACGTATAGATAGTTCGAGATACATCTTGTAAATAAGCCCTAACGGTATCTGTATTTCGTCTATTAGAATAATCAAATCCATTGATATTCTTGTCTATCCATATTAGTTGTTTTCGTAGCCAATCTTTGTCACTTTCTGTTAAAGATACATTACTTGATGCTAAGTATTCAAGAGCTTTATCTAGTTGGTCTAACTGTTCGATAATAGTACTTCGATTGTTTTCTAAAACTTGCTGTTTATGTCTCAATACTTCTTTAATCAAACTTAAATTGTAAGGAGATTCGTAAGGTGAATAAGATCTAGGCCTTGAATATTGGGAAACTTGAGCATAAGTTGCTATATTACAAAATAGTATTAGGATACAGAATAAAAATTTTCTCATAATACCAATCCTTTATATCCTTTCCTGTTCCCCTCCCGGAAAGATTAACAATAAAAAAAGCGTGGGAACTGTACTTGTTGCTCGTCCCACACTCTAAAGGCTCTCGCATTGCCCGATTAGTCGAAACGAACAACGCCGAAAGCCCCACGCCGATAGTATTATATAACTCACCCTTTCCCTCTTGGTATAAAGGTAGGAACCAAGAGGGGATAAAAGGGCTATACATATATACACCCGAGGGCATCCACCGTTGCTTTGTTTTTGACTAATCATTAACGAATTTGCGAGATTCTTAGAGTGTCAAAACCAAAGCGTCAAGTAAACGCCTTTCAATAATATGTCTTGTTTCCCTCCACATCCCTTATCATCGGCGTGGAAAGGAAACGTCACAAAGATATAAACTTTCTATTGAATTTATATTTTTCCCCTTAAAAGTTTTTTATCAAGAAGATCAGAAAGGGAATGTTTCCGGATTTTGGCGAGCGTCACACACTGCTTCTACTAATATCTCGCTGGGAGTTACTCGATAAAAGAGTTTGAAATGATCACACTGAAAAACACGTACATCCTCAAAAGAAGTCGCTTTATACATATAAGGATGAATAGCTATTAAAGCCAATGTTTCCTTGATTCGCTGATAAACCGAACGACTGTAAGTCATGCTTCCATTACGGGTATTATAAAACAATGTCATCTGATGGAGTGATTGAACCGCAGTCTCAGACCAAACAATCTTTAATGCAGCCATGTTGCTACCAATTTATCTACTTCTGCCTGTGTATATATACGTCCGGCCTTGTAATCTTCTTCTGAACGCATGACCAGATCATGCTCAATTTCGGTAAGTACATAAGGGGTTGTTTGTTGATACACAACATTAGAATCCTGCATTTTCATAGAGGATGGTTTGTCTGATGATTGTTGATATTTTTTCTTTGTCATATCCTAATAACAACTTTCTGATACTAAGAACATCACAAAGATATAAACTTTTTCTTTGCTTTACTATTTTGTGTCAGAAAAAAGTAGGGGAGGAGGAATAGGCAAAAAGTTGGAAATAAAAATAATCCGCCATTCGATGTCTTTCTCCGTTGAAAGGATTGAATGACGGATTGTTTGTTTCGTTTTATTTCAGTTAATCTTTCCGGATAGCCGGTATAATAGAGAGCAGATAAAGAACGCCGATACTCATAACGGCAACGGCTCCTACCTGTGACTGCATCCAGTCGGATACGATACCCATGAAGAGCGGGAAGATTGTTCCTC
>OGYL01002222.1_pt1 | contig 13929 bp, 12 predicted proteins | sample 1576541 | NCBI WGS metagenome assembly OGYL01 (sample SAMEA3541551, study PRJEB24748) | human gut metagenome | biome: human gut; feature: human-associated habitat; material: faeces | place: China | collected 2012 | reverse complement strand
AAAAAGCAGAGCGAAATGCTCTCTCAGTTTAGTTTTTATGATATCGCCGTAGGAGATAGGCAGGCTCTTGAGAAGCGGCAGGCATCTGCCCTCGAGAGATATCGAGGAATATGTAGTGCAGCTCATTCCCGCCATCATACCGATGAAGAAAGGTGCCATCGCGCCCAAAACCGGAGCTGCAGCCTCAAAAGACGCGGCGTCAAGCGATGAAATCTTCACCATAGCCAGCACCGCGGCGATGACAAGCATGAGTACACCCGAGCAGGAATTCATGAGAATCATGCCCGATGAGAAAATTCTCGATATTTCCTTTTTGAAAAGAGCCGAGCGGGCATTTCCCGCACGTCTCGATCGCCGCGAGGATGCCGACAATGCCGTCGAAGTTGCCGCCTTGCGGCACACTGTCGCCATGCGAACCGAACATAACAGCGGGAAGGCTCTCATCTGCGCCCTTCACATGGCCGATGACATTGCCGAAGGCATCCTCGCGCAGTTCCATGCCCGCCTCGCGCATCAAGCCCATCAGATACGCGCGCCCCTGCCAATCCGCATCCGTGAACGCCAGCCGGTTGATGCCCTTCCCCGGCGCCGTGACGTCCTGCAGATCCGCAAGCTGCTGCTGCAAGCGTGTTCTTGAAATCATAAAAATACCTCCCATCTTACAATGAAACTCCTATCTCGATCTTCTCTATATATTGTATACTTCTTCGAATCTCCTTTCGCCTTTCTTGACAATCATTATACCGCAATCCTATAATAAACCAAATGGTATAATTACTTTTAATTATGAAAGGTGGAATCTGCATGCTAACACTCATGCTGATTGTCGGTGCCATCATCGTCTGTGGTGTCGTCTACGCGCTCGTCAAGGGCGCGGATGCGCGCATCACGCTGATTGGTTCCGGCATCCTCATGGCGGCCATCGGCGGTGTGCCAATGGCTGCTCTCGATGCCTTCGCAAAGAGCATGACGAACAGCGGTCTGATACAGGCCGTATGTTCGGTCATGGGCTTTGCACTGGCGGTCCGCTTCACGGAATGCGACAAGCACCTAATCAATGCGATGGCCTCGGTAATCTCGCGCGTCCGCTTCTTCCTGATCCCGGGCGTCGTCATCTGCACATATCTCGTCAACATCGCGCTGCCGAGTGCCGCCGGCACGGCCGCTGCTGCCGGCGCCATCTTCATCCCGCTGCTCATGGCAGCAGGTGTCGGGCCAGCGCTTGCGGCAGCTGCCGTCAAATGTGGCACATACGGCAGCATGTTGAACCCTGGCCTTGCGCACAACCCGTTCGTCGCCAAGATTGCTGGTGTCGATGTCATGGATGTCATCGGATTCCACTACAAGGCCAATCTCGCCTCCCTCGTCGTCGCGACCATCTGCATCACGGTCATCGCGCACGTGCTCAAGGAAGATAAAGGCCATGTCCCTGAGCATCTGCAGGTGGACAAGAACTTCAAGGTCAATTACCTCTACGCGCTGATGCCGGTCGTCCCGATCGTCATCCTGCTGCTCGGCTCGACCAAGATTGTCCCTCTCTTCAAGATGGGCGTGCCGCAGGCCATGATCATCGGTGCCCTGCTGACGCTCGTCGTCACGCGCACGAAGCCAAAAGCGCTCTGCGATGCGTTCTTCGAGGGCATGGGCAAGGCGTACGGCAGCATCATCGGCATCATCATCTCGGCTGGCGTCTTTGTTGCTGGCCTCACCTCGATTGGCCTCGTCAAGTGGTTCATCGATGCGATGCTCAACAACCCGGCCATCGTCAAGATCTGCGCCGCTTTTGGACCGTTCCTGCTCGGCTTGCTGACAGGCTCCGGCGATGCGGCGACCTTCGCCTTCAATGAGGCCATCACGCCGTACGCACCGGACTTCGGTATGTCGCAGGTCCAGATGGGCAGTATGGCGACACTCGGCGGCACGCTGGGCCGCACGATGTCGCCGATTGCCGGCGCGACCATCATCTGCGCCGGTATCGCTGGTGTCAACCCGATGGAGATCACGAAACGCAATGCCATCCCGATGCTCTGCGCATTGACGGTCGGCATGCTGATCCTGCTCTTCTGATATACAGACAAGACGAGGTGCTGCGGAGCGGCACCTCTTTTTACAAGGAGGAACTATGATGGACTTGAAAGAGACAATCCTGAAATTCGCCGATGATGTGCAGGACGATATGGTGGCCTGCCGCCGTGACCTGCACGCGCATCCAGAGCCGGGCTGGACGGAATTCCGCACGGCAGCCAAAGTCGCCAAGACGCTCGCCGAGCTCGGCTACACGGTCAAGACGGGTGCCGACACCATCCGCAAAGACGCCATGATGGGCGTGCCGTCGGCTGAGAAGCTCGCCAAGGAGCAGCAGCGCGCCATCGCAGAGGGGGCCGACCCCAGCTGGGTCAAGAAGATGGACGGCGGCCGCACGGGCGTGCTCGGCGTCATGCAGTTCTCCGAAGACGGTCCTGTCGTCGCCGTGCGCTTCGACATGGACTCCAATGATGTGACGGAGACGGTGGAAGCCGCGCACCGCGCCAACAAAGAGGGTTTTGCCTCCTGCCATGCGGGCGCCATGCACGCCTGCGGCCACGACGGCCACACGACCGTCGGGCTCGCTCTTGCCAGACTGCTGGCCAGCCTCAAGTCGGAGCTGCGCGGCACGATCAAGCTCTGCTTCCAGCCCGCAGAGGAAGGCGTGCGCGGTGCGCATGCGATGGTCGAGAGCGGCATCGTCGACGATGTCGACTACATGCTCGGCGCGCACTTCGGCTTCAAGATACGCAAGACGGGCACCGTCGCCTGCAACGTCACGGGTTTCCTTGCGACGAGCAAGTACGACGCACACTTCCAGGGCGTCCCGGCACACGCCGGCGCTGCGCCAGAACAGGGCAAGAACGCGCTGCTGGCCGCGGCCTGCGCCGCGCTCAACCTGCACGCCATCTCGCGCCATTCCGCCGGCGCTTCGCGCATCAATGTCGGCCGGCTCGACGCGGGCAGCGGCCGCAACGTCATCGGCGACAAGGCCCTGATCTGCCTCGAGACGCGCGGTGCAACGAGCGCGATCAATGCGTTCATGGAGACTGAAGCCCAGCGCATCCTCAAAGCTGCGGCCATGATGTACGACGTCGACGTGACCATCGAGAAAGTCGGCGGTGCAGCTGGCGGCAGCAATTCGCCAGAGCTCGCAGCCTTCCTCGAGAAAGAGGCCAAATCCCTCGGCATCTTCGATGAAGTCGTCGGCGAGTGCCCATTCGGCGCCAGTGAGGACTTCTCCTACTTCATGGAGCGCGTCCAGTCGCATGGCGGCCAGGCAGCCTACATGATGGTCGGCGCCGACCTCGCGGCAGGCCATCACGACTCCCACTTCGATTTCGACGAGCGTGCCCTCGGCTATTCACTCAAGCTCATGGGCTGCGCCGTCTGCAAACTGCTGCTGAGCAAGTGACCTCTGCCCTCACCACAACCGCATCATGAGGCGAACCGTCCGACTACGAGCCGACTCCTTCGTCATCCCCAAAGTCCAGTCCGACTCAAAAAGTCCAGTGCTGGACTTTTTGCATAGGAAAAAGGCTGCATCCATGTTACAATATCCCTGTTCAGACAACAGAAAGGGGAATTGATTTCGTGATATCCGAAAAGAAACAACCAGGCGTGCCCGAGCAGCATGCGACGCGGGCCATCTTTTTTGTCGGGGGATTCGGCGCAGCCTCATGGGCACCGCTCGTGCCACTCTTGAAGGCGCGGCTCGGCATCGCGGAGGACGTGCTCGGCATGCTGCTCTTATGCATCGGCATCGGCTCGCTCTTGACGATGCCTCTGTCGGGTGCGGCGGCAGTCCGACTCGGCTGCCGCAAGGTGCTGACGGCGGCGGGGCTCGTCTACGCTGCTCTGCTGCTCTTGCTCTGCACAGTATCGTCGTTCGGCATAGCCGTGCCGCTGCTGCTGATCTTCGGCGCGACGATGGGCTGTATCGATGTCGTCGTCAACATCCAGGCCGTCATCGTCGAGAAAGCAGCGGGGCGCCGCCTCATGAGCGGCATGCACGCGCTCTGGAGTGTCGGCGGCTTTGCGGGGGCCGGGCTCTTCGGCATCTGGGTCGGCACCTTCTCGCTGACGCCGCTGCTCTCGACCATCATCGCGGCCGCCATCATGGTGCTCGTGACGCTCGCGGCCTCGCGCCATCTGCTGCCCTACGGCGGCGATGCCGGCGGCAAGCTGCTCGCGCTGCCGAAGGGCATCGTGACCTTCGTCGGCATCATCGCCTGCATCGCGTTCCTCGTCGAGGGCGCCATCATGGACTGGGGCGGTGTCTTCCTGACGACTGTGCGCCATTTCGACATGTCCCTCGCCGGAACAGCCTTCACCGTCTTCTCGGCGGCCATGCTGACGATGCGCCTGCTCGGCGACTGGACCGTGCAGAAACTCGGCCAGGAGCGCGTCGTCATCGGTGGCAGCCTGCTGGCCGTCGCCGGCTTCCTGCTCGTCATCTTCGCCGCTGAGCCTGCGCTGCTCTACCTCGGCTTCTTCGCCATCGGTATCGGCTGCGCCAACGTCGTGCCCGTCTTCTTCTCCCTGCTCGGCAAGCAGCGCGTCATGCCCATCAGCCTCGCCGTGCCAGCCGTCAGCACGCTCGGCTACCTCGGCATTCTCATGGGCCCCGCCGTCATCGGCTTCATCGCCCACCAGACCAACCTCTACACCGCCTTCGGCCTGCTCGCCTTCCTCGTGCTGCTGCAGTCCATCATCGCCGCCTATGTCTATCGCCATATCTTAGATTGATGGTGCCTGTTGCCTATCATAAACACATACAAAAGAGAACGCCTCGGAAGATTTGCCTTCCGAGGCGTTATTTTGGGTTACGCAGATGGTTTCACGACTTTTACCAGCACAATCTCCGGGGCCGGCCCGATGCGGAAGCGCTGGCCCCAAGCGCCGTAGCCGCTGGAGACGATGGCCAGCAGATGGCCGAAGTGGCGGGCCCCGTAATCGAGGGGGAAGATGCGCTTCGTCACGAGGCGGTTCGGCCAGAACTGGCCGGCGTGCGTGTGGCCGGCGAAGTAGAGGTCCATGCCGCGGGAGGATGCCTGCTCGATGCGCAGCGGCTCGTGTTCCATCGCAATCGTGAAGGCGTCCGGCTCCGCCTGCGGAAACTGGGCATGCGGGGCGATCATGTAATCTTCCAGACCGACAAGCGAGATGCCGGCCGCCAGATGCACCGTGCCGCCGCGCAGGCAGCGCACGCCGCTTTGCTGCAGCCGGTGCTGTTCTTTATGGAGGTTCAGCCCGTACGTGTCGTGGTTGCCGAAGACCGCGTAGACGCCCCACGGCGCCTTTAGCCCCTCGAAGCCTTTGAAGCTGCGGTCGCGCAGCACATAGTCGAGGTTGCCGTCGATGATGTCGCCGCCGAGCAGGATGAGGTCCGGCCGCAGTTTCATCATGTCGCGGCGCAGCTCTGCCGCGAACGAGCGCCCGAGCACCGCGCCGAGGTGGATGTCGCTCGCAAAAGCCACCGAGAATGCCCGCTCGATGGGCTTCGCCGTCTTCATCTCGACGATGCGCACCACCGGATGACGCGCGCGCCAGCTGCCGACTGCGAGCAACAGTGCAAGTCCTAGCAGCGCAGCCCTGCCGTAATGAACGGCAAAGACCGACTGCCACCAGTCCAACCCAAAGCCGAATGGCTCAGCAAGGCGGACAAGCCAGACGATAAAGGCGGGCACGAGCAGCATCGTCATATAGTAGCCGTAGACAAACCAATAGCCGCCGACCCGCGCCAGCAGCCGCGACACCCGCAGGGGCAGGTGATTCGCAAGAATGTTCGGCACGAGATAGATGAACGGCAGCAACAGGAAAAGCAGGAGCAGGCCATACGCCGGGACCGGCAGCGCCCAGCGCAAGAGCAGCCACTGCCCCAGCCCCGAGAGCTCACCGAGTCCCCAGAGAATCCAATAAAAGGTATAGCGATGTTTCAAGTCAATTCTCCATAGATTTCATTCAGACAAAACGATGCGAGCGATTCACACACGCATCTCCGTCTTGATTCGACAGCACGTGGCAAAATCCTGCTGCCAGCCGGCGCATGAAGTTCAGCGGCAGGAGTGTCAAATTGTAAAAAAGTTCTAGATATACTATGATATCTTGTTCATTATAGTTTGATTCGCCTCATGAGCGGATTTTACTCCTATCAAAATAGAGCAAGCACTAATTTAATAGTCGGTCAGCCGACGATCAACATGTTCTCGGATGCAGCAAAACGATCTCGTTGAGGAGCTCGCAGAACGCCGGGTCTTCATCCGACTGCCCTTTGAAGCGGGCCAGCACGGTGCCGGAGATCGTTGCCACGAGTTCTTCCTCGCGATATGTTACAGGACCCAGTTCGTCGAGCGAAATCTTAGTCCCGAGCGAGCTGATGAGCTGGCCGTCCTCGGTGATCAGGAAGCCTTCCTCACCCTTGCCCCAGAACAGAGAATGGGTCGAGTCACCGAGCACGACGACTTCATCCGCATCGACACCGGCCTGCGAGCCGTAGGACTTCATGGCATTTTCCAGCGGATTGGACAGCTTCTCGCCCCAATAGTAGTAAGCGGCATCTGCCATCTGGTCTGCCACGGCTTCCGTCAGGCAGGCCACGCGCTCCTCCAGCGGCACGAGCGCCTTGCGGCTGTCCCATTCTGCTTGGACGGCTTCCTCATCCGCCTCGGTCTCGGCATCCTCAGCGGCCTTCTGATAGAGGTGCCATGCCTCTTGGAAGTCAAACGTTTCTCTTTGCGGGTCGACGCGCAGGCGGGCCGCCTCCAGCAGCGCTTCCTGACTGCCCTGCGCCAGCGCCGCCTGATAGTAGGCCAGCGCTTTGGCCGATTCGCCTTGCGCTTCCATCGCCTTGCCGAGCTGGAGCCCAAGTGTCCGGATCTTCTCGTCTGCCCCCGGATGCTGCTCCGCCAGAGCCTGCTGATACGACTGCCATGCCTGCTGCCAGTCGGCCATGGCCTGTTCGCCCGTCTCCGCACTGACTCTTTCTTCCCACTGCTGCCCTTGCGCAAAGGCAAGCGCGCCGATGGCAGGCCCCGCTTCTTCGCAGCCAAGGGACTTGGCTTTCTCGTACCACGCCATGGCCTTGTCTTTATCTTCTTCCATGCCCTGACCCTGCTCGGCCATCTGGCCGATATAGAAGCAGGCCCAGCCGTCTCCTTCTGCCACGAGTTTCTCGTACCAGTCCAGTGCCTCGGCGAATTTCCCCTGCGCCACCAGCTCCTGCGCGTCCTTGGCGGCCAATCTCCGGTAAGCGGCGCACTGCTCGTTCTGTTTCTTCTTCAGATACTGGTACAGCACCCAGGCGGCGTCTTTCTTGCCCAGTACAGCAGCTTCCACAGAAGACCACTGCGCTTCGTCCTGTTGGCCGCTTCTCGCCTGCAGGATTCCCGCCTGCCAGGCCGCTTCGGCACTGCCCATCTCTGCAGCAAGCTGGAACGCCAGCAACGCATGCGCCTTGTCACCGGCTCCGAGGGCCTCCTGCGCCTCTCGGAGTTTCTTCTCGCGGATGCCATTAGACCATGCCTCTGCGGCACCGGTGAAGTGCACGAGATGGAAGTGGACGTCATGAGCAGCCCAGTCGGTCTGCTCTGACTTATCAAGGTCCAGCACCACCTCGCTGTCCATGCCCCAGAAGCTCACGTCGTCGGCATCCGCCGGAATCCAATACGTGCCGTCCGCCAGAGCGATGTCCACATGAAGGCTTTCCTCTCTGCGGAACATCTGGGGCAGGTCGCGGAGCTCAATCAGCAGGGCCAGCAGCATAGCCGGACCGGTTACCGGATAAAACGGTCGGGAAAGGAAGTTCGGCACCCAGTCGGGGAAATGGAAAACCGTTCCGACTTTCTTGTCCTTCATGTACGTTTGCCAGACCGACCTGGCCAGATCGAGTTCCTCGCCTTCGGCCTCTGCCATCTGGAATACATCCCTTGCGGCAGAGGGCTCCAGCTCCAGCAGCGTCTTGTAGACCGGCAGCGTGTTCCCCGTGATCTCCAGACAGCTGCAAAGTCCTTTGAGCACCGCCTCTTCCTCGATCTTGCCATTGGCGAAGCGCTCCAAGAGGTTCTTGCGCCGGCTGTCGGCCTTATCCGTCGCAAACGACGCTTCCGGCAGATCGCATTCTGCGACCAACAGACGATGCACCTCGGTAAAGAGGTCGAACCGGCAGACGGTGCTGATGAAATCGCAGGCCATGGCCGGATAGTTCCGCTTTGCACTGCGGGCGCGGATGAAGTTCTCGAGCCGGTCCGAATAGGAATTGCCCGTGATGCTGCGGCCCAACGAGCTCAGGGCATCCTGCGCCGTGTTCATCATCGACGCCTTGATCGTACCCGTGATAGCCCCCATGATGCCGAAGCCGCCACCCCGCCAGCTCGCCTTGTCGGCCATCTTCTCTACCGCCAGGTCCTTCTCATAGTCCTCGATGGCCGCCTGGTCCGCCAGCATGGCCTGGACGAGGTCCGTCGACTTGACGGAATCATCGAGCCGGTCCCAGAGGTCCTGCTTCGTCACATAGTCGATATCGTGGTTGATCAGGAGGTCCACGGCCTGCTCAAACAGCGGCCCGCAAGCGCTCATGCAGTACGCGAGCACCTGCGCCGAGAACTCGACGGGTTTTTCCACCGTGTGTTCCTTCAAGTGCTTGCGAATCTCATGCCGGGCCAGCAGGGCAAGCCGCGTCCCCTCCCGATTGAACGGCGCCCAAAGCTGGTTGTACACCGCCGTGCCGCGCGGCAGGTCCACCTCGTATTTCCCGAGAATCGTGAAATGACTGCCCGGTACAGATTCCTCCTGCGGCTCTGTCACAGGAGTCTTCGTATCTGGCACCTGCTCTTCCGGAGCAGCAGATGCCGCCTCGCCATCGCCGAGCCCATCCGGGACCTTGGCCCCGCAGTTAAAACAGAATTTAGCGTGATCCGGCAGCTTCGTGCCGCAGTTCATGCAAAACATTATCTCCACCTCTTCCGTTCGAAAGTCCGATTCATGATAAGAAGGGGTTCGCCGTCTGCCGCCGGAAATCCTTCTCTCGCGCCGCTCTGTGCCGACGCTATCTGCCGTGAATGAAAAAGACACAGCAGGATTCAGGCACGGCTCGACGAATCCCTATAGTAACCGAATCTAACCCGAAAAAGTCCAGCGCTGGACTTTTTCGCTCTGGTGCCTCGCAATCATTCTGAGGCATCCGACTAAGACAAACAGTAGCAGAAAGGATTAGTGATCGATATGATGGGAGCTATCATTGGTGATATTGTCGGCTCGCGCTTCGAGTGGCACAACTACCGTCACAAGGACTTCACGCTCTTTCACCCAAAATGCCGTCCGACGGACGACAGTATCATGACGTTGGCGGTGGCGAAGGCCATCTTAGCGGCGCGGCCGGATTATGAGGATCTGCCCGCCAAAGCGGTGGCTGCGATGCAGGAGCTCGGGCGCGCCTACCCGAAGGCGGGCTATGGCCGCGGCTTCCGCGCCTGGCTGCAGAGCGACCAGCCGGAGCCCTACAACAGCTTCGGCAATGGCTCGGCCATGCGCGTGAGTCCCGCGGGCTTTGCGGCGCGCACAGAGGAAGAAGCGCAGAAACTCTCGCTTGCCGTCACAGCCGTGACCCACAACCATCCAGAGGGCATCAAGGGCGCAGAGGCTGTAGCCGTCCTGATCTATCATGCGCGCCAGGGCATGGCGATGAAGGAGCTGCATGAGCTCGCGCAGGACCGCTACTACCCGCTGGACTTCACGCTCGACGAGATCCGGCCGACTTATGAGTTCAGCTCTGCCTGCCAGGGCTCCGTGCCGCAGGCGCTCGTCGCCTTCTTCTCCTCGACGGGCTTTGAAGACGCCATCCGCAACGCCATCTCGATTGGCGGCGACAGCGATACCATCGCCGCCATTGCCGGCAGCATCGCCGAAGCCCACTACGGCATCCCCGCTGACCTGCGCGAAGCCGCCATGCAGCGCCTCGACGCGCCACTGCAGCAGATCGTGACCGAGTTCGAGTCGGTCTATCCAAGCTGAATCAAAAAGGCCTCCACGCTTATTGGTCGTGGAGGTCTTTCTTATAAAGCAAAAGCCGCTCAATCTGTTTCGACTGAACGGCTATTTGCTTTCTGTTTGATTGTCCATGTTAATGTCTACCGCATGGAACCTCTACTGGCCCATCGGACTCCCCTCCTTCTGGAGAATTTGGAGAAACCACTTGCCTGCCCCAGTGGGCTAAGCTATTCGCGTCCGGTAAGAAGTCATCCTTGGTTTTCGTATGGCTTTCTTCCTTTTGCTTGATTTTATTGTAGCAGGATTGCGTAACATTGTCAAGTGTTTTCGCGAAATATTTTGGCTTTTATGTAATGCAGTATACTATTTTATCGAACAGACCTGCATAGATATACAGTTTTTATTAATTTGCCATTTTATATTTGACAAAATTGATTTTGTGCAATATAATAAAGCCATACGATAAACAACCGATATGTGTATGTATTTTTTAGGAGGACATGATGATGAGCTTGAACGGAATCACGAAAGGTACGGAATTTGAGAGCATGATGAAGAACCTGATGCAGGGAGAGGCCAATGGCGTCATGATGTACTACGCACTAGCGCAGCTCGCACGCGAGCAGGGCCTTGAGGATGTGGCCGAGGGTTTCATTGCTGCAGCCAATGAAGAGGCTGTCCACGCTGGCTTCTATGCCGTGCTCAATGGCAAATACCCGTCCGATTTCTGGGGCCTCGTGCGCACGGTACAGAAAGCAGAAGCGAACGGCGAAGCAAAGGTCAAGGCGATTGCCGACAAAGTCCGCGCCGCCGGTTTTGCCGAAGCAGCCGATCAGATGGACGTCTTCGCGCGCCAGGAAGGCGGCCATGGCGTCCGCCTGCAGGCCATGCTCGACAAGTACCAGCCGAAGAAAGAGGATACGACCGGCAAGAAAGTCTATGTCTGCCCCGTCTGCGGCTACGAATACGTCGGCGATATCAACGACGAGGACGACTCCTACGTCTGCCCGCTCTGCGGCCAGCCGAAGAGCGCTTTCGTGCTGGAGAAGTAACCCCTACAGAATAACACATCATGCAGCCGATCCCCCTCGGCTGCAAAACTCCCAAACTCCTAATAGAACTTCTAATAAAAGCAGATTGAGGTGCAAAAGCAATGGATAACCAGAACGTAATCGATGCATTTCACATGATGTGGGACAATTTCCCCGAACCCGTCATGCTCATCCAGAAGAGCCGCCAGATCTACGCTGTCAACAAGAAGGCAGCGTAGATGGGCCTCAACACCGAGATGAAATGCTCCCAGATTGGCACAGAGCCGCATCGCGGCTGCCTCTGCAATAAGGCAGCTGACGAGAAGAAGGCCGTCTACATCACCTATGAGACTCCCTTAGGTCAGGCCTATGGTTACTGGATTCCCGTTGCCGTTCACGAAGAGTACCTGCTCCACTTCGGCGTAGGCTACACGTTCGAATACCCCAAGGCTGGCGCACGTTAATCTTATAAATCCCTTTCCTAAAAAGTGAGTGAACACCCCCGACCGACTGGGAACCAGACCAGTCGACCGGGGGTGTTTGCTATTTGAGCGACATTGCACCGATACGCAAGCATTCCATACCGACGCAAGCAAAAAATCCTTCTTGATGAACGGACAAAAAGGGCTTATGATAATACTATATCGTACTAATTAAATCAATCACTTCACATCCATTGGGAGGTTTTATCATGAAAATGAAAAAAGTACTTGTCACCATGCTTGCCGCGCTTTCCTTTGCTAGCATCTGCTCGGCAGCGGACACGAATGCCAAGAGCGTCGTGCCGACGGCTGAGCAGGTTGCAGCGGCACAGGCTGCAGCAGAGAAGAGCAAGATCGCCACGGCTGCAACGGCCGAGAAGGAAAAAGAAGCCTTTTTCAAGCATGTCCAGGGCAAGACCATCTCTGTGAGCTACGACAGCGGCTTCAAGTTCAACATCGACTATCCAGAAGTCGGCGTGCTGAGATGGACGCCGACGACTGGCCTCTCCCTCGCGCCGTCCGACAACGAGCAGTATGAAGTCGCCGAAGTCGGCAAGGACGTCTATCAGGTCAACTGGATTGAGCAGAAGGGTGTCGTCATCTCGCAGGTCATCAACTTCAAGACCCACAAGGTCTTCGCCTACATGACCTGGAACAAGGAAGGCGAGCGCGGCAACCGTGCCTCCATCTTCCATCGCGGCACCTTCACCATCCATGAAGCCAACAAGTAAGCATACGGAAACGCCCCTTGCTGCGTCCAAAGGGTGAGCCATCCCCAGCCGACCGGCATGAAGCAGGTCCGCTGGGGATTTCTCTTTCAGAAAAAATTTTACTACTGTTGTAATAAATTTGTTGACACCATAACATCCCTATGGTATAGTATGAGCTGTCAGATGAAATAACGGAGGTTACAAATAGAGTAACGATTGAGGGCGCTGGCCCGTATACGAAAAGGAGAAATCACTATGAAAATCGCAGTTGTAGCAGCAAATGGCCGTGTCGCTAGAAAAGTTATCGCCGAGGCGCTGAGCCGTGGCCATGAGGTCGTCGCGTTCGGCCGCCATGCGGAGAACAACACGCAGGCAAAGGACTACCGCCAGAAAGATATTCTCGACCTCACGAAGGAAGATCTCGCCGGCTTTGACGCCGTCGTTGATGGATTCGGTGCTTGGAAGGAAGAGACGCTGCCGCTTTATTCCACGACAACGCAGCACCTCGCCGATATCCTCTCGGGCACGGATACGCGCCTGCTGATCGTCGGCGGTGCCGGCTCCCTTTACCTCAATCCAGAGCATACGATGCAGCTGTTCGATGCACCGGATTTCCCGGCCGACTATCTGCCACTGTCCAAGGCAATGGCCAAATCCCTCGACGAACTGCGCGCCCGCAAAGACGTCAAGTGGACGCATATCAGCCCGGCAGCCGACTTCCAGGCTGACGGTGAACGCACGGGCAAGTACATCCTCGCTGGCGAAGAATTCACGCTCAACAGCAAGAACGAGTCCGTCATCTCCTACGCCGACTACGCCATCGCCATGGTCGACGAGATCGAGAGCGGCAAGCACATCCAGCAACGCATCTCCGTCGTCCGCGCCTGATTCTCCCCTCTCAAAAAAATTCCCCTAAACGATAAAGACACCTCCGACCGACTGGATTCCCAACCAGTCGACCGGAGGTGTTTGCTATATCTTGACGGAAGGAAGACGAAAATAGGCTCCACGGGGATGCCACTCCGGGGGGGTGACTAGTTGATGTCAATAAGCTCGTATCCTTTTGCCTAAGTATGGCGTGTTTGCCGATAGTTCGTCAGCGCTGACAGTAGAGCTCAATGAAGCGTGCGACAGACATGCCCTGCTGTTCGAGCAGGCGCTTGGCTGTGATATTCAGTTGACCGGCTTTCAATGCATCGCGTACCACGCGCACGGATGCCCGGCCCATCTCCGTGGATTCATCAAATGGCGTTTCTTCCACCTCGAGCGAGATAGCACCAGCAAACATTTTCTGTGCGACGAGTTCCCATTCTTCTTTTTCAGCTTTGGCTTGGATTTCTCGCTCGACAGCTTCCTTGGCCTCTTGATCGCGCCGCCGATAGTCTTCTTCGATTGCCTTGTAGAGGAAAGCGGTCACATTCTTCGGCTTACGTCGCTTGGCCAGCGTCACGGCATACTTCATCCGCTTCTCAAATTCCTCGTTGCTACCACAGATAATTGTGAGCTTATCGACAGCCTGACGGGTTAAGCCATGCCAGAATGATTTGTTCGGCAGCATCTCGACTTGTACTTTCTCAGGAACAGAAGTCTCCGGCAGAACATCCGAGCAATCCATCACAAAGTCGAATCCTGTAATCCGCCTGGGTTTGTCAAGTTAAGTGTGTAAGTTTTTTTAGGTATCATAAAAGAAGATGC